>Ga0302250_1000696_pt1 | contig 29933 bp, 22 predicted proteins | sample AAG_RA_Asp_MG_FD_193536 | JGI IMG/M metagenome (GOLD analysis project Ga0302250, IMG submission 193536) | Enriched activated sludge microbial communities from anaerobic digester in WTTP, New Holstein, Wisconsin, United States - AAG_RA_Asp | ecosystem: Engineered > Bioreactor > Anaerobic >... | reverse complement strand
TGATCGGGGCGGGGTTCGGTGCCATCGCCCCCCTGGAGTTCGGGACGCGGGTGTACCGGATGCGGTACGTCACCCAGGACCGGGGCGACCTGGTGGAGGCCACGGCCCTGGTGGCGGTTCCCCAGCCCGAGGACGGCGGGCCCGGGACCTACCCGTGGCTGTTGTCGTTCCACTGGACCACGGGGATGAACGATTCCTGCGCCCCGTCCCGGTCCATCGAGGGGACCAGCCTGGTGGCCATCTGGGCCGCGGCCGGGTACATCACCGTCGCGCCGGACTATCTGGGGATGAACGGTTTCGGTGACCCCTCGGGACGCCTCCATCCCTACCTGGTCGGGGAACCGACGGCCGTCGCGGCCTGGGATGCCCTGCGGGCCGCGGAGGAACTCCTGGCGGGGCCGATCGAGGACGAACCGGCCCGGCCCGCGGACCGCCGGGTGGTGATCTGGGGAGCCTCCCAGGGAGGCCACGGGGCCCTCTGGGGACACCGCCTGGCCCGGTGGTACGCCCCGGAATACGAGGTGGTCACCGTGGTGGCCTCCACGCCTCCGGCGGACCTCGCCGTCGAGACCCGGACGGCGATCCTGGAGGACCGGGCGGGCTTGCCCAACGTGGCCGCCTTCCTGGTCAGCGCCGCGGACTGGTACCGGCGGAACGAGGCCCTGGAGGAGGTCTTCACCGACCGGGACCCGGGCCGTTACCGGACCTCGTTCCCCGCCGCGGTGCGGCAGCGATGCGACTTCTGGACGCCCCTCGACGGCGCCGCCTCCGGCGACGTGTTCGAGCCGGCCTTCCTGGAAGCCCTGCGGCGTGGCGAGTTCCCGGCCCCCTGGGACTGCTTGGTGGCCGAAAACAGCCTGAACCGGACGGGGGTGCCCCCCGGATCGCCGGTCCCGATCCTGTTCGTGCTGGCCGAGAACGATTCCCTGGTGAACACCTCCGCAGAACGCCAGGCCTTCCAGGACCTCTGCGGCCAGGGGGAGACGCTGGTGATGCTGGAGTGCCAGGGAGCGACCCACCAGCAGGGGTCCCTCTGGTCCCTGGGGGAGCAGAAGCGGTGGATGGCCGACCGCCGGAAGGGAATCCCGCTGGACGGCGCGTGCCGCCTGCAGGACCCGGTCCGCTGCCTCGGGACCCCGTAGAACGGTGCGGCGCCTAGCGGGAGAGACGTCGCCGCTCCTCCTCGGCCAGGATCGCCCGCATCTCCCGGACGGCCGCCTCAAGGCCCACGAAGACCGCCCGGCTCACGATGGAATGGCCGATGTTCACTTCCTCCACCTGGGGGATGCGGGCGATGGCCCGGACGTTCTGGTAGTCCAGCCCGTGCCCTGCGGCCACGGCGATCCCCCGGCGCGCCCCCTCGGCAATCGCCGCGCGCACGCGGCGCAGTTGCGCGTCCCGGGACCGGTCGTCGGCGTCGGCGTAGAACCCCGTGTGGATCTCCACCTGGTCGCATCTCATCTCGACCGCGGCCCGGACCGACTCGGGGTCGGGATTCAGGAAGAGGCTGACCCGGATCCCCGCGTCCTTCAGCCGCCGGACGATCGCGGCGACCTCCCGCTCCCGCCCCAGGACCTGCAGCCCCCCTTCGGTGGTGCGCTCCTCGCGCCTCTCGGGAACCAGGGTCGCCATGTCGGGACGGACCTCGCAGGCGATGGCCACCACGTCCTCCGAGGAGGCCATTTCGAGGTTCAGGGACGTCTGGACGGTCTGGCGGAGGATGCGGAGGTCCCGGTCCTGGATGTGCCTCCGGTCCTCCCGGAGATGGATCGTCACCTGGTCCGCCCCCGCCAGTTCCACCAGGGCCGCCGCGTGCACGGGGTCCGGGTACCGAGTGTCCCGGGCCTGGCGCAGGGTCGCCACGTGGTCGATGTTCACGCCCAGTCGGATTCTCCGCATGTCCGTTTCCTTTCCCGGTCCCGGCCTCAGGCCAGGATCCCGTCCTCGCCCGCCGCCTCCAGGATGCGCCGGGCCCATTCCTCGACGATGCCTTTGTCCTCGCCCTCGACCATCACCCGGATCAGGGCCGAGGTCCCCGAGTAGCGGACGTTGACCCGTCCCCGGCCCTCCAGCAGCGCCTCGGCTTCCCGGCAGGCCGCCTGGAGCCGTTCCAGGCTCTCCAGCGGCGGCTTCTCCCGGACCTTTCCCGAGAGGACCACCTGGGGAAACCGCTGGAAGGAGGAGGCCAGATCCGACAGCCGCCGGTCCTCGGACAGCATCACCTCCAGGACCCGCAGGGCCGACAGGATCCCGTCGCCGGTCGTGGCATGGTCCAGGAACAGGAGGTGCCCGGACTGCTCGCCCCCCAGGTTGTAGCCGCCCCGGGTCATCTCCTCCACCACGTAGCGGTCCCCCACGTCGGTGCGGACCAGGCGCAGTCCCATCTGCCGGAGGGCCAGTTCCAGCCCGAAATTGCTCATCACGGTGCCCACCACGCCGCCGCCCTTCAGGGCCGAGCGGCGATCCAGGAAGGCCGCGCAGAGGGCGAGGACCGCGTCCCCGTCCACGACCTCTCCCTGCTCGTCCACCAGGATGGCCCGATCCCCGTCCCCGTCCAGGGCGAGGCCCAGGTCGCATCGGTGCTCCAGCACCTTCCGGGACAGGGTCTCCGGGTGCAGGGCGCCGCAGTTCTCGTTGATGTTGGTCCCGTCGGGTGCCGCGCCCAGCAGGACCACCTCCGCCCCCAGTTCCTCGAAGACCAGCGGTGCGACCCGGTACGCCGCCCCGTGGGCGCAGTCCACGGCGATGCGCAGTCCCGCCAGCGAGAGGTGCCTCGGGAAGGTGGACTTCAGGTGCACGCAGTAGCGGCCGACGGCGTCGTCGATGCGGTGGGCGCGGCCGAAGTCCCTGCCGGTGGCCGGGGGAGGCAGTTCCTCCGGGTGTTCCATCAGGCGCTCGATCCGGGCCTCGACCTCGTCGGGGAGCTTGAACCCGTCGGCCCCGAAGAACTTGATTCCGTTGTCCTCGAAGGGGTTGTGGGAGGCCGAGATCACGACGCCCGCGTCGGCCCGCATCCCCACGGTCAGGTACGCGATGCCGGGCGTCGGGATCGGCCCCGACAGCAGCACGTCCGCGCCGGTCGAGACGATCCCCGCGGCCATCGCCGTTTCGAACATGTACCCCGACAGGCGGGTGTCCTTCCCGATCAGGATGCGCTTGCGGCCCTTCCTGCCCGCGAACATCGCCGCGGCGGCCTTGCCCAGGGACAGGGCCATCTCGGGCGTCATCGGGGCGACGTTGGCCACGCCCCGGATCCCGTCGGTGCCGAACAGTCTTCTCTCCGCCATCGGGGACTCCTCTCCTTCGACTTCAGCGGCCCTTCGGGCGCCTGCGGTCCTCGACCCCCGGGCCCGCCAGGATCAGCGACACCGACCGGGGCGTCAGCGTGCAGAGCAGGTCTTCGGGGCGCTTGCAGAAGGGCCGCAACCCGTCATGCCGGGAGACCGTCGTGTCCAGGTCCCCGATGTCCAGCACGACGTTCACCGGCAGCAACTGCTGGCCCACCTTCCGGAGCGTCGGGACCGGTCCCGTCAGCGTCACGTCCACCACGGGCGGCTCGACCTGGCACTGGAGATTCTGGGGGCAGTTCAGCACCTCGACCTCCACCCGGTTCCGCACGTCCCTTCCCTGGGCCACCTGGATCGGCACCTCCACCTGGACCGACACGTCGTCCACGTAGAAGAAGGGGAGGGCCGGTTTCTGGACCTGCACCTGGACCCGGGAGTCCCGTTCCATCGCCGAGACGTCCACCGGCAGGGTGGACAGGGCCTCGAATCCCTTCAGGGAAGTCCGGGATCCCCAGACCCGGACCTGGCCCGGGATCACCCGGACCTTCTCCCGGATCACGAAGTAGCCCTCGGGGGGCTGTCCGACCAGCACCGCCCGGACCGGGACCAGGCGCTCGGCCTTGGGTTCCAGGGCCACCGTGAACTCGGCGGGGGACACGGACAGGATCGAGAGGCCGGACACGCCCAGGAGGCGCTCGATGAGGTTCCGGTCGAACGCGAACATCGCCCCGTCCCGGTAGCCCCGGAGGTCCACCAGGTAGGGGGAGGGCTTGTTCTCCAGCACCCGCACCAGCCGGCTCCAGCGGTCCCGGATCCGGACCCGGACCGCCGACGGGATGTCCCCGACGAAGACGGTGTTGTCGTCCAGGTTCGACAGGGTGACCGGGATCTCGACCTCGACCTCCTTGCCCTTGTCCTCCCGGACGAAGACGAACAACGCGACGGCGATGGCCAGGGACAGGGCCTTCAGGCCCAGGTGATCCGTCAGGGCCCGGCGCCAGGCCCCCGGTCGCCTGGCCCACCGGCCGCTGGTCGCCGCGGTCCGCCCCGGGGGCGGATCCCTGTTTTGGTCGTCAGCCATCGTGTTCCTTCCGTGCCTTCGGCCCGAAGAACCGCAGCAACTCGCTCCGGAGCGTGTTGCCGTCCAGGTTCCGTTTCAGCACCCCGTTCTCCGCCAGCGAGATGATCCCCGTCTCCTCGGACACGATGATCACGACCGCGTCGGTGGACTCGGTGATCCCCACCCCGGCCCGGTGGCGGGTGCCCAGGGACTTGTCCAGGGTCGGGTTCTCGGTCAGGGGCAGGAAGCAGGCGGCATGGCTGATCCGCCCCTCGCTGATGATCACCGCCCCGTCGTGCAGCGGGTTCTCGTGGCTCGGGATGAAGATCGAGAAGAGGGTCTCGGCGGTGACCCGGGCGTCCAGGGCGATCGCCTCTTCGGTGTAACTGGTCAGGTCCGCCTCCCGGGCGAGGACGATCAGGGCGCCGATGCGCTTCGAGGACAGGCGGGTGACGGCCCGGATCACCTCGTCGTAGAGGGAGGGGGTGCCGTGGCGGGCGATGCCGACGAAGAGGGGGTTCTTGCCCACCTCCGACAGGGCCCGCCGGATGTCCGGCGCGAAGAGCACGATCAACACCAGGATGAAACTGCTGACGAACTTCTCCAGGATCCAGTTCACGGTCGTCAGGTTCAGCAGGTTTTCCTGGGAAAGCAGGAACAGCGCCAGGGCGAAGACGATGCCCACCAGCATCTGGATTGCCCGGGTCCCCCGGAGCAGCAGCATCGTCCGGTAGATCAGGTAGTAGACGATCAGGATGTCCACCGCCGCGGCCAGCAGTTCCAGGAAGGAGAGGTCCGACAGGGACCGGAGGATGCTGCTCATCGGTCGCCCTCCCCGAAGAGGGGGGACCGCCGGGCCTGCAGGATGGCATGGGCGACGTGGACGGCGTGACGAGTTTCCGCCACGTCGTGGACCCGGAGGATTCGGGCGCCGCCGAGCACGGCGGCGGTGACCGCGGCGACGGTGGGGAGCAGTCGCTGGTCGGGCCGTTCAATTCCGGTCAGGGCCCCGAGGAAGGATTTCCGGGAGACGCCCACCACCAGGGGACGTCCGAGGGCCGCCAGGGCCTCCAGCCGGGCCAGCAGATGGACGTTCTGGGCGGCCGTCTTGGCGAACCCGATGCCGGGGTCGATCCAGAGGTGCCGCGTTGGCAGCCCCGCATCGAGGGCCTTGCGGGCATGCGCCCAGAGTTCCTCGATGACCTCGGCGAGCAGGCTCCGGTAGCCGGTCCGGGACTGCATGTGATCGGGGGTGCCCCGCATGTGCATCGCGATGGCGATCGGGGCCTTCCTGGCCAGCAGCGCGGGCATGGCGGGGTCGAATCCGAAGCCCGACACGTCGTTGACCACCGAGGCGCCGGCCTCGAGGGCCGCCTCGGCCACAGCGGCCCGCCGGGTGTCGATGGAGAGGGCGGCCGGGACTTCCCGGGCGAGGCGTTCGATCACCGGGAGGACGCGGCGGGCCTCCTCTTCCGGGGCGACGGGCTCGCTGCCCGGCCGGGTGGATTCGCCGCCGACGTCGATCAGGTCGGCCCCCTCGGCGGCCATCCGGCGGCCCTGTTCCACCGCCCGGTCCGGGTCCAGGAAGCGGCCCCCGTCGGAGAACGAGTCCGGGGTGACGTTCAGGATGCCCATCACCAGCGGGGGGCGGGAGAGGTCCTCGGCGGCCTCGATCCAGGGACGGACGTTCTTCGGGTCCGACGGCATGGGGCAAGTCTAGCGCAACTGTCGCCGGGATTGCCACGTCCCGTCCGCCTGCCTTCCGGCGGAACCTTCCGTCCGGGGGCCGGTTGCCTGCGGGGCGCGGAGGCCCTAGAATGATGGTCTGCGGGGACCGGCGAGGTCCCTGGGGTTCCTTGACAAGGGGGCGATCCGGTTTCGACGGGATGACGAGGGGGCGGACTGCGTGTCCGGGGCCTGGACCCGGTGAGCAAACAGGAACGGTTCAACTGCCAACGACAACTTGGCTCTCGCGGCTTGACCGTGACGTGTCGTGAGGGGGCGCCCGTAAGCCTCGCGATGCGCGTTGTACTCGGGCTGGCGATCCGGCGGGGCTCCCCCCCGCGCCGGCGCGAGATGTCGGGGGAAGGCCGCCCGGACGGGTGCCCGTGCCCAGTCTGGGAGGTCCGAAGGTTCACGAGGCTACGCACGTAGCATGTCCGTTTCCGAGCATCTTCGGACGGGGGTTCGACTCCCCCCGCCTCCACCGTAATCAGGCCAGGAAGGGTGCAGGTCACCTGCCTTCCAGCCCGGAGCCGTGAAACCGAGGGGCGTGTGTCGGACTGCACCGGTCCCGACCGGGATGGTCGTCACTTCGTCGGCGGGTGCCGGCCCTTCTTGGGAGGGTCAAGGCGGTCGCGTTCCGAGGGCCGGAGCACGCAGGCCATCTCCAGGCGGGCCGGGTTCCACGACCGCTTGCTCTGGCGGAGCCCGGGGTGCCCCATGTCCTGCTCGCGGTCGATCCAAACCACGCCCTCGGGAGCCAGAACCCGGGCCGTTTCCCGGACCAGCATCGCGTAGGCCCCCGGCACGTCCTGGAAGGCCTTCTCGTAGTGCACGACGAAGGATTGGGGATCGAGGAATTCCCCCAGGACCAGCCCGGTCACGCGGCCGTCCACCCGGAGCAGCCAGCAGCGCTGGCCCAGGGTGTCCCGGTGCTGGAGGCAGGTCCCCAGGGCCTGGACCTCGAAATCGAGCCGAGGGTCCCCCTGGCAATCGTGGGTCCGGCACCATTCCTGGACGAACGCCATCGCCTCGGCGGGATCCTGGAGGGACGCCGGCTCGAAGCGCCAGTCGAACCCGGCCCGGAGGAACCGGGCGACATGGTTCCGCTTGTCGGCGTAGCGCCGGCCCGGGAGTTCCGCCAGGTCCTCCCGGCGGTACCAGTAGTCGGCGTCATCGGGATGATCCTCGACGGCGAAACGCTCCGCGAGGCCGGGCGCCAGGGCGACGGAGGCCGGGACGAAGTCCACGCGGGGCTCGTGGCCCTCCCCCTCGAGGAACTGCATCGCGGCATCCAGCGCAGCGGCCAGGTCGCCGGAACCGCAGGGGCAGATCATCCGCAGCCGGCCCTGGTCCAGGTACCGGACGAACAGGAAGTCCTCCACGAGGGCCCAGAGGCTGCGGTTCCATTCCTGCCAGCAGAACTGGGTGGCGAAGGTGTACTCGCAGAGCGGGTATCCGGGGGTCCGGAACCGCGGGGCCAGGAGGTCCCGGTCGCCGGGCCGGAAGGGGGCCCAGGGGGCCTTGGCGAGGTCCCGTCCGGTCATGGGAGATCCCCTTCCGCCGGGGCGGGGTGCCATCGCATCGGGACGTGTCCTTCCATCTCCCGGAAGCCCAGGGCCTCGTAGAACGGTCCGGTGCCCGGCTGGGCCACCAGGGCGATCCAGCGGAGGCCCCGGGCCAGGCAGGCGTCCCGGATCTCCCGGACCAGGGCGCGACCGATGCCCAGGCCCCGGTGCTCCGGCAGCACCACCACGTCCTGGATGTAGGCGTCGGAGACGCCGTCGCCGATGGCCCGGCCCATCCCGACCAGCCGCTCGTCGATCCAGGCCGACGCGACCACCAGGGATCCCCGCAGGATCCCCGGGATGGCCGAGGGATCCTCGCCCTCCTGCCACCACCCCGCCGACCGGTACAGGGCCAGCACGCCCTCGACGGGCAGTTCGGGGTCCGTGCGGACGATGAAGCGGTCCGATGCCATCCCGTTCCCCTGGCAAGGGGCCGGAGTGTACCTCATTGCGGTGTTCCAGGGTGCCCCGGAACCGCGAAAGACGGGTGATTCCAGGTCGTCCGGTCCGGGGGCGGACGGGTTGGATCCGGGGCGGCTACCGGATAGGATGCGGTCCATCCTTGGAGGATCGGGGAGGTTCCATGCGGGTCGGGCTGGTGACTTGTTGCCTGGTGGCGGTCGCGTCGGGGGCCCGGGCCGATCCGGGCTCCCCGGCAGGGTCGGGAATCCCCTCGGGTCCCCAGGAGTGCCGTGGAGCCGTCCCGGCAGGGCCCGGGAACGGCTGCGAGGCCTGCGAGGCGGCCCTCCGGGCCGTGGAGGAACTCCGGGCCGAGCAGTGGGCGAGGCTCCAGGACCCCTTCACCTTCGCGTTCCGGAACGGGGCGACCCTGCGACTCTTCGGCAAGCTGGAACTGGTGGGCTACTACGACACCACGACGCCGGCCATTAGCGACTGGCTGGCCTGGGTGGAGCCGAAGGGAACCTACAACGGCGACGAGGACTCCTTCAGCATGTCGGTCCGGGCGTCGCCCGTCGGGATGCACTTCACCGTGCCCCGGGCGGTGGGCGCCATGGCCCTGAACGCCCGGGTCGAGGCGGACTTCGTCGGGGGATTCGTCACCGGGGGCAGCAGCGCCTATTCCCCGCTGATGCGTCTGAAGCAGGCCTGGGTCAGCCTGGACAGCCCACACGTGACCATCCTCGCCGGGCAGCACTTCGGGATCTTCGGGCCTCTCTTTCCCGACACGGCCAACTGGATCGCCCTCGGCACCTCGGGGAATCCCTGGATCCGGCTGCCCCAGGTCCGCCTGACGCTCCGGGCCGCGGGGCTGCAACTGGACCTGTCGGCCAACCGCCCGATGGGAAGCAACGAGGTGCTGACGGACACGGTGAACGACCACGTCAGCGACGGGGAATGGAGCAACATGCCGTTCCTGATGGGGCGGATCGGGGGGGCGCACGACCTGGGACGCGGGGTCTCCCTGGCCTGGGGAGCCTCGGGGGTCTACGGCCGGGAGAAGGTGCGCCGGGTCGTCGATCCCGACACGGGCAAGGTGCTGGCCCGGACCGACGCCGGGGAGTGGCACTCCCGGCTGGTGCCGGTCTGGATGGCGAACCTGGACCTGAAACTGACATCGCCCTACCTGGACGTGATGGGGGAGTTCTTCGCCGGTGCCAACCTGAACACCTTCTTCGCCGGGGTGCTCCAGGGGGTGTCGATCACGGCCACGCCGCGGACCGACACGGCCCCGGTGGACTTCCACGTCCGGTCCATCCGCACGATGGGAGGGTGGGGCCAGGTGACCGGCAAGCCCCTGAAGGACCTGCGGATTTACGCGGGTGCGGGGATCGACCATCCCGAATCCGGCGACCTGATCCCGAATCCCAAGGCGCCGCCCCGGGCCTGGAACCTCCAGGTGTACGGGGCGGCCCACTACGCCATCGGGGGGGCCTGGCGGGTGGGGGCCGAGGTGTCGTACACCCGGACGGCGTACCTGGACACGGCGGCCACCAACGCGAACGTCCGGGCGGTCCTGCGCACCTCCTGGTCCTTCTGATCGCCCGTTCCAAGGGAATCCGCCGGGGATTTCCCATGGGCCGGAGCCGGCTTCCATCCGGTCCGATTCCCCGGGAAGTCTCGGACGCGCAGCCACCTACCGGCAGCACTGGGGCGGAGGGGGCAGCCCGTAGTCGCACTCGCAGCAGGGGGGCGGCGTGCAGGGCTTGTCGCAGCACTCGGCCCGGAGGTCCGGGGGGATGGACCCGGGGGCGCTCCGGCACGGCAGTCCGCTGCAGTCGGGTGCTGCGGAGTCCGCCGGCCCGGGGTCCGTCGGCGGAACGTCTGCCGGGCCCTCGCAGCAGGCCTTCCAGACCTCCTCGGGGATGACCCCGTACTCGCAGGCGCAGCAGACCGCGGAGCAGTCGAGGGTCTCCCGGCCTTCGTCGGTCGCCAGGATCTCCGGGGAACCGGGATCACCCGGCACGAGGTCCGGGGAACCGGGGTCGAAGACCTCCCCGGGGGTCCCCGGGTCCGAGGCGTCGGCCGGCCCGGAGTCCGGGGGCGCGGCCTCGACGGGGATGTCCCTGCCGGCGTCGCTTCCCGCCGAGGGTTCGCAACCGGGGATCGCGGCGACCATCACCGCGGCCACGGCGGCCCTGGCGCCCCGGATCACCGCCTCCCGGAATCCCGGCCGGGCGTCCAGGGAACGGATGCGCCAGTCGCAGTAGGGGTCCTCCGTGACCGCTCCGGTGAACGCCACGGCCACGCACTTCGCCCCGCCCCGGCAGCGGGCTCCATGGCGACAGGTCCGGCAGGCCCCGGTGAGGTCCCGGATCCCCTGGTCCCGGTTGAAAGCGAAGGCGCCCGGACGGAACCACCAGTGGGACAGCGGGGCCTCCCGGAGACTCCCCTCCCGAAACGGGTCCTCGGGACCCGTCCGGGCCTGCAGGGACAGGCATCCCTTGATCCCGCCGTCGGACTCGATGCCCAGGGCCCGGATACCCGCCTGGCAGCCGTGCCAGGCCTCGGGGCGGCCGCGCCAGCCCCATCCCCGGAGGGAGCGGTCCGCGTCGGTGCAATAGCCGATGGAGTCGCCGACGGCGACGTGGATGCCGCCCGCCGCCTTCATCCGCACCAGGAGGTCCACCAGTCCGGGCACCTGGCGCGGCGAGATCACCCAGTCCTCCCGGTCCTTCAGGGCTCCCATGGGTTTCCCCAGCTGGAAGCGGATCTGGGAGGCGCCCAGGTCGATGGCCAGCCGGCGGAGGGATTCCAGCCAGGCCAGGTTCAGCCGATGCACCGTGGCCAGGACCGCCACGGGCATCCCCGCGGCCCGGAGTTGCCCGATGCCCCGGACGGCGGCCCGGAAGGATCCGGGGCCCCGGATGGCGTCGTGTATCGCCTCGGGACCATCGAGGCTGACCCCGACGTTGGCCAGGCCGGCGTCCGCCAGTCGCCCGGCGACCCGGTCGTCCACCAGCGTGCCGTTGGAAACCAGGTTCACCGCGAGCCCCCGGCGGACTCCCTCCCGGGCGATCGCTTCCCAGTCGTCCCGGATCAGGGGTTCTCCGCCCGAAAGGGTCAGCAGTTCGCCCCCCAGGTCCGCCAGTTGGCCCACCACCTCCAGGCACTCGGCGGTGGACAACTCGTCTTCCCGAGCCCGTCCCGCCCGGGAACCGCAGTGCCGGCAGGACAGGTTGCACGCGAGGGTGATCTCCCAGACGGTGTTCCGGGGGCGCCAGTCCGGCGGCAGGACTTCCGGGCCGGGACAGCCCGGCGGATTGCGGGGAAGGGGCATGGGTCACCTCGGCGGGAGACAGAACATGGTAGCGGTCCGCTCCCGGGGAATCCAGGGCCCCGTGATGGGTCTTCCGGTCCCAAGATCCCAGCCGCCCCGGATCCCTGCAGGACCTTCTGGGAGCCTGCCGGCCGGGGCTTCAACGGGGCCCTGCCATGCCTGGAATGGCCGTCGGAAGCGGCGGCCCGGCCCTCGGGTCGTCACCTGGGTGGGTCCAGGGCGTCCACGGCGTAGCCCGTCAACTCGGTGTATCCCTCCCCGGCCAGCACCCGTTCTCCGGCGGTGCCGGACAGCCGGGTCTGTCCCTCCCAATAGTTCTGGGCCAGGTTGTGCATCTCCTGGTCGTCCACGGAGGTGACCACGGCGATGCGCCAGTCCCCCTGGGGGATCCGGATGTCCCAGTCCAGGGGGTAGGTGCCGCCGGAGTGGGGGCTGGTCCAGGTCCGCCTGGGCGTGATGGTGAAGGCGTCCATGCCTTCCAGCGGGGTCAGGGTGCCATCGGGGGCCACCAGGGTGCCGGCCTTCAGGGACAGCACCCCGTCCCAGTCCGTGAACTGGAAGAGCATCACCTCCCAGCCGTCGTCGAACTGCATGCTCCACCAGTCCCAGCCCCGGAAGTCCTGCATGTCGAAGTCGCCCCACTGGTGGTCCATCCAGGCCTGGCCGGTCACCGCGTGCTCGCCCCCGGGCGTGGACAGGGTGCCCTGGGCCTCCATCCGCGTGAAGGAGTAGTACCAGCTGGTCCCGCCGGTGTCGGCCATCGGGATGATCCCGTCCGTGCCGTGACGGGCGGGGCGCTTCCGCGGTTCCAGGGCGAGGTCGAAGGCCCAGGGCGTCGCCTTGCCGTCCTTCTCCTTTCCCGTGGGGATCTCGCCCCGGATGCGGTCGCGGCCATCCCCTCCCAGTTCCAGGTGGCAGAAATCGACCTCCAGGTCGATGGGATCCCGGCTCCAGGTCCGGGGCGCGAGGGAGATCGTGTCGACGTGGAAATGATCCCCGGCATCGAGGTCCACGATCCCCACGTGGCACATCCAACCGAGTCCCGGCGTCCCGAACATCTCGGTGAAGTCGTACTGGAAGATGGTGACCTGGAAGCCCCACTCGCGGTCCCCGTCCCGCAGGTGCCCGGTGTAGTACCACCACTCGGTGCGCTCGCCGTGGATCCCTGCGTCCCGGGGAAACACGATGGAGGTGGGCTCACACCGGCCCCCGTTGCAATAGGCGTCCGGGCCGCAGTCCGTCCGCCGGATCGACCCGTCCGTGCAGGCCACGATCTGGTTGCCGTCGCAGGTCGCCGGGGCCGGATCGCAGGTCCCGGGTGGCGCGTCCCCTTCCCCCGGGTCCGTCCCGGAGTCCCGGGGTTCGCATCCCGGCGCCGGGACGGTCCCGAGGATCAGGGCGGTCGCCAGGGGCCACCAGGGGGGCCTGGTTCCGGTTCCGGGAGGCCTTGCAGCGATGGGCATCGGGGAATCCTCTCCAGAGGTATCATGGAAGTGTAGTCCCCGGGCACCACGCGGCACAAGGAAAAGGCCGGGATGCCACGCCCCGGGGCGGGACGCGGAGCGTGTCCCGGCGGAGTCTAGTCCCAGCGGCCCTGGCCTCCCAGCCAGCCCTGGCGACGGAACCACCAGATCATCGCCCCTCCCACCGCCAGGGCGACGCCCCAGAAGAACGGGTACCCGAACCGCCAGGAGAGTTCCGGCATGTTGAACGGAGAGGCCGCGGTGTCGAAGTTCATCCCGTACACGCCGGCCAGGAACGAGAGGGGCATGAACACGGTCGCGATGATGGTCAGGACCTTCATCACGGCGTTGAGCCGGTTTCCCACCGACGACTGGTAGGCCTCCATCAGTCCGGCGACGATCTCCCGGTAGGTCTCGATCATGTCCAGTACCTGGAAACTGTGATCCAGGCAGTCCCGGAGGTACATTCGCGTGTCCGCGGTGATCCGGGGGGAGTCCTCCCGGAGCAGGGAGGCCAGGGCGTCCCGGAGGGGGAAGGCGGCCCTGCGCAGGGACAGGAGGTCCCGCTTGACCTGGTGGATGGCCTGGATGCAGTCGCTGGAAGGACGGTCGATGATCGTGTCCTCCAGGTCGTCCAGCCGTTCCCCGAAGGCCTCCAGCAGCGGGAAATACCCGTCCACGACCGCGTCGAGAAGGGCCCAGGCCAGGAAGTCCGGCCCCATCCGCCGCAGGCGGCCCTCGCCGCTGCGGAGCCGCGCCCGGACCGGCTCCAGGCAGTCCCCGGGCTGCCGCTGCTGGAAGGTCAGCACGAAGTCCGGCCCCAGGAACAGGGACAACTGTTCCGACGCGATTCCCCGGTCCAGGGGCAGGAGCATCCGGGAGACCACGAAGAGACAGTCCCCATAGCGTTCGGCCTTGGGGCGCTGGATGGGGTTCAGGACGTCCTGGACCGCGAGGCCGTGCAGGCCGAACACCCGGGCCACCTCCCCGATCCGGTCGGGGTCGGCCAGTCCGTCCACGTCCACCCAGGTGATGGCCCGGCGCCCTTTCCACCGGGCCAGGTCCTCCGGAAGCAAGACCTCCGCTTCCTCCAGCGATTCCGAATCGTAGGAAAAGACCCGGATCCTCGCAGGAGCCCATCGGTCGGGCTCCCGGGGAGCCGGGGGTGCCGGGAGTTCCGGCTCGGGCCCCGAGACCCGCCGGGGAGGCAAGGCGAACCATCGCCGGTAGAGATTCAGATCCATCGGGATCCTCCGGGGGAAGGCCCGGCGATCCTAACTTGAAGATGGCGGACCGGTGTCCTATGCTTCCGTCCCGTGGAGGCGGGGTGACGGATTCGCGACCACAGGGCATCGACGACGGCCGTGCGGGGATCCTGGGGCCCCTCGCCTGGGTGCTGGCAGGAAGCCTGGCCACGGGGCTGCTGGACCTTTTCGCCGAACCGGGATTCCCCGGGGATGCCATTCCGGGGGCCGGGTCGGGGATCCTGATCAGCCTGCTGCTCCATCTCTTCTGGGGATTCCCGTCGGGGATGCTGATCGCGCTGGGGGTCGCCCGGGCGGCCAGGCTCCGGAGCCGGATCGGCCCGGAAAGACTGAACGGTCCGCTGCTGTGGCTGCTGGCGGCGCTTCCTGTGCTGGTGCTGGGGATCGCCCTGGGGGGACCGGCGTTGGAGCGGGTGACGGACCCGGCTCTCCGGGGGCTCCTGCTGGCCACCGGAGCGATGGGGCTGCTGGCCGGCGGCGGCCTGGTCGGCGCGCTGCTGGTCCGGATCGCCGCCCGCCTGGGGCTGTCGTCCTCCCCGACGGCCTTCCGCCTGCTGGGAATCCTGGTCGCCCTGGGGCTGACCGCCTGGTGGACCTTCCTCTCGGGGAGGTTCCGCGCCGGGGGGCTCCAGGGGCTTTTGTTCCTTCCCGCTGCCGGGACGCTGCTGCTGGCCATTCCTGCCCTGGGGCTCGCCTGGCCTCTCTGGCCGTCCCGACTGCATCCCGGGGACCTGCGGTGGTGGACCCGGTGGCTGGTTCTCGGGGCCGGGATTCCCCTGGTCTCCCTGATCCTCGCCGAGGGAACCGCCCGCCTGGATCCGGACGGGGTGCGGTGGGCCGCCGGCCGGTCCTCCTTCTCGGTCCAGGTGCTGATCGCCATTCGGGACGTCGTGGACCTGGACGGGGACCGGGCGAGCCCGATCCTGGGCGGCGGGGATTGCGACGACCTGGACTTCCTGCGGTATCCCGGCGCGGTGGACGAGCCCGGGGACGGGGTGGACCAGAACTGCGACGGGCAGGATGCGGGGATGACCGAGGCCGAGACGGCCTCCCCCTACGCCCTGGCCCCCGAGGAGGGCCGGCGCCTGAACGTCGTCCTGATCTGCGTCGATGCCTTCCGGGCGGACCGGGCGTCCTTCCTGGGGTATGCCCGGAAGACGACGCCGCACATCGAGGCCCTGGCCCGGACCTCCTGGGTCTTCGAAAACGCCATCGCGCCCTCCTCGACCACCCGGGAGTCGATCCCTCCGCTCTTCACGGGCCGCTACGCCTCGGGGATTGCATGGGAGGGGGAGTCCCGGATCCGCCAGGTGGCGCCGTCCCAGGGCCTCCTGGCCGAGGTGCTGCTGAACGCCGGCTGGCAGACCCTGGCGGTGGCCGACGAGTGGCTGCTGAAGTTCCTGCCGACCGTGATGCGCGGGTTCCAGAAGATGGACGTGGCCTACGGCCTGGGCCACTGGCGGGAGTACGGCCAGAAGGCCGGGCCCTTCACCCTCTTCGACGCCGTGCAGAAACTGCTGCAGCGGGACGCGAAACGCCCGTTCCTGCTGTACGCCCATTTCGAGGCGGCCCACCATCCCTACGTCCCCCACGAGGGCTTCCAGTCCTTCGGCAACCGTCCCTCGGACCTCTACGACCAGGAACTGGCCTATGCCGACCGCTACGTGGGGCTCCTGCTGGAGTTCCTGGAGACCGAGGGGCTGATGAATGACACCGTCGTGGTGATCTTCGGGGACCACGGGGAGGAGTTCCAGGAGCACGGGGGCAGCCAGCACAGCCGGACGCTCCACGGCGAGAGCGTGCGGGTCCCCCTGGTGGTCCGGATCCCGGGCCAGGCCCCCCGGCGGGTGAAGACGCGCGTGTCGCTGGTCGATGTCTTCCCGACGCTGATGGACGCCCTGGGACTGCGCCCCGAGGAGCCGAAGCCCCAGGGATTCAGCCTGTACCACTACCTGGACCGGGCCGACCCTTTCCCGGATCGGCCGATCTTCGCGGAACTGATGGTGAACAACGAGGGCACGCTGCGCTACCGGAAGGCGATCTACCAGGGACGGTACAAGCTGATGTGGGACATGTCCTCGGACGAGATGCTGCTCTACGACGTGGTGGCGGATCCCGGGGAGCATCGCCCGCTGGAGGAACCGGAGGTCCAGGACCGGCTGTTCCAGGTCCTGTCGGACTTCGTCGCCCGGGGGACCCACCGCCCCGGAACCTGAACCCGAACCGCTCCGGAAATCGTCGGGGACCGGGCGGCCCTTGCCGGGAGCGCCCGGGAGGCTTACAATGCGCCCGGCCTTCCGGAAGGCCATTCCCTTGACGGAATGAGGCGGTTGCGATGAACGAGACCTGGGTGGTGGACGTGGAGGGACTGGGGGCCGTCGAGGTGTCCCCGGGGGCCGACTGGAGGACCGTGCTGGAACTTTCGGGGAAGGCCGACCAGGACTCCGTGCTGGCGGTCCTGGTGGACGGGGTCCCGGTGGACCTGGGCCGGAAGGTGACCGGTCCGGCCCGGGTGACGTTCCTGACCTTTGACCACGAGGCCGGAGTCGAGGTCTTCCGGCACTCCTCGGCGCACCTGCTGGCCCAGGCGGTCACGCGACTGTTTCCCGGGGCGAAGCCGACCATCGGGCCCGTCGTCGAAGAAGGCTTCTACTACGACTTCGCGGCCGATCCCTTCACCCCCGAGGACCTGGCCCGGATCCAGGAGGAGATGCAGCGGATCGTCGCCGAGGACCTGCCGGTGGAGCGGCTGGAACTCTCCCGGGAGGAGGCCCTCCAGGCCTTCCGGGACAACCCCTTCAAGATCGAACTGATCCGGGAGATGCCGGAGGAGGCGGTCATCACCGCATACCGCCAGGGGGACTTCCTGGACCTCTGCCGGGGGCCCCACGTTCCCCGGACGGGCCTGATCCGGGCCTTCTCGCTGACCAAGGTGGCCGGCGCCTACTGGCGCGGGGACCAGAACAACGTGCAACTGCAGCGGATCTACGGCATTTCCTTCCCGGACGCCCAGAGGCTGGAGGCCCACCTGAAGGCCCTGGAGGAGGCCCGGGAGCGGGATCACCGCCGTATCGGCCAGGAGATGGACCTCTTCAGTTTCCATGACGAGGGCACGGGCTTCCCCTTCTGGCATTCCCGGGGCATGGTGCTCCGCAACGCCGTGGTGGACTACTGGCGGGAGGTCCACCGGGCCTACGGCTACCACGAGATCCAGACCCCGGCCATCCTGAACATGTCCCTCTGGCGGACCTCGGGGCACTACGACCACTACCGCAAGAACATGTACGTGACCCAGATCGACGACGTGCCCCATGCCATCAAGCCGATGAACTGCCCCGGGGGCCTGCTGGTGTACAAGTCCCGGCTGCACTCCTACCGGGAGTTCCCCCTCCGGGTGGCGGAACTCGGCCTGGTGCACCGCCATGAGCTGTCGGGCGTGCTGCACGGGCTGTTCCGGGTCCGGGCCTTCACCCAGGACGACGCCCACATCTTCTGCACGCCGGACCAGGTGGCCCAGGCGGTCGAGGAGACCATCGGCATGGTCTTCGAGATCTACCGGACCTTCGGGTTCCAGGAGGTCCACGTGGAACTGTCCACCCGGCCCCTGTCGGGAAGCATCGGGTCCGACGAGGTCTGGGAGAAGGCCGAGTCGGGGCTGCACCAGGCCCTGAAGGCCCGGGGGATCGACTACCAGCTGAACCCGGGCGACGGGGCCTTCTACGGGCCGAAGATCGACTTCCACATCCGGGACTGCATGAACCGGTCCTGGCAGTGCGGCACGATCCAGGTGGACTTCAGCATGCCCGAACGCTTCCACGCGACCTACGAGGCCGAGGACGGGACCCGGAAGGTCCCGGTGATGATCCACCGGGCGATCCTCGGCAGTCTGGAGCGGTTCATCGGCATCCTGATCGAGCACCACGCCGGGAAGTTCCCCCTGTGGCTCAATCCGACCCAGGTGAAGGTGCTGCCGGTCAGCGAGAAGTTCGCGGAGTACGCCCGGACCGTCCACCGGGCGCTGCTGGACGCGGGTCTGCGGTCGGAAATCGACCTGCGTCCCGAGAAGCTGGGCCGGAAGGTCCGGGATGCCCAGCTGGCCCGCGTGAACTACCAGGCGATCTGCGGAGGCCGGGAGGCCGAGACGGGATCGGTGTCCGTGCGCACCCGGTCCGGGGAGGACCTGGGAGCGGTGGCGGTCCCGGATTTCGTCGGACGGCTGCGGGACGAGTGGAAGCGCCGGGTCTAGGGGCCGTGTCGCGGCCGATCCGAAGGACGGCACCAGGAGGCGGCAGATGGTTCGGACGCTGCGATCCATCGAGGAGGAGGCACGGGTCCACCGGGTCCGGGGGCCCGGGCTCGATCGCTGGTTCCAGGACGACGCGCTGCGCCGGCTGCTGGAAGGGGAGGCCTGGGATCAGACCATGACCTTCCTCCAGGACGGGACGCGCCGCGTGCTGGCGGGAGGCCTGGAGGACGGAGGCCAGGCGGCCCTGGAACTGCTCCGGAACGGGAAGTTCGTCACCGTGGTGGACCCGGACGAGGAGGCCGTGGCCCGCCTCCAGCGCCAGGCCCAGGAGGCCCGCTGCGATCTCCGTCTCCATGCCATCGCCTGCGACTACATGAAGCGGGAGTTTGCGGCCGGGGGATTCGACGCGGCCTTCTTCCCGGCGATGCTCTGCCGCTACAACGAGCCCCTGGTGGTGCTGCGCAAGGCGGCCCGGGAACTGAGGGTCGGGGGACGCGTCGCCTTCCGCATGCCGGTCCGGCCCTCGGGGATGTCCCTGCGGCAGGTCGCCACGCGATGGAAGACCCTCGATCGCTGGGCCTCCCGGGCCGGCCAGGGGGCGCAGAAGATCCCCGCATTGCGAGCCTTGCTGGAGATTCCCGACCGGCGCGGGTTCCTGGAACAGGTCGGGGAGGTCTTCCGGGTGGAGCGGGCGATCCCGATGCACCTGCTGGCCCCCCTGGCAGGATCGCTGGCCGTGACGGGCCCGGAACCGGTGGCGTCGCTGGCCCGGAAGGCGGTGCCCCTGCTGGACCGCCTGGACCGGATCCTGTCGTCCCGGGATCCCTTCTCCCGGCTGGCCGGCACGCTGCTGGTCCACGGCACCAAGGAACTCCAGCTGGGCCGCACCTTCCAGGTCTGAGGGGTCGGGGAATCCGGCGAGCGGTTCCGAAAGGTCCTAGACGCGGGTGCGCAGCCGTCCCAGGACCTTGCGGGCCAGCAGCGACAGCAGCCAGCCGACCAGGAAGCCCCCGAGCCCTCCGAAGATCCCCGACCAGATGGCGGCTCCAGGCATCTTCGCCGGCTCGTAGGAGGAGTTGAAGACCAGGAGGAATGCCGCCGCGGCCCCGATCCAGGGCGTGAACCGCCACCGCCAGGTCGCCTGCTGGTAGATCCCGTCCAGTCCCATCGCGAAGAGGGCCACGACCCCGAGCAGGCCGTAGAGGATCCACGGGGGCACCATCTTGGGATAGACCGACACCCGGAGGTCCGGCCCGATGGCGCTGTCGATCCGGACGGCCTTCAGCGTGACCTCGCTTCCCGGCAGTCGCACCAGGTAGGAATCCAGGTAGTGCCGGTCCTCCACCTGGGTGGTCCGGCCCCGGCGGCCCCGGACGGATCGCATCGCGTCGCTGAATTCCCCCTTCAGTTCCCGGTCCCCGAGGACCAGCTTGTACTGGCCCTGGCCCAGGCGGGTCTCGGCCGAGGCGAAGGTCTCGGCAAAGACGTCCACCCGTGCCCAGGTGCCGGAGATCCCGGAAAGGGGCACCTCCCCGGCCTCCTTGCTGATTAAGGTGGTCGCTGCCGGCTTCCCGGGATAGATGGTCTCCACGAAGGGGAACACCCCGCCGGCCAGGTAGAGCACCCCCGCGGCGATGGCCAGGCGCCGTGCCTTGGCCGGGATGTCGGTCTCCCGCATCAGGAACCCGAAGGCCACCCCCAGGCCGAGCAGCAACTCGAGTCCCAGGATCAGCCCTGTCGCCAGCGAATCCAGCAGGGAGATGCCGTGGAGCCCCAGGGGGACGCCCAGGGCCACCAGGGGGAGCACCAGCCGACCCCAGTCGTCCAGGAACTTCTTCCAGAGGACCCCCTTGCGCGTCGTGGTCGCCCCGGCGCTCGCCTGGGTCTTCACGGTCCGGTTCGCCTTCTTCGCTGCCATGCCTCCGCTCCTCCAGGGGTGGGTCGGTTCACTCGTCCGGCTCGTCGGGTCGTCCTGCGAGACCGTGCTTCCTGACCAGTTTCCGCAGGTGCTTGCGATCCAGGTCCGCATCCCGGGCCGCCGCCGAGAGGCTCCCCTTGTTCCTCGCCAGCAGGGCCTCCAGGTACTCCCGCTCGAAGCGTTCCAGGGCCGCCTCCTTGGCCTCCCGGAAGGACCGGAAGAGGGATCCCTGGGGGATCGAGGGTTCCGTCCGGTCCTGACCGCCCCGGTGGGAGGCCCGTCGCAGGGACGCCACCAGGTGCGGGGGCAGGTCATCCACCTCGATCAGGTCCCCCTCGGCGAAGGAGGTGGCCCGTTCCACGACGTTCAGCAGTTCCCGGACGTTGCCCGGCCAGTGGTACTCCATCAGGATGTTCGCCGCCTCTTCCGACAGCCCCTTCACCCGGGGCTCCCCGTCGGGACCCCGGTTGAAGGGGGCCTGGCGCAGGAAGTGGCGGGCCAGCAGCGGGATGTCCTCCCGGCGGTCCCTCAGCCCCGGCAGCGAGATGCGGACCACCGAGAGCCGGTAGTAGAGATCCTCCCGGAAGCGGCCATTCCGGACCTCCGCCTCCAGGTTCCGGTTGGTCGCGGCGATCAGCCGGACGTCCACCTTGATCGGGCGGTTGCTTCCCACCCGCCGGATCTCCCGGTGCTCCAGCGCCCGGAGCAGCTTGGGCTGGAGGTCCAGCGACAACTCCCCGATCTCGTCCAGGAACAGGGTGCCCCCGCTGGCCATCTCGAAGAGCCCCTGGCGGGTCTGGACGGCGCCGGTGAAGGACCCGCGCTCGTGCCCGAACAGTTCGCTCTCGATGAGCTCCCGGGGGACGGCCCCGCAGTCGAAGACCACGAAGGGCTCCCTGGACCTGGAACTCCGACCGTGGATGGCCCGGGCCACCACCTCCTTGCCGGTGCCGGTCTCCCCTTCCAGCACCACGGTGGCATTGGTCTTGGAAATCCGCTCCAGGACCGCGAACACCTCCCGCATCCGCCGGCTGCGGCCCACCAGGGGACCGAAGGAATCCCGGGTGGACGGGACCAGTTCCAGCCGCTCGTCGAAGGTCTGGAAGCGCACCTCGACGCCGCCCAGGCCGATGACCGCCCCGCTGCGAAGCCACGCCTCCCGGACCCGGACCCGGTTCACGGAGGTGCCGTTCGTGCTGGCCAGGTCCTCCACCTGGTATCCCGAGGGCCCGTGGAGGATCCGGCAGTGCTCCCGGCTGACCCGGGGATCGTCGATCACCACGTCGTTGGAGGGGTCGGACCCCAAGGTCACCCGGTCCTGGTCGAAGATGTATTCCCGCAGTCCTCCCGCGGAGTCCTCGATCACCAGCTTGATCCGGGAAAGACGCAGCGTGGCGGGTCTTCCGTCGCGCCAGTCCAGTTGGGTCCCGTTGTCGCGGTCGCTGCCCGCCATGGGCCGGAATCGTGCTCCAGGGAACGGGGAAAGTCAATCACCGAAAGAGGTTCCGATCCCCCGGGCTGCCCGGATCAGGGGGTGGTCCAGGGGGACCGTGCGGACCTTCCCGGCAACCTCCTCGATGGGCACGGAACCGGTGCGGCCGTCCCGCTGGACCACCAGCCGGTTCCAGCGGCCGGCCCGGAGGATCTCGAAGGCGTGGTGGCCGAACTCCGTGGCGAGCATCCGGTCCCGGGGCGTGGGCGTGCCCCCGCGCTGGACGTGTCCCAGCACGATGCTCCGGGCCTCGAGCCCCGTCAGATGCTCGACCTCCTGGGCGACGAAGCGCCCCACGCCTCCCAGCCGGATGGGGTCCGGGGAGTCCGGGTCCACCCGGTCCACGAACTCGTGGCCTCCCACCGGGACCGCACCTTCGCCCACCGAGATGACCGTGAACCGCTTGCCGTGGGCGCTGCGCTGGAGGCACTTCTCGGCCACGGCCTCCATCCGGAAGGGGATTTCCGGGATCAGGATCACGTCGGCACCGCTGGCCACCCCGGCCGACAGGGCGATCCAGCCGGCGTGGCGCCCCATCAGTTCCACCACCAGGATCCGATGGTGGGCGCTGGCGGTGTCGTGGACCTTGTCCAGGGCCTCGGCGGCGGTGGTCACCGCGGTGTCGTGGCCGAAGGTGATCTCGGTGGACCAGAGGTCGTTGTCGATGGTCTTGGGGACCCCCACGACGGGAAGGCCCCGCTGGCACAGAGAGGCGGCCCCGGCCATCGTCCCGTCCCCGCCGATGACCACCATCACCTCGATGCCCATGTCCCGGCACCGGGCCACGATGTCGTCCCGCAGGTCCTTCACGACGACCCGGTCGCCCTCCCGGACGCGGCAGGCGGCGGGGTCCGTCTTGTTGTTGGAACCGAGGATCGTCCCTCCCCGGGTCAGGATGCCGCTCAGGTCCTCGGGGGTCAGCAGGCGCATGCGCCCCTCGCAGAGCCCCAGATAGCCGTCCTCGACCCCCACCACCTCCAGTCCGCCCTGGTGGGCGGCCTTGCCAACGACCCGGATCACGGCGTTCAGCCCCGGGCAATCCCCGCCGGCGGTCAGGATCCCGATGCGTTTCACGGCCTCCTCCTGCAAAATACACTATTTAGGTTCTTCTTTATAGACAAACCCCGCGCCGGGACCTATGGTAGCCTTCATCTCCAGGCGGCAACACCTGGAAACACTACCTGCTGGGAGGGAATGACATGGCGTTCGAGCGGTGGGACGAGCAACTAGTGGCCGAGCACGAGTGGATCGAGCGGGCGATGGCGGTGCTGAGGGGGGAACTGGCCAAGGTGCCCGGGGGGGACTTCGACGCCTTCCGCCTGGGTCGGGCCGTCGATTTCCTGCTGGAGTTCGGGGACCGCATCCACAACCGGAAGGAGGAGGAGGTCCTCTTCCCGAGGATGGAGCAGCGGGGCATTCCCCGAATGGGCCCCATCGGGGTGATGCTGATGGAGCACGAGGCCGAGCGGGGGCTCCTGGCGGAGATGCAGCGGGCCCTCCCGGGGCTGGCGACCCTTTCCGCAGACGCCCGGCGGAAGTTCGCCCGGGACGGGGAGGAGTATCTCCAGGTGCGGGCCGAGCACATCTGGAAAGAGAACGACGTCCTCTACGCGATGGGTCGGCAGGTCCTTTCGGCCGCGGACAACGGCGAGCTGCTGGCGGCCTTCGACCGGATCGACCGGGAGACCTACGGCGAGGGGGCCGGGGAGCAGTTCGCCCGGATGGTGTCGGAGATCGAGGCGGGAAGCGGAGCCAGGAAGCGCCTGGTCGAGAACCTCACGATGGAGCAGATCCACGGGATCCTGGAGGCGCTGCCCGTCGAGGTGACCTTCGTGGACGCGAACGACCAGGTGGCCTATTTCAACCGCCTGGACCGGGAGAAGGTCTTCGTCCGGACCCGGTCGGTGATCGGCCGGAAGGTGCAGAAGTGCCACCCGGAAAAGAGCGTGGACGTGGTGAACCGCATCGTGGACGCATTCCGGGCGGGCCGGAAGGAGAAGGCCGAGTTCTGGATCGACTTCGCCGGGGACAAGGTCCTGATCCAGTACTTCCCGGTGCGCAACGAGCAGGGGGAATACCTCGGCGTGCTGGAGGTCACCCAGCGCATCGGCGCGATCCAGGCCATGTCCGGCCAGCGTCGCCTGCTGGACTGGGAGGACTGATCCGGCGGTCCCGTCCGGGCGGGACGTCGCGGTCGGGAGTTTCCGGGGCCGGGGAAGGGCGTGGTATCCTCCTCCGCCGGGGGGGACCATGCGCCTTGCACACCTCAGCGACCTGCATCTCTGGCCCTCCGGTTTCTTCCCCGTCCAGGCCCTCCAGGGACGGCGCCTGGCGGGTGCCGCGAACCTCTGGTGGACCCGGAAGGCGACCCTCCAGCGGACCGTGGTCGAGGCCGCCGTCCAGGCGATCCTGGAACGGGAGCCCGACGCCATCGTCTGCACCGGCGACGTGGTGAACCTCGCGCTTCCCGAGGAGTTCCAACTGGCCCGGGAAGTGCTGGAACCGCTATGCCGGACCGGCCGCTTCTTCATCGTGCCGGGAAACCACGACTTCTACACTCCCGAGGCCATCGAGAAGCGCCGGTTCGAGGGGACGTTCCAGGGATGCCTGGGGGAGGGCAGGGAATGGCCGAGGTTCGCGGATCTCCCCGGCGGGGTCCGCCTGATCCTGGCCCGCAGCGCCACGAGGACCCTTCCGCTGATGGCCCACGGGTGGCTGGGCAAGGACCAGTTGCGGGAGATCGAGTTCCTGGCCCGCGAGGGAAGGGTGGCGGGGCGTCTCGTCGTGCTGGCCATGCACCACCACCTGCACGTCCGCTGGAACTTGCGGGAGGTGACGGGCTTCCTGCGGGATCGCCGGGACGTCCTGGAGACGCTGCACCGTTCGGAGGTGGGGCTGGTGATCCACGGACACGACCATCATCCCCATGCCTTTGGACTGCCGGGGGCCGGGGGAAGGACGGTGCCGGTGATCGGCTGCGGTTCGACGGCCCGGTTCGATCCGGGCCGGGGCCGGATGGGGAGGTTTCATCTGTATGACCTGTCCGGGGGGCAGGTGAGGGTGGAACGATGGCAGGTCCGGGAAGACGGTCGGTTCGAGGCTCTTCCGGGGGAGTGAAGGGGTACTTTGCGGGGACCCGGACAACCCTGGTGGGCCTCGCCGTGACCCTGCCGCTGCTGGCGCTGCACAACGTCGGCATCCTGCTGGCGGGCAACCAGGACATCAACGCGGTGGACCTGCTGACGCGCCTGGTGCCCCAGACATTGGGGTGGACGGCGCTGCGGTACATCGACGCGGCGCTGCTGCTGGCGGCCCTCGGGATGGTGTTCTGGGCCTTCCGGAAGGGGGGGCTCCGGTGGGGCTGGTGGGCGGGGCTGGTGATCGAGGGGGCCCTGTACGGGGTGGCCATGGCCCTGGCGGTCCACTACGTCCTGGGGAAGGCCCACCTGATGGACCTGAGGGAGGGGGCCGGGCAGGTCGCGGGACAGGTGGCCGGCCAGGTCCTGTCCCATGCCCGGGAGGGCCTGGAAACGGGGGCGAAGGTAGCCCGGGACGCCGCCCGTCTGCCGCTGGCCCAGGTGCTGATCATCGCGGCGGGGGCCGGCTGGTGGGAGGAGGCGGTGTTCCGGCTGGGCCTCGTCGGGGGTCCCCTGGCCATCGCCCGGCGCCTGGCTCCTCCGTCGGGAGTCCGGCGGGTGCTGGTGCTGGGGGTCGTCTCCCTGCTGGCCGTCGCGGCGTCGTCCTTGGTCTTTTCCGCGATGCACCACGTCGGCGCCGAGGAGGCTCCCGATCCCTACCTGTTCTGGTACCGGTTCGGGGCCGGAGTGGTGCTGTCGGGGATCTTCCTGGGACGGGGATTCGCGGTGGCCGCCTGGACCCACTTTCTATACGACGTGATGGTGCTGCTGCTGGGGCGGTAGGGGTGCCCGCCGCGGACCGGCCACTCGGATCCAGGGACCCGTCCTCACTCCTCGGGTTCGCCGTCGGCCAGGTGGGGAACCAGGAAATCGAGACACTGCTCGGCCTGGACGGGCGTGGCGAGGCGCCCGCTCTCGATGGCCTCCAGCAGGAGGTCCCGGAGCCTGCCCACCTCGGGTCCGGCGGGGATCCCGAAGCGCTCCATGATCAGGTTGCCGATGCCCTTGGGCAGGGGGCTTTCCCGGGCGTCCTGCTCCCGGATGTCCTGGATGCGTCGCTGGAGGTCCACCAGCAGCCCCTGGATCATCTCCACGCGCTCGGCCCGCTTGGAGGTCAGGTCCGCCCGGCTGAAGGCCACCAGGTCGTCCAGGGAGTCCCCGACCTCGCGGATCAGTCGGCGCACCGCGCTGTCGGTCCAGTCGTCCCGGTACAGGTTCACCCGGCTGTGGTTCTGGATGATGTAGCGGATCCGCCGGTGGTCGTCCGGCGGGAACTCGAAGCGCGCAGCCACGGCGTCCCAGAGCATCGCCCCCATGTCCTCGTGGCGGAAGAAGTGGACCTTGGACCCACTGATCTGGCGGGTCCAGACCTTGCCGATGTCATGGCAGAGGGCGGCCCACCGGACCACCGGAACGGGGTCGGCGTTGGTGACGACCTGCTTGGTGTGGGCCCAGACGTCCTTGTGGAGGTCCTCTCCGGTCTCCCGGAGCCAGGTCAGGGCGCTGACCTCGGGGAGGATCAGGGCCAGCACGCGGGTGTCCTGGAGGAACTGCAGTCCCTTGGCCGGCCAGACGCCACAGAGGACCTTCTCCATCTCCTTGCGCCAGATCTCCCGGGGCACGTCGAGGATGCCCGCCGCGTCCCGGTCGGCGGCCTGCCGGACCTCCCGGGCGGCGTCCATTCCGTACCGGGCCACGTACCGGGCCACCTTGAGCAGCCACGAGGCGCTCTCCCGGAAGAGGGTTTCGACTGGAAAGACCGGGCGGATGAGACCTTCCGCGAAGTCGGCGGTTCCCCCGAAGGGGTCCACGAGGTCCCCGGCCGCGTCGTAGCCGAAGGCCTGGATGGTGACCTCCCGGGTGGCGAGGTCCAGCAGGATGCCCGAGAGGCGATGACCCCGGAGGGACCGCAGGGGCGGGAGGTAGTTCCGGAAGGGCCCGATGTTGAAGGTCAACGTCACGGGTCCCCGGGGGACCTTGAAGGTCCACAGGCGGGAGCGCTCCTCCTTGGGGGCCTGGGGCGGGACGCCGAAGAGGCGCCGTCCGGCCTCCTCGAGGAAGGACATCGGGGCATCCACGGTGAGGTCGAAGGACGTGGCGTCCTCGATGGAGATCCCCGAGGCGAGTTCCCGGGCCCTGGGTCCGATCAGGTAGGCCTCCCGCCCGTCGCGGGCGAAGGCGTCGAAGACCTCCCGGAGGGGAGGGGGGTAGCGGACGGGATTGCCGGAGGTGCGTGGGGTCATGCTGGCGACCGTGTTCCTGGTCCGGAGAGAGCCACCCCGCCCGAGGCGGGAAGCGAAGTGTAAGGGGGCGATGCCATGTCGTCAATGCTTTGCGCCGAGAGGGGACAGTCACCTTTTCTGCCGGCGAATCCCAAGGGAAAACCGGTTGTTGTGCAGGGTTAAAAGGTGACTGTCCCCTTTACCGTGGGGCCGGGGCGGTGCAGAATCGCGACGGGGACCCGGAGAGATTCCATGAAGCCCTTGATCACCATCGGCATCGCCGGAGGCACGGGGTCCGGCAAGACCACGGTGGCGGCCCTGCTGGCCGAGGACCTGGGAGAGGACCGGGTCTGCATGGTCGTCCAGGACCGCTACTACAAGGACCTCGGTTACCTGCCCCTGGAGCAGCGCGCCCGGACCAACTTCGACCACCCGGACGCGGTGGACGTCGGGCTGATGGCGAGCCAGGTGCGGGACCTGAAGGCCGGACGGGCCGTGGAGGCCCCCCGCTACGACTTCCGGACCCACAGCCGCCTGCCCGAGTCCACCCGCCTGGAGCCCCGGGAGATCCTGCTGGTCGAGGGCATCCTGGTGCTGGAACTGGAGGAGATCCGCCGGGAACTGGACCTGAAGGTCTACGTGGAGACCGACGACGACCTCCGGTTCATCCGGCGGCTCCGAAGGGACATCCACGAGCGGGGAAGGACGGTGGACAGCGTGGTGGAACAGTACCTCTCGACGGTGCGACCGATGCACCACGAGTTCGTCGAAAAGAGCCGCCGCCACGCGGACCTGATCCTCCCCTGGAGGGACTTCAACAACACGGCGATCGAGATGCTGCTCCGGATCCTGCGCTACGGCTTGCCCCCGGGGGAAGGCCACCGGGAGGGCTCGGAAGGGGGCTGAGGGTGGGTCCCCGGGCGGGCAGCCGGGGCGACGTGAACGGTCCTTCAGGACAGGAGTGGAGGGGGCATGAATCGCCGCTGGATGGTCCTTTGGGGGGTCATGTCGGTCTGGGGCTGCGGGGAAGCGTACGACGCGCCGCGGGATGCCTCGCCGCAGGATCCCGGGTGGCGGGACGCGATCCAGGGGGAAGTGGACGCCGCACCGAACCCCGACTTCGGGGAGGACTCGGGGGCGGCCCTGGAGGATGTGGGGTCGGGTGAAGACCCGGGGACGACCGATGTCCCGGGTCCCGACGCGCCGTCTCCCGATCCCGGTCTGGACGTGCCGCCGCCGGATGTCTGGAACCCGGACCCGGCCTTCTTCCACGCGGTCCGGGATCACGCCGACCGGCAGTCCGACGACCCGTACGACTACGACCTGGCACTGGATTGCGGCGGGGAGCCGTGCCTGGAGGGGTTCCGGGTGGACGCCTTGTGGGTTGCGGGGACGCAGGTCTGGGCCGGGACGCCCGGGGGCCTGTTCCGGTGGCAGGGCGGGGACGGACCCTTCGAGCCGCATCCGGCGGGGGAGGACCCCGAGGGGCCCGTGGTGGACCTGGCCGGGTCCGCCGACGGGAGCCTGCTGGCGGTGGTGCTGCCGGACCGGATCCGGCTCCTGGACGGGGAGGGGGCCTTCCTGGGCACCCTGGGGCCCCTGCCGGGGGTCTTTTGGACCGCGGCGGCCTTCCGGCCCGACGGCATGCTGGTGGCGGGGGGGGACCACGGGATCTTCGAGGGGCTCCTGGGCGGATTCGGACCGGTGGAGGGCTCGTCGGAGTGGAAGGTCCGGGACCTGGCGGTCCTGGGGGACCGGGTGGTGGCGGTGCTGGAGGATGGATCGATACGTCTAGGGACCGAGTCGCTGGAGGTTCCCGGCAACGTCGGGTCGCCGCGAAGGGTCGCGCACGGGAGGGATCGCGTCTGGATCGCCGCCTCCGAGGGCCTGCTGGACCTGCAGCAGGACGGGGTGCTCCGGGTGGTCCTGCGGCCCGGCATCGGGGGGCTGCCGGCCGGGGATCTCGTCGCCGTGGCCGCCGGGGACGGATGGGTGGTCACGGGACACGGGATCGGGGCCTCGGCGGTGCCCTGGCCGGCGGGAAGGGAGCCGGGCATCCAGCACTACGTGTCCGAGCGATGGCTTCCGGCCGACGAGGTCACCTCGGTGGCGGCGGGCACGGACTTCTGGGTGGGCACCCCCCGGGGACTGGCCCGCATCGGGTTCCTGCAGGGCCGGCTGGAGCAGAAGGCCGAGGTGCTGTTCCGGCAATGGATGGACCGCTTCTGGAGAATGGACGGGTTTCTGTCGCCCGACGCCTGGACCGATCATCCCCGGACGCCGACGACGTGGCGCCTCTGGGACTCGGACAATGACGGCCTGTGGACCCAGATGGGCATCGGGGCTTTCTGCCTGGCCTACTCGGTCACCGGGGACGACCGCTACTACCGGGCGGCCCGGAAGGCCATGGAGACCATGTTCCTGCTGATCGACGTTCCGGCGGTGGATTTCCAGGCGGCGGGGCTTCCCCGGGGCTTCATCAGCCGGTCCCTGGTCCGGGAGGACGAGGGGGAGGTCTTCCAGTCGAAGGCCAGCCAGCCGGACCGGTGGCACCTGGTGGAGTACCAGGGTCGCCGCTACTACTGGAAGGACGACACCTCCTCGGACGAGACCACGGGACACTTCTTCGGCTTCCCCCTCTACTACGATCTCTGCGCGAAGGACGAGGCGGAGCGGGCGGAGGTGGCCGATCATGCCGCCGCGCTGGCCCGGTACATCGTCGAGGGGGGCTACACCCTCCGGGACCTGGACGGGAATCCGACCACCTTCGGGCACTGGGAGCCCGACCGGGTCGCCATCACCGTGGACGGCCTG
>Ga0302250_1000695_pt1 | contig 29948 bp, 29 predicted proteins | sample AAG_RA_Asp_MG_FD_193536 | JGI IMG/M metagenome (GOLD analysis project Ga0302250, IMG submission 193536) | Enriched activated sludge microbial communities from anaerobic digester in WTTP, New Holstein, Wisconsin, United States - AAG_RA_Asp | ecosystem: Engineered > Bioreactor > Anaerobic >... | reverse complement strand
CCGTTTGGTTTGTCTGTAGTTCCCGGATAGCTAAAAAGTCCGCCGCCTTTGATAAGTATTTGATGCAGATCAGGCACCATTCCCCCTGAATATCTCAAACGATAACCTTCGCTAAAAAGAGAGTCTATAAAAGCTTTATGATGCGGTGCCCAATGCTGTTGAGTGCCGCCGGGAGCACACAGCTTGCCTTTGGATTTTAGTGCTATTTTGCCGATCTCTACAAATTGACGGTCCATAAATCTATAATGAGTAGGAGCCTCTCCTTTGTGTGTAACTACTATTTCGATGCGAGGACCGTAAACTACGTATACGGCTGCAACTAATCCTTTTCCACCCAAAATTTCGTCATAAATACCAAAGATAGAGCCAACTGACAGATTTACATCAACAAGGCTAGAGCCGTCCAATGGATCATAGCACACAGTATAGCGGCCATCTTCATGCAAAGACAAAACACCTTCTTTTTCTTCGCTCACGATAGATTTAACTATAGTCAATTTACCTAGCATCTTTTCTATTATCAGATCGCTTTGTACATCAAGTTTGAGCTGCTCTTCACCAGAAGAGTTTGCACTTTGAGAATATCCTAGATCTGCATTTTTAATTGCATTATCAATTTGCAGGGCTATCTCTTTTATGGTTTCTATAATAGTATTCATTAAATCTCCTTAGCGTTTTTCCATATCCATTCGATTATTTTCGTAGGCTCATTGAGCGGTAATATGTCTATATTTTTTGGCAAATCAAGTTTTGAAGCATCTAGGCTCTCATCAATAGCAACAGCTTCGCAAAAATCCAAATAGTTCCTGTTAAGCTCACCTCTAGCTATACAGATACGAGGTAATGGCAATGTTTTTAGTCCTTCTACAAGAACGATATCTACATTACCGAACATTGCCACTGTTTCTTCAAAACTCTTTGGTTTTTGAGAAAAGTAAGTAGTGCGGGTAGGGGATGCAACAGCTACCTCTGCGCCTGTAGCAGAAAATTTGTAACTATCCTTGCCTTCAGTATCAAACACGGCCTTGTCTTTTGGATCATTTTTAATGATAGCTACACGGTACTTTGGAACAAGAATCGTAGCTATTTTTTCTATCAGAGTCGTTTTGCCGCTATTGGACATTCCTGTAAATGCTATTGCAACTGCCAATTTGTTACCTTTAGATAATATTGGAAATTATACTTAAAAGTTCATTGAAACTATGTTAAAATTATATAAACAAGGAGCGACTTAATGTCATTTAAACCTATATTTGCTATTCTAATTGCCGGATTGTTCTTGGGGTGCGTTTCTAAAGAAGAAGAAATGCTAATGAGCGATTTTGACCGACAAAAGCATAGTTTCAAACAGATGCAATATACACAGCAGGCCACTATTGTACAAAATGACAGAGTAACTGCTCTTGTTAGTGCATTATATTTATATAAAAAAAGCGACCCTTTGGTATCAGGTAAATATGAAAAATTTATAATAGGAATTTATAGTGATGATGATATAGCACCTACTGCGATGCTAAACGGAAAAGGTTCTATAAATATAACAAAACTTGAGAGCAATGATCCAAGACTACAAGGTATTCCGCTAAAAAATCAATGGAGCAGATACTATATGGCATCGTTTTTACAAGATGATGCCAACAAAATGATACTTAAAGTATCTCTGGGTTATCTTGGGCAAAAAGAGCTGATCTTTTTAAAAATAGCCAACCTAGAGAATATGCAGGAATAATTTAAAGAGCAAGTTCTTGTTTTATTTTCTCTTGATTTAGTTTTCTTGTCAATACCGATACTATTTCGTTATATCTATTGTCATCAAGTTTTAATTTAGAACAAACCTCTTTGGTATTTTTGCCATATGCTAAAGCATCAAGTATTTTGTACTCTTTTTTTGTTAATCGTCTTTTTAATACTTCTTTTAATGACACTTCATCTTTAAACGGAACTCTTGGATGTGTAATTACAGAGATAATATATTGTTGTAATGGCAAATAAATCCTTTATTTTGATAATTGAATGGTCACTATATATCCGATTGCAGCCATAGCAATAGTGCCAAATACGTTGATAATAATATTTAAAAATCCTTGCATGTATCTACTAGACTCAAGCAAAAAAAAACTCTCTATGGCGAAGGTAGAATAGGTTGTTAAAGCACCTAAAAATCCGGTCACTAAAAAACTTTTAATATGTGGTGAAAAGGTGGCGTGATGGTGAAAATATGCAAACAACATACCGATAGCAAAACTTCCAGATAGATTGACGATTATTGTACCGTAGGGTAGAAAATGACCAAAATATTTTGAAGAAATTCCATTGATAAAAAGTCTAGCAATGGCACCGAATGCCCCACCGCTACCGACTGCGATGATTGTAGTTAAATTCATCATCTATAATGTCCTGCATTTGGTTTGCAACCATTTCGTACCAATCTTCAGAAGCATTTGCTGCGTCGATAGTAGGTAAAAAATTATATACGACAGTGCTTGAGTGTGCCGTTTTTTTGCCTTCGTCAAATAGCATTTTACTGCCGGTAATGACTATAGGCTGAACCTTCAGATTTAATTTTTCTGCAATTATTTTTGTTCCGGCTTTGAAATTGAGAAGTTTTTGGTTTTTTGCTCTTGTACCTTCAGGAAAAATAGCAACTTGTCTATTTAACGTATCGATAGAATATCTGATCTCTTTCATTAGTCCCGGCAAGCTTCTTTTGTCACCCCTATCCAGCGGTATCATTTCTCCCAAACGAAGAAGGTAGCCAATATACGGTATTTCAAAAAGTTCTTTTTTAGCGATCCATCTAAAATGATTTGTTTGCAACGCTTCAAGCCCGATGATATCTACTATGCCTTGATGATTCATGATAAATATATCAGCATCCGGATCTATGGTGCCGACTTGTGATAACTTACCGCCGATAAGCAATAGTATAAGACGATTTAATCTATGAATGATGATACATTTTTTGTCTCTAAAAATAGCAATTAACGGGATCATAAAAAATGCGACGATAACAAAGATTATAAAAGCGCTGTAATAAAATTTGATCTTCGCAATAATATTCATTAAGATGCAAATCCTTGCAGCATATTTATTCCGTCATCCGAACCAAGTATATCTTCTATCGCACGTTCCGGGTGAGGCATGAGGCCAAAAACATTTTTTTCTTTGTTGCAAATACCGGCAATTGCTTCAATTGAGCCGTTGATAGAATCAATATTACCATCGCTATCAACGTATTGAAGTAAAATTTGTCCATTTGCCTTTAGCTCTTCAAGGCCTGCATCGTCAATATAATAGTTGCCGTCTGCATGAGCTATTGGGACATAAAGCATATCGCCTGATTTAAATTTATTTAAAAAAGCATTATCAGTGTTGATGACTTTAAGATGTTGATATTTGGATATGAAATGTAAATTGGTGTTTCTTTTTAAAGCTCCAGGCAATAGGCCTGCTTCTGTAAGTATTTGAAACCCATTGCATATGCCAAGTACTTTTCCGCCTTTGGAGGCGTATTGGCTGACAGATTTCATAACAGGAGCAAATCTGGCTATAGAGCCGGAACGAAGATAATCACCGTAAGAAAATCCTCCCGGAACAACAACTAGATCTATCCCGTCAGGCAGTGAAGTGTCATTGTGCCATACTATTGAGACGTCATGGCCTAATTTTTTAAATGCATACTCGGTATCGAACTCACAATTTGTTCCCGGAAAGCGTAAAACAGCTACCTTCATTGCACGATCTCTATATCATAATCTTCTATAACAGTATTGGCCAAAAGAGTTTCACTCATCTCTTTTACCTTTGTTATTGCTTCTTCTTTGCTCATGTTGCCAAGTTTGATAACTATTTGTTTTCCTATTCTTACATCTTCTATGCCATGAAATCCTAGTGATTCCAATGCGTGGTGAGCAGCTTTACCTTGCGGATCAAGCACACCTTGTTTAAGATATACGTTTACAATTGCTTTCATTTATTACTCCCTAAAATTCTATTCAATACTTCCTCATATGCTACCTTGAGTCCGCCAAGTCCTTGTCTAAATCTATCTTTGTCCATTTTTTCGCCGGTACTGCTATCCCATAATCTGAAATTATCCGGACTAAGTTCGTCTATAAGTATTATATTATCGTTTATATCCCTTCCAAATTCTAATTTGAAGTCAACCAATGTAAGGTTTAATTTCGCATAGAATTCTTTAAGCAATACATTTATTTTGCGCGCCATATATCTGATGTATTCAAGTTCTGATTCATCTCTTACGAGGTTCAAGATCAAGCAATGCTGATCATTAAGCTTCGGATCCCCTAATGCATCGTTTTTGTAATCGAATTCTACAAGCGTGAAAGGCAAGATAGTGCCATCCGTGATACCAAGATTGCGGCTGAGACTGCCTGTAGCAATATTTCTTACTATAACTTCGATCTTTATGACTTCTGCTTTTTTGTGAAGCATATTGTTATCATCTATCATTTTGACAAAATGGGTTGCGATTCCTTTTGAATCAAGATAGCTGAACAGTTGGGTTGAAATTTTATTATTCAATGCCCCTTTGCCTTCTTCTACAGCTTTTTTTTCACCATTAAAAGCAGTTAGTTCATCTTTAAATTCGGATATATATAGAGCATCATCTTGCGTACTCCAAATTTTTTTTGCTTTACCTTCGTAAATCAGTTGTTGTTTTGTCATAAATTATTTCCTATTTGATGTAATTATTAATGCTTTTAATATATCGATCGCGCTTTTTAATTGTGCATCTTTGTTGATCTCTGTTTCAGTAATAATATTCTCTTTGCTATTGCTTAAACCGTTTTGTATGACTTTCTTTGAAGCATTTGAGTCTGTGTTTGTTAGATGCTTGCTTAATTCACTCTCTTTGATCAATCCGCCATTGCCTGTTTGATTTGTAATAGCGCCGGAATGGACTATGATATCAGGCTCTACGCCTTTTGCCTGGATAGATCTGCCGCTAGGAAGATAGTATCTAGCCACTGTTAGTCTGAGTCCTTCTTCTTTGCCCAAAGGAACAATTACTTGCACACTTCCTTTTCCAAATGTTTTTTCGCCTATTACTACTGCACGATCTAGATCTTGCAATGCACCGCTGACTATCTCGCTGGCACTTGCGCTTCCGCCGTCAACCAAAACAACCATAGGTATTTTTGTATCACTGGCATCTGCTTTTGCTCTGTATGTAATGTTCTCTGCGCTATGTCGTCCTTTTTGGGATACTATTATGCCTTTGTCTACAAACAGATCAGTTAAGCCTACGGCTTGATCTAGAAGTCCGCCAGGATTATTACGCAGATCCAAAATGATCCCTTTTGCTTTTGGATTCATTTTTAATACTTTTTTGACATCATTTACAACTTTTTGATCAAAAGATGTTACTTGAATATATAAAATATCGCCTCCGATTTGTTTGGCAAAAACAGATTGAACTTTTATGATAGCCCTAGTAACTTTGATCTCTAAAGGCTTAGGATTGTCTTTTCTTACAATTGTAAGCTTGATAGTGCTTCCAGGCTTGCCGCGCATTATGGCAACGGATTCGTCAATGCTCATTCCCATTGTGGCTTTATCATCCAATTTTACAATAACATCACCGGCTTTTACTCCCGCTTTGTAAGCAGGGGTATCTTGGATGGGAGCAATGACTGTGAGCAGATTGTCTCTCATGCCTACAGAGATTCCAAGGCCTCCAAATTCGCCTTTTGTTTGGATATTGAGATCTTTATATTCTTTTTTATCCATGTATGATGAGTGTGCATCAAGATTGCCGACCAATCCTTTGAGGGCTTTGTCTACTAAGGTAGTAGTGTTTGTTTCATCAACATACTCTTGTTCTATAAGATTCAAAATTTTTGTAAATTTGATATAGGCTTCAAGTTTGTCTTTTGATATTTGTTGTTGGGTTGTTTGCTGCAAGTTGCTTTCGGCTTGAGCTTCAGCACCGATATAAAAGCTAATAAGTGCAATAGCTATGCTAGAGACAATAAATGGTTTGCTTTTGTTTATCATAATGGTTGCTACCTTTAATTGGAAGAGAATATAAAAACACTATTTTATTTAAAAAGCCTTTATAAAATGCTGATGAGATGGTATAGCTATTCAACCTAGCATCCAAACTCTGAATTTTCGCTTCTTAATTGTCGTTTTTTGCAGGGCTTTAAGAGTATTTTTGGCGGTGTGTTTTCTGATGGCAGCATATGAAGCTTTGTCTGTCACAACTATCTGCCCAATGTCATTTGGGTCCATCCCTAATTCTTTGCACAATGTGCCGAGTATATCGCCTTTTCTTAGCTTGTCTCTTTTGCCGCCGTCTATATGAATAGTCCTAAATTTGCCTTGTATAGCAAAGTTTTTATCAGCTTTGAGTGAGTCAAGAGAGCCGATAGAAGCATTTGGCATGATCTCTTCTATTATCTCTTTTGATCGTCTTGCAAATAAAGATACGGCTATACCGTCTTTTCCTGCTCTTGCTGTCCGTCCTATACGGTGGGTATAGGTTTCTTTTTTGTGAGGTATATCGTAATTTATGATCATCTCTATATTATCGATATCAAGTCCTCTAGAAGCCACATCTGTAGCCACAAGTACAGGAAATGAACCGTTACTGAATTGCAGCAATGATTCATTGCGGTCCCTTTGATCAAAATCCCCATGAAGCGTTGCCACATCAAAATCATTATCCAATAAAAAGTCCGATAATTCATCGGTTTGCACTTTAGTGTTGCAAAAGATAACAACTGAACTAGGTTTGTATGATTGCAATATTGTTAAAACTGCCTCGTCTTTATTTTTAACTTCATAGGCAAATTCATCTATTTTTGCTTTGTGCTTGGTTTCTGTTTGAACTGTTAATGGATCTTTTAAAATAGCACGGGCAAGTTTATCAATATTTTCAGGATATGTTGCAGAAAATAGCAAACTCTGCGGTTTTTTCGTTAAAGAAGAAGTGATCTTGATAATGTCATCATAAAATCCCATATCCAGCATCCTGTCTGCTTCATCAAGTATCAATGTTTTGATATTGTCTAAAATAAGGGTTTTGCGAAATAAATGGTCATTCAGCCTGCCGGCTGTTCCTATAATGATATCTGCCCCTTTTTCAAGCGAAGCGCTCTGTCCTCTTAAAGGCACTCCTCCATATAGGGTAACCACCTTTAGGTTAGCTTTGTGGATAGAGATGCTTTTTATGACACTTGCTATCTGTTCACAAAGCTCTCTTGTCGGAGCAATGATGAGAGCTTGGGGGAGCTGTTGTTGCGGGGTGATTTTTTCTATAAGGGGCAGGGCAAATGCCAATGTTTTGCCAGAACCGGTTTGAGCTTGGGCTATTAGATCACGCCCTTCCAATATGGCAGGAATTACCCCATCTTGTATAGGAGTCAGTGTCTCAAAACCTAAAATAGATAATGTTTTTTTGGCTTCTTGTGAGATATTTAGGTCTTTAAAATGTTGCAATGTTTCTCTTTTTTTATAGTATTATATCATATATGGTTATTTTTGCAAGGTTATATAATTTTTATAAAGAAACTTGACAACAAGTGACTAAATGTTATATAATATTTTTAGACTTAAACCAAAAGGATTTTTATGAGTATATTAGAAAAACTTACCAATCAAATGACCTCAACCATAGAGTCATCCGTATCTTTAGCATTACACAATAAAAACCAAGAAGTTATGCCTATTCATCTTTTGTGGGCTTTGCTGACTAATAGCGGATCTATATTGCTCCAAGCATTAAATAAAATGAATATAGACAAGTCGGCACTTGAACTTGAAGTCAAAAGCAGTGCGGGCAAACTTCCAGCGGTTTCTACGGTTACCAAAGAAAGTATCAGATTATCCAGAGCCCTTGTATCTTCATTGGAACTTGCAGAAGGCATGATGAATGCAAGCGGAGATAAGTTTCTTGCAGTGGATACTTATTTGCTTGCAAATATCGGCGAACAGTTTATGAAAGAAAGTATCGGTAAATATGTAGATATGATGGAGTTCAAAAAAACTCTGGAATCGATCAGGGGCGGCAAAAGCATAGACAGCCAAAGCGGAGACGAGACTCTTGAAGCATTAGCTCAATACGGAGATGATCTCAATCAAAAAGCGATTGACGGCAAACTCGATCCAGTCATTGGCAGAGATGAAGAGATCCAAAGAACCATGCAGATACTGATACGTAAAACAAAAAATAACCCTATTTTATTGGGAGAGCCAGGAACCGGTAAAACCGCAATTGTTGAAGGATTGGCTCAACGTATAGTAAACAAAGAAGTTCCTTTGAGTTTGCAAAAAATGAGAGTGATCAGCCTTGATATGAGCAGATTAATAGCCGGTGCAAAATATCGCGGAGAGTTTGAAGATAGGCTAAAGGCCGTAGTTGATGAAGTTAAAAAAGCAGGCAATATTATACTGTTTATCGATGAGATCCATACGATCGTAGGTGCAGGTGCCAGCGAAGGAAGCATGGACGCAGCTAATATACTCAAACCAGCCCTTGCACGCGGTGAGCTTCATACAATAGGGGCAACAACGCTCAAAGAGTATCGCAAATATTTTGAAAAAGATATGGCTTTGCAACGACGTTTTCAGCCTGTTAAAGTAGATGAACCATCCATCAATGAAGCATTGCAGATACTTAGAGGCATTAAAGAGAGATTAGAAGCCCACCATAACGTAAATATAACTGACGGGGCACTTGTAGCAGCTGCAAAGCTGAGCGATAGATACATTACAGATAGATTTTTGCCGGATAAGGCTATCGACCTTATAGATGAAGCAGCAGCTGAGCTTAAAATGCAAATAGAAAGCGAACCGAACGAGCTTGCAAAAACCAAACGAGAGCTCTCCACTTTGCAGGTAGAAAAAGAAGCTCTTAAAATGGAAGAGAGTGACAAAAACAAAAAAAGAATCGATGAAATAGAAAAAGAGATAGCAGACTTGGAAGAAAAAAGAGTCGGGCTGCAAAACCAATTTGATCTAGAAAAAAACGTATTTAACGATATAGCCAAAGTAAAAATAGAGATAGAATCACTCAAAACTAAAGCCGAGGCAGTCAAACGCGATGGTGATTTCAGCAAAGCAGCAGAGATAGAATACGGACAGATCCCGGCAGCCAAAGGGAAGCTTGATGACCTTGAAGAGCAATGGGAAAGAATGAAAAAAGAAGGAGTGCTCCTCAAAAACTCCGTTGATGAAGAGATGATAGCCAGTATCATAAGCAAATGGACAGGAATCCCTGTGAACAAAATGCTTCAAAGCGAAAAAGATAAGATACTTCATATAGAAGACGTGCTTAAAGAGGAAGTCGTAGGACAAGAAGAAGCTCTAAAAGCTGTAGCCAGAGCTATCAAGAGAAATAAAGCAGGACTTAGCGACATCAATCGACCGATAGGAAGTTTTATGTTTCTAGGGCCTACAGGTGTTGGTAAAACTCAAGTGGCAAAGACACTGGCTAAATTCCTATTTGACAGCGAAAAATCACTCATCAGGATCGATATGAGCGAATATATGGAAAAACATGCCGCAAGCCGCCTAGTTGGAGCACCTCCTGGATATGTAGGATACGAGGAGGGCGGTCAGCTAACCGAAGCGGTCAGACGCAAACCGTACTCGGTAGTGCTGTTTGACGAGATAGAAAAAGCTCATCCTGATGTATTTAACACACTTTTGCAAGTACTTGATGACGGAAGGCTCACAGACAACAAGGGCGTAACGGTTGATTTTAAAAATACCATTATCATCATGACATCAAATATTGCCAGTGACAAGATCATGACCATAACCGACAGGGAAGCTCGAGAGAGCGCAGTAAATAATGATCTCAAAAATTATTTTAAACCGGAGTTTTTAAATCGTCTTGATGATATAGTGATATTCAATCCTCTAGGACTTGAAGCGATCACGGGAATCGTTGATATACTATTTGACGGTATCAGAAAAAAACTTTTATCACAAGAGATAGAGATCAGCCTTACAGACAAAGCGAAAGCTTTTGTAGCAGAGGCCGGATTTGATCCGGTATATGGCGCTAGACCTCTTAAAAGAGCTCTTTATGAGATAGTAGAAGATAGGCTTGCTGAGCTTATATTGGAAGAGAAAATAGGTGCCGGCAGCAAAGTAGTATTTGATGCCAAAAATGGTGAAATAGTAGAAAATATTAGTTAATATAAAGACAAATATTATTTTAATTTAATAGGCAATAATATAAGTCTTGTTTTTGCTATGGAATCAATCATATGCTTTGATCGGTGAGACGTATCCTCCAGGTTTTAGTGCCAGCAGAGAACAATTAAGTTTTTCGATGACGTTCTCGGCAGTATTGCCGATAACAAATCCGGCTATTCCTGTGCGTGCTACGGTACCCATTATCATGATATCTACCTCTTGGGTGCTTGCAAATTTACTAAGCTCCGTTGCGGCTTGACCGCGCAAAAGATGAATACGGTTTTTACCGGTGATGCCGGCATCGGTTATAAGTGCGTCAAGTGCAATATGGTGTTCATTTTGGGCAGCCGAAACCGCGTCACCAAGGTCTTCATTTGTCACCATTACCCAAGCGTTATGGCGAACATAGTCCTCGTACGGATACTCCCAGCAAGAGACAATATCTAGTGTCCCACTACAGCTATCAGCCATGCTTCGCGAGACTTGCAGTAACCGGATGTTGAGATCTCGTGCGTCTTCATTCTCAGTTACTGGGTCGATCGCTACTGCTACACGGATCTTCTCTCTTGAATTGGAAATTGGCCGTGCAAGATATAGGGCACTCGGACATTTGCGTAACAATGTCATATCAAGAGCCTTGAAGCCACTCTCACCGCCGGTATCTTCGGCTTCTTTGATAAGCAGGTCGTAACCATGTCGCAGTACATAACGAGTGATAGTTATAGCCAGCGAGGAATCGTCTGCCATTACTTCAATAGTTGGTTCAACCACTTCACTGCCCAGTATATCTCGTGCATTTTTTAGTGAGGTCTTGATGCGTTCAGATAAAAAAGTTTCAAAAGCAGATTGCTGGGATTGCAGCTCTTTTGGCAGCATAGGGTAGAGCATTAACAGATGTAATGAAGCGCTATTGTTACGCGCCATACTGAGCGCTTGTTTGAGTCCATCGATGCCTTCATTGGAATGGTTCATGACATAGAGTATGTTGTTGTAGTATTTCATTATATTCTCCTTTTGCTTATTTGCTTTTCGAGCTGTTCGACCGCGTTTTTGGCGGCGTCTCTATATGGTAGAAATACTATGTCCGCACCATGTTTGATCAGCTGTTTTTGCATCATCTGGTCATCAACATCATACTGCTGCACTGTTACGGCGATTATGCCTTGATAACCATATTCTTTAAGGGTGTCAATGAGTACAAGACGCTGGTCTTCTTGTCTAATGTATGGCAAAGGCTGCGACATAGCAAGAATTACACACTTGCTTCCGGCAAGCGGCAGTGTCGAGATAAACTCCTGATCACCGGCATCGCCGTAAATAGCATCAAAACCTAGTCTTTGATGACGCTTTACTTCTTCGGGATTAAAATCGACGATCAAGAGATGCTTACCGGAGACTTTGAGCGCCCATGCAAGTGCGCTACCGTATCTGCCGGCCCCAAAGAGTATCATATCATAAGAGATTGATTGTCTCGCAATATGACCATTTAATTCCTCGCGGAATGGAGGTCGTCGCTCAAACACTCCAAGTATTGGTTCTAATATGTTATACAGTCGATAAGAATAGGTGATCATATATACCGACATTGCGATAGTGATAAGTCCTACTAGAGTGACAAGCCCAAGTGATTGGGCACTCACATGTCCAAGCGAAAGCCCCATTGCCATAAATATAAGTGAGAATTCACTGATCTGAGCGACGGTTAATCCTGCTAAAAACCCAGTTCGTTTCTGATAACCCATATAACCCATGATAGCCATTACTATCAACGGATTTCCGACAAGGATGAATATTGAAAATATAATAGCCTGAGTGATCTGTGTACCAAGCAAAGAGAGGTTTAGATGCATTCCTAGTGCAATAAAGAAAAACAGGAGCAGAAAATCTCGCAGTGCCGCCATTCGAGATATGATTATCTCGCGATAAGCCGTTGAGGCAAGTGAAACTCCTGCCAGTAAGCCTCCAAGCTCTTTACTGAAACCAAGATAGCTTCCAAGAGCGGCAAGAAGAGTAGCCCATCCAATCGCAAATGTGATCAAAAGCTCTGGTAAATGAGCCAGGCGCTCGACCAGCCGGTTAGCAACGTATCGGATAAAGAGATATACAAAAACGAGCATGATAAGGCCATAGAGCAACACTGAAACGATGTGCCCCAGTGCGCTGCCGTTCGCATTTTGTGTTCCAATGCCAAAAGCAGAGAGCACCATCATACTAAGTATAACAAAAAGGTCTTGCACGATCAAAAAGCCAATAGCGATGCGGCCATGCAGAGAGTCTACCTCTTTTTTGTCCGAGAGAAGCTTGACGATAATGATCGTACTTGAAAAAGTAAGGGCTACTGCTACGTATAAAGAGGTGAGTGCATCTAGTCCCAAAGCCACTCCGATAAAAAAGCCGAAAACTGCTGTAAAAAACACCTGTCCAAGCCCTGTAGCGAGCGAGACGACGCCAAGAGAGCGGACAAGATGCAGATCAAGCTTGAGCCCTACCAAAAAGAGCAGCAGGGCGATCCCAAGCTCTGCAAGAAGACCTATCAGCTCTTCGGAGTGAACAATGCCTAATACTGAAGGTCCGGCAAGTATTCCGACTGCTATAAAGCTGACGATCATAGGTTGACGTAGCAGCATGCCGACAAAGCCAAACACTGCTGCTAGTACGAGAAGCGCGGTCAGCTCATAAAATGGCGATGTGTGTATCAGCGTGATCAGTGCGGAACTTTTCAAGATATTTCCTTAATAGTCTCAAATTACAATCGAGCATTTTTTGACTCTTTTATACAAACTTCACTTTTTTAAATGTTATCAAAAATCAAGATATTATGTGTAATTTAATTATACAAAAATAAACTAAAACAATATAATTTTTTTTAAAAAAATTATAAAATAATACGATACATTTGGCAAGTTCATTATTTATTTTAAAGACATTTTTATGCTTTTTGAGCGGTGGATGCTACCAAGAGCCTCCACCTCCTCCTCCGCCACCGCCGCCAGAAAAGCCTCCGCCACCGCTAAATCCGCTCCCGCCGCTTGAAGAAGGCAATACAGATGCACTGCGCACTGAGGTATAAAATGTTCCTAAGTTTTGGATGTTGCCGTGATACCAATAGGGCGTTGCAACATTTAATACTGTAAAAAAAGTGAGCCAATGCTCTGTCTCACCAAACAAAACCGCATATGGCAGCATTTTTTCAAGATATAGAGGATCAATTTCAAGTCTTCTTTTTATCTCGTCTTGTTTGACTCTCTTTATGAACATTTCCAACCCCAAAAGGTGAGTGCGGGCATGAGCACCGTGTTGAGTGAATTTACCTATTTTTTTATAAACAAATATCATTATAGCAACCAAGATCAAAATTACACCCAAGGGACCTGTAAGCATTTCAAACAGAGTAAGCTGGGTTCCTTGCACTACGGCCAGCAAAGAACCAAATCCTACAAGTGTAAAGATAATACCGACAATTTTTGACGGCCATGGTTTGCTTCCAAACAATAGCCCCATTCCTACACCGCCAAAGATCAAGGGAAAAAGTATAAAAAACAGTATATCTACCCCATATTTTTGCATTAGCGTATAAACTGCCAAACCAAACACAAGAAGCAAAGAAAGAATACTTTTGAGCAAAAAACCGTTTCTTGTTTTTTGAGGATTTTCGCTCATGTAGCCCGCGCTTACCACCCAATTATAAAGTTGATCATTTATATTTGCAAAACCTTCTTGCAAAGACTTGGCTTTAGATTGTGAACCAGCGGAGAAGGTGTAGCTTTTCCCTGTTTTGAAAAGTACTTCGGATAATAGATATTTCTGATCTTCGCTGAGGCTATCATCTATCGGCTTTTCTGTTTTAATAAGGATTGGATCGCTTTGCTTTGTCTTTTGTTCGATTTGAAGATATCCAAGTTCCGCAAGTTCAAGCACGGCTGCTGCAAAATCTTCATTATCAGCAAACCGATCCAAAATAACTCCTGATTGCAGAAGGCTGAGTCCTTTTGGAGGGTTATACTGCACTGCGATAGAGCGTCTATCAACAAAACCGGTATGTTTTTTGTATATATTTTTAAAATACAATAAAAATCCAACCAGAGCACCCCATTGCCAATAGTCCAACACCCAGTCCCAAAATGTGCTCTCGATATTTTCCAAACCATGTTGATCCAAACGATTTGCCGGATATGCAAGCTCTAGTGTCAATCCTTCGTGCGGATATAGTAAAGGCACTGCAACTTTTAGGCTGTGAGGATCTATCCATGCCGCACTTGCCTGAGATGTTGTTGCACCATAAACTCCTGTGAATGTAGATACCACAATTTCTTGTTTTGAAAGAGACTTAGGCAAAAAGATATTTGCTTGTACATTATATATGGGTATAGCCCATCCTGTACCGATAATATTCCATCTTATGGCGTCATTTTGATCATTTTGTGCTGCAGGAAGCACCCCCCTTTTTACACGATAAGAGATATTATAAGTATGTTGTCCGCTAAGATATGTATCGGATGATCCGATCTTTAAACGTATAACATCTCCTGCATTTGCAGAACTCATGGTTGATTTTTCCCATTGTACATTTGAGCCGTCAAGCCGTACTGAGAAATCATAAAGTCCTATATCTTTGGGGCGCCTTTCTCCTTTGACCATAAAGGGGATATCGCGATAGATACCGTGTTTTTGTTCTTGCTCAAAATCGTACTTTATAGACTCGGTGATACTAAGCTCTCCGCTTTGTTCCACGGTCAGATTGACATCATATGCCGTAATTTTTTCTGCTAACGCGTTAGTTATCCAGCCGATAAAAAAAACAGCGATCAAAAGTAGCTTTTTCATGATAGCAGCTAGAAATCGATTTTTGGCATTTTTTTGGCTTGCTCGGCCTCACTTTCATCAAGTTCGAAGTATACACGAGGTGTAAACTGAAATTGTTTAGCCACAATAAGATCCGGAAAGGATTCGATTTTGGCATTATAATCTCTGACGATAGCATTGTAGTAACGTCTGGCATTTTGAATCGCATCTTCAAGAGAACTAAGCTCTCCTTGGAGATGCATAAAATTTGTATTTGCCTTTAGCTCAGGATATGCTTCGGCCAATGCAAAAAGTTTACCCAGAGCACCTGAGAGCATATTTGCCGCCGCCGCTTTTTCGTCTACAGTGTTTGCATTTAGCCCTAACTGGCGTGCTTGTATTACTTTTTCAAGTGTACCGGCTTCATATTCTTTGTAACCCTTAACTGTATCAACCAACGCAGGTATAAGATCATAGCGACGCTTGAGCTGTACATCGATATCGGACCAAGACGCATCAATGCCGGCTCTTAGAGAGACGAATTTATTGTATATTATAATTAGGTAAGCAACCACAGCTATGACGATCAAAAACAAGATATATCCAAAACGCATGAGTCATCCTTTATAATATTTTATATTTAATTATACAAGAATAAAAACTAAAATGATATAATTTTTCCAAAAAGAGTTCTCATGGCATATGATCTAACTGACAAACTTGTCATCGCAATATCATCTAGGGCTTTGTTCGACTTAGAAAAAGAAAATAACATATTTGATGAAAATGGTTTGCAAGCATACTATGATTATCAACTAGAGCATGAAGATATACCCCTTGAGTTGGGCACTGCATACAGGTTTGTCAAAAATTTCCTAGCTATAAACAAAAAGTTTGATGACAAACTCATAGAAGTCATCATTCTTTCCCGCAACAATGCGGCTACGGGGCTTAGAATAGGGCGTTCGCTAGAACATTACGGACTCTCCATAGAACGTTCCGGATGGACAGCAGGTACTCCGGTGACGCGGTATCTAGAAGCATTCAAGGTTGACCTTTTTTTATCAGCAAACAGCCAAGATGTCCAAGAAGCGATCAATGCAGGAGTTGCAGCTGCTACCATATTGCCTCATGCACATCAAAACAAAGATGATTCTGAAGTCGTGCGTATAGCATTTGATGGAGATGCTGTGCTGTTTGGCGATGAGAGCGAGAAGATATATCAGCAGCACGGGCTGGATGCATTCATGAAGCATGAGATAGAAAATGCCAAAAATCCGCTAAGCAAAGGCCCGTTTTTCAAATTTCTCAAGGTTATATCAGATATCCAAAACCGCTTTTCGATGGAACAATCTCCTATTCGCACCGCACTTGTAACCGCGCGCAATTTTACTACCTATGAGAGGGTTTTGCGCACACTTGATGCATGGGGTGTAAGAGTAGATGAAGCATTTTTTCAAGGAGGTGTGCGCAAACATGAAGTCATAGCTGCTTTTGGAGCGGATATATTTTTCGATGACCAAGATGCTCATTTAGCAGATACTTCGCCATTTACACCAAGTGCGAAGGTGCCGTACAGGAAATGAGTTACAATATCAGGAGCAACAATGATCATCGATAAAATAGAAAACTTTAGACTTTATAATTACGGCCCTGCATGGCAACATATTTTTGATTTCTTGAGCAAACTTTCGCCAGATATGCAAGACGGGAAATATATAATTGACGGTGATGATATTTTTGCTATTGTTATGAGTTATCAGACATCCGCGCCTGATGCGATGGTATTTGAATCACATGAAAAATATATAGATATTCAAACTGTTATTACAGGCGCTGAAGGGTTTGAATGTGCTTTTAGTGATGAGCTGAATGTTATTACTCCATATGATGTGGACAAAGAAGCTACATTTTACGAGCGAACATCACACGGGCAGACACGAGTCGATGTATATCCAGGGACATTTGTGATGCTCTATCCGCATGATGCGCATATTGCAGGCTTGATGGTCGATACACAAACACAACTTGTCAAGAAAGTAGTCGTCAAAGTAAAAAAAGAGCTTCTGAAAACATAAAATACTAGATATAAAGGATCAAAAATGAGACGTTCGGAATTTGAAGTATCTGATCCGCAAGAGATCGAATCGGTCTTAATGGAGTGCGAGTACGGGGTATTATCACTAATAAGTGATAACGAACCTTATGGTGTGGCGGTTAATTTTGCTTATCACAACGGTAAGATCTATTTTCATGGTTCACTAGAAGGACGCAAAGCCGAGGCGATAGGGGAGCGTGCCAAGTGTTCTTTTGTGGTCGTTAAGCCTTATGCTTATATCCCGTCTTATTTTAGCGATACACGCTCGGCATGTCCGGCGACACAATATTTTGCTTCGGTAATAGCAAGAGGTGAGGTGGTGCGGTTGGATGATCCGGTTCAAAAGGCTTTTGGATTAACAGCACTCATGGAAAAGATGCAGCCAGAAGGAGGCTATGAGCCAATCGATGCGACAAATCCGATCTACACGAAAATGATAGAAAAAACTGGTGTATATGTAATTGAGTCCAACTCAATTACCCTCAAAGTCAAAGCAGGGCAAAATCTGCCCAAAGAGCGCCAAATATTGCTCATAAGCCGTTTGGAAGAACGAGGAAGAAGCGCTGATAACACGACTGTTCAGATGATGGGTAGACTTCAAAAACAAGGAGAATAGATGGAGTACAGAGTTGCCACACGTGATGATATTGAGTCAGTTTTGACATTGCATTACCGCTATCAGATCGATTCGATAGCAAAAGAAGACAAAAAAGACGGGTTTGTAACTACTCCTTTTACATACGAGCAACTTTTTGCTTTGATAGAAGAAGAACAAGGGCTTTTTATTGCAGTAGACAATGAAGAAGTCGTAGCTTATGTGATGGCAGCATCATGGCAGTTTTGGTCGGCGTGGCCGATGTTTGCTTACATGATCGATGGATTGGAAAATTTGGAATATTTAGGACAAAGGCTAAGCAAGGAAAACTCTTACCAGTACGGCCCGATCTGTATCGATAAACGGGTGCGTGGAAGCGGTGTGTTGGAAAGAATTTTTGATTTTGCTAGAGCGCAGATGGCACTCAGGTATCCGATCTTGGTAACCTTTATCAACCGTATCAATCCTCGTTCATACGAAGCCCATACGAGAAAATTGGGGCTTGAAGTGATTGCTGAGTTTGGTTATAACAATAACAATTATTATGAGCTAGTTTACGATACCGCCAAGCCATTATCTTTTTAAAAAGATAAATACTTTTACCGTATTTGTCGCAGCGCAAAGGTTTTTTGTTATACGTGAACTTTAGTATATATCTTGCAAACTGAAGCTTGTGGATGAGATTAACGTATTTATACATGATACCTAAGATACATTTATTTATATGATTTAACTAAATGTTAAAAATGATTTATACTTTGATGATACAACTATGGTACTTGCATGAAGAATAAGTAAATTACCACCAAATCAATACCATATAAGTATCCATAGCCTATAATCTACAAAGCGTAAAATTATAATTTACGTTTCTAATTATCTTAAAATTTATATCAAGGAATACAATGGCCCACATAGCGTTACCGGAATTTGAGGAGATGAGTCCTGCCATCCAAGAAAAAGCTCGTCCGATCTTGGAAAAAACAGGCAATTTGGGTGAGATTTTTAAACTTTTGGCCCTTGATGAAAAGATCTATTTTGCGACAGACAATATGGTCCAGCATTTTTTATTTGACAAAACTGAACTCTCATATGATATAAAAGAAGCGATCGCGCTTTTGATATCAAAAGAAAATGGCTGCAAAATGTGTGTCGATGTCCACAGAGGAATAGCAAAAATGCTTGGTTTGAGCGAAGAAAGGATCGAAGAGATACTTCAAGGAGTTGATTCTATTCATACTACAGATGCGCAAAAAGCTCTTTTGAGATTTTGTATCAAAGCTTCCAAAAAAGATAATTATAAGATTCAAAAAGAAGAGATAGATGCACTAAAAGAGTTCGGATATAGCGATGTTCAAATCCTTGAAGCAGTAGCAATTACCGGATATTTTAATTATATAAATACCCTTTCAAATGTTTTTGCTTTGGGGCAATAAAGTTTCTTGACTTATTGCTATAATTGATTTATAATAGTTCAAATCTAAACCAAGGGATGCAAAATGGATGTTATAGATAAAGAACTAGAAAAAAGAAGAAGCGAGATCCATCTGGGGCTTGAATTGCTGTATAATCTAAATATGCGCATCACAGGCTGGGATATACCCGAACTAAATGAAAAAGAAGCGTCGAAAAAACTTTTTGCCATGATAGATGAAGAGTTGGCGAAGCTCAAAAAAGAGGTTAATAAATAATCATTTACAAAAGCTATAAAAGCAGATAGAGATTATAGTCTTATAGGAATATAGTAGCTCAGATCAAACTCTTCATCGTCTGATAAAAAATGGTTTTTACGATAGATCGCATAAGATGGATTGGTAGTTGTTTCATAGCCGCTTTCTACTAGCCAATGAAAATAAACCCAATTCATGAATTTGAGTACATCTCCGTATTTACCGGAAAAATCAAATTTTGCATAAACACCTTTAGGGATAATCATTCTAGGCAAGGTTGCATTTTTTAGCTCTTTTTCTAATACTATACATGCAATATACTGACATTCGTTCAGTGCGGTGATGGTAGGATTATCATGGTGTAGTCCAACCTGAATAAAGTTTGTGATATTGTTGCAAAGTGTCCAAGTTTGTAGTTTCTGCCATGTTTCTTTGATGGACTTATCGTACCCCTTATGTCTTATATAATAGCCCTGCATCTCTTCCATTTTTACTATTTTTGGCTTTAGCGATGAAAAATCAGCTCTAGAATTTGCAGCGCTGACAGACCGCTTTAAAATAGTATCGACATAAGATCTATATCCTCCGTTTCTCCACTCTTTTGGTGTCATAAAAAATTTCTCTTTAAATACTTTAGAAAAAGAGGTTTGTGAGCTATATCCGCATATTATCGCTATTTGTGTAATAGTAGAGTGTTTATTTGTTAAAAGAAGACTGGCTGCTTTTTGAAGTCTTATTGATTTTATGCTCTCGTAGATATTTTTTCCAAATTCATTTTTAAAGATCCTATGCATATGAAATTTACTAACTTTCAATTCTTTACTCAAAGAATCAAGGTCGATATAGGTATCTATATGTTTGTAAATATAGTAAATTATATCATTGGCTATTTTTGTATGTTGCTGTATCGTGTCTTTTTTCATAGTTCAATTATAGCAATATTACAATGTTTTTTAAGCAATAATAAACAGTAATAATAGCAAGAAAAATTGAGATAAAAAGTTTAATTTCTATTAAAATTGCAGTAAAAAGGGATAAAGTTATGAAAAGATCATTCATACGAGAAATACTTGAATCCATAGATAACGAAACAATATCTTTTGCAGGCGGGTTGCCTGATGAAAATCTATTTCCAATACAAGATCTGCAAAAAGCAGCAAACAAGGTATTTGAAAACCCAAAAAATCTTCAATATACCATCAGCAATGGAATAGTGCCGCTTAGAGAAAAAATAGCTAACTTTTATAATAAAGAAAGATTTTTTACAAAGCCTGAAAATATACTTGTAACAACAGGCTCACAGCAAGGTCTTTTTATCATAGCAAAATATTTTCAAAACAAGCAAATTATCATAGAAGAACCTTCTTATTTGGGCGCTGTGAATATCTTTAAAATGAATAATTTAGATATGCAATCTGTACGTCTAGATTATAATGGCATAGATACGCAAAAATTTGATGAAGCCTATAAAAAAATAAAACTAGCTTATCTCATACCTGATTTTCAGAATCCGAAAGGCTCACTCTATAGTGATAACAAGAGAAAAGATATTGCCAATAGTGTTTTAAAATATGGTGGGTATATCATAGAAGATGCACCATATAGTGAATTATATTTTGATCAAAAATCACAAAGTATAAGCGCTTTGGCTCCTGAAAATAGTTTCCATCTAGGATCTTTTTCAAAAACTCTTTCTCCTAGTTTGAGAATAGGGTGGATTCGAGCAAATGAAGAAATCATAAAACAGCTTACCATGATAAAGGAGACTATAGATCTTCACAGTAGTGGAATCTCACAATATATTTTAGATACATATCTAGATGATGAGTCTCGTTATGAATATCATTTGGGCAAACTCAGAAAAGCATATAAAGAAAAAATGGAAATATTTACATCTGCATTAAAACAAGAATTGCCAGAGTTTAATTTTGTAATGCCAAAAGGCGGAATGTTCGTATTTGGTTCTCTCCAGGGTTTTGATGCTATGGAACTGGTGCGGGAGTGCATGAAAGAAAAAGTTGTTTTTGTACCTGGGAATCAGTTTTTTTTGGATGGTCGAATAAGCGATGAAATAAGGTTTAACTATACATATTCTACAAAAGAGCAAGTTTCAAAAGGGCTAAGAACTATCGCTGATATAAGTAGAACTTTAAAATAATTTTGTATAAAAGGCAGCATGATGAAAGATATTAAATTTCCATTTTTGGAACATATTGGCGCGAAACTAAAAAAATATGAAAATGGTAAAGCGGAAGTTGAGCTTATAACGCAAGATTACCACTTGCAGCACCTAGGATTTGTTCATGGCGGCGTTATATCTACACTTATGGATAACACAGGATGGTATGCTGCCGTATCAAATGTCGATGAAGGTCATACGGCTGTAACGATGGAGATAAAGATAAATTATCTCAAACCAGCTTCAGGCAAATATCTCATAGCTTCCGCCGAAGTAAAAAGACAAGGCAGATCGACTTCTTTTGTAACTATAGAACTTCACAATGAAGGTAAGCTCGCAGCGTTTGCTACAGGTACTTATGCGATAATAAAAAATTCACGTTAAGCATAGAAAATGAGAATAATTAACTGCTATGATTGTTGTCTTTTTGCATAAAATTCAGTTCTAAATTCATCGAAACGATCTTCAAGTATCGCTTCTCTCATTTGCTTCATAAGGTCTAAATAATAATATAGATTATGAATGGTAGCTAGCCTAAAATAGGTTATCTCTTTAGCGCGAAACAGATGGCGCAGATAACTTCTAGAATAAGTTTGACAAACCATACATTTGCATTCAGGGTCTATCGGCAATGGATCGGTGGTAAATCTCTCAGCTTTGATAGTGATCTTGCCAAACGATGTAAACAGGGTCCCATTTCTAGCATTACGTGTCGGCATAACACAATCAAACATATCTATGCCCCTTGCTACATTTTCTACTAAATCCTCAGGGGTCCCGACACCCATGAGGTATCTCGGTTTATTTTTGGGCATAAACTGTGTAGTCCATTCTACCGTATCATACATATCTTGATTTGCTTCGCCAACGCTAAGTCCTCCTATGGCAAATCCGTCAAAATCCATGGCACAAAGTTCCGTTGCCGATTTTTCCCTGAAAGCTTTATCTGTACCGCCTTGTATGATAGCAAATATGTTCTGGTCTGCGCCTATTCCTTTTGCTTGGTTGGCCCTATGGTATTCTATAGACTCTGCAGCCCATTTTGTAGTCCGTTCTATGCTGGCCTTGATGCGTTCCTGCGTGGCCGGCAAGGCTACTAGATCATCAAGTATCATCATGATGTCTGAATTTAGATTATTTTGTATATCTATGACCTTTTGCGGGGTAAAATAATGTTTACTCCCGTCTATATGACTTCTAAATGTGATGCCGTTTTCATCTATTTTGACATTATCTGAGAGCGAAAAAGCTTGAAAGCCGCCGCTATCGGTCAAAAAACTTTTCGGAAATTTAGTAAATCCATGTAACCCGCCCATGGTTTTGACGATATTATCACCAGGACGAAGATATAGATGATACGTATTGCCTAGAATGATCTCTGGATTTATGAAGCTTTGAAGATCGGTAGCATCAAGAGATTTTACTGCTCCTACGGTGCCTACAGGCATAAAAACCGGCGTTTGAATTGTTGAGTGTGCGGTCGTAATGGTACAAGCTCTAGCTTTACCGTCCGTTTTATCTATACGAAAATACATTATGTTATAATACCTCTATCAAATAATAGTGTAATTGTACCCACACTACCTAGAGAGTTTTATGAAAAATATATTGATTCTAGCCGAAGGTAAAATTGCAAAGCACTTTATCGTATGGCTTAGCAAAAAAAGAGTTGCCAATAATCATTACCATATAGCCTCAAACACAATACATGAAGAAAATATTAAACATAATAAAAATAATACTTCATTTTCTAATATAGATTCAACCAGTTATACCAAGTTGCAGCGTATTTTGGAAGAAAAAAACTACTCTCATGTTTTTATTATTATAGAATCACATGATGATGCAAAGCATATAATCCATAATCTTAATTCAATAGATGATAAATTACGCATAATTTTGCTTAATCAGTGGGATGAAAAAAAGACATCAAGATTTAATCATAATGTTATTGTATTGGATATGTATGACCTATTATCGGGACACTTATATGATAAGCTTCCAAATGTTCCGATAGTACCGAACAATATCGGTCTAGGGCAAGGTGAGGTAATGGAAGTACATGTGCCTTTTGGCAGCAGTTATGCTTTTAGGCATGTAGGCTCTATAGTGCAGCAAAAATGGAAAATAGCGGCTATCTATAGAGATGAAAAGCAGATATTGCCAACGAGCGCTACCATGATCCGCCCTAATGATACGCTATTGATTGTCGGCAGGCCAACCGTGTTAGACGGAATTTACAAACTGATCAACAAAAGAAAGGGATTATTTCCTGAGCCGTTTGGCAAAAACATATATCTTCTGCTTGATTTGCGTTATGACAAGAAAAAGGCAATAGAGTATTTAAAAGAGGCGATATATTTAACAAAAATATTAAAGAACAAAGAACTTTTTGTAAGAGTATTCTATCCTACAAATCTAAAGCTCACCGAAGAGATCAAAGGATATCAAAATGACGGTGTTCATATCGATATAACATATGAATTGAACGGAACACAGAGTACCGTCGAATATGATGTTACCCATTATGATATAGGTTTGGTTATGTGTTCGCAAACTTCGCTTTATAAAGAGTATCACAACCTCACTTTTTACTATCTCAGAAAATTGGTTTATATTTTTGGCAGCATACGAATAGCTGATATAAATTCTGCTGTTATTATGATGAATGATGAAGAAAAAATGGAATCTATATCTTCTACTGCTTTTGATGTGTGCGAAATATTGAAATTACCGTTAAAATTATGTGATTTTGATCCAGATGGCGATTTTAGCGGTAGAAAAATGACCATTGACCATTATGAAACAATGGCAAATTTATTCAATTCCAGTATAACTGTAGAGCAAAAGGTAGCGAATCCTATAAGGGAATTGTCAAAAATGAGAAATATTTTACATATAAATTCTTTTCAAGATAAATCAAAACATGCTTTTATGTTGCAATTGATCATGATGAATATTTCAAATCTATTCCCAAAAATTTATAAGCATCCGAAGCTACTGATCCCTTTTGAAGATAGCGATACGTAGACAATATTGGTTTTTAATGCTAAATAGGATAAAATCTAGCATAATAAATACAAATATAAAAGGCCAAAAATTAATATGATTATACCAATTACGCTAGAATCTCACGAAAACCACTCTTATGAAATCACTATAGATTCTTTGCCTGATTTGAATTTTGATAATAAAGTTGCCATCATTACCAATCCTACAATTGCTAATTATCATCTGGAAAAACTGTTATCCAAAATTACCGCCGCCCAACTTCAAATCATTATGGTACCGGACGGCGAAGAGTACAAGACGCTTCAAACCGTTGAAGATATTTTAAATAAACTATTTGAATATAAATTTGATCGAAAATCGCTTCTTATTGCTTTTGGCGGCGGTGTTATAGGCGATATGACAGGTTTTACTGCTTCATTGTACCAAAGAGGTATAGATTTTATACAAATCCCTACAACTCTTTTGTCGCAAGTTGATGCCAGTGTAGGAGGCAAGACCGGAGTAAATAATCAATTCGGCAAGAATTTAATAGGCGCATTCTATCAGCCAAAAGCTGTATATATAGATCCATATTTTTTGGATACATTGCCTTCAAGAGAATTTGCTGCCGGTGTTGCGGAGATGATAAAAGTAGCAGTTACTTTTGACAAAGAGTATTTTGAATTTTTGGAAAATGCAGATTTGCTCGACAAAGAGATCCTCAAAAAAGCTATCAGCAAAAGTGTAACCATCAAAGCAGATGTTGTCAGTCAAGACGAAAAAGAGACCGGTATAAGAGCAGCATTAAATTATGGCCATACGTTTGGCCATGTTGTTGAAAACGAGACAGGATATATCAAATATCTTCACGGCGAAGCAGTAGCGATTGGTATGGTTATGGCAAATCGTTTAGCTGTAGAACTTGGATTTTTGAGCTTGGATGATGCTTTGCGTATAGAAAATGTGTTGAAAAAATTTGATCTTCCTACAAACTATCATATAGCCAACGCGGATAGTTTTTATGATCATTTCTTTTTAGACAAAAAAAGCGCTAAAAATAAAATAAAATTTATATTGCCAAAAAGCATAGGAGACTGCGTCATAAGCTCAGAAATCAGTGAAGATGCGGTCAAAAAAGTTCTCAATACTTTTGGAGCGAAATAATGAATATAAAAATAATTCTTTTTTTTGCATTAACATTTTTCTTGTTTGGTGCACCAAGTCAATCGAATACAGAAATAAATGAAAGCAAAAAAGAAGAATTTATTACTGTAAAAACAAAAGATCTTATTAGTGAAAAAAATAATATTGATGATGAATTGAAAAATAACATTTGGATTACTGTATATGAAAACTATAAAAACTATCAAACACTTCAAAACAAAAAAAATACTCTAGATAAAGAAATAACCAGATTAGAGAGAAAATCCCCGGAAAACAGTGAGAGACGAGCAAAGCTTAAGACTCTACAAGACGAAAGAGAAGGGATAAATAATAAATTACAACTATTAGGTGAATATGAAGATGAACCGTTTAAAAAGCTTTTATCACCAAATTTGATAGATAATGCCCCGACAATCAGCAATCCATTGGCAATTTTTTCAGCTTTGTCATATAGAGAAAAGCTCAAAAGCGATCAAAATGAATATGAGCAAAGATATAAGTCTTTGATCTCTGTTATAGAAAACCTAGAGAGAAAAGAGCAGATCTTAAAAGAATTAGTAGATATTCCTTCTGATAAACAAGAGTACAAACAAGAAATTGCAAAAACAAAAGAACTATTAAATACATTAAAACCATTTGTTGAGCTTTTTAGAACCACACTGAATGTTTATGGTAAAAAAATAAACGAGATGAAGATCGAGGTCACTCAAAAAATAGCCCACGAGAGCAAAAAACTTATAACTGTTGGCATAATTCTTGGTGTTCTGTTTGGATTATTGCTGTTTTCAAAATATTTAATGAGACGATATTTGAAAGATATTGAACGTTTTTATACATTAAATAAAGCATTGAATGTTACTTTTGTTGTATTGGTTGTATTGATTTTACTTTTTGCATACATTGAAAATGTAAATTATCTTGTAACTATATTGGGATTTGCTTCTGCAGGTATAGCGATTGCGCTTAAAGAATGGTTTATGAGTATCATAGGATGGCTTGTCATATTTTTTGGAGGCAGTATCCATGTGGGTGACAGGGTTAGATTTTTTAAAGACGGAGTTGAATACGTAGGGGATGTTATAGATATTTCTCTTTTGAGAATGACAATATTAGAAGATGTGACCCTTACAACTTTTGAGAGAAACAGAAGGGCCGGGAGAGTAATATACATACCGAATAATTATATTTTTACCAATATGATAGCCAACTATACCCATAGCGGACTAGATACAGTATGGGACGGTATCGATTTTATTGTTACTTTTGATTCGAATATCAACAAGGCATCAAATATTGCTAAAGAGATAGCCCAAAAATATTCAAAAGGATATGCAGAAAATACACGTCAAAAATTAAATAAACTTCGCAGGCATTATCATTTAAAAAATATTAGCGTTGAACCGAGAGTTTTTACTCTTATAACTCCTTATGGTATGAAAATAAGTGTATGGTATTATACGAACAGTTATGCGACATTGCCGCTTCGAAGCACAATATCTGCTTCTATAATCAATAATATAAAAAATGAGCAAGATATTTTGCTGGCTTATCCTTCTCAATCTATTTTTATGTCAGACGATAATCAAAAAAATATGCCTTCTGACGAATTAAAAGCAAATAAAGAGTCCATATAATGAAAAAAGTATACTTTAAAACTTTTGGATGCCGCACAAATCAATTTGATACGCAAGTGATGTTATCAAATTTACATCAGTTTACAATATCAAACGAAGAGACCCAAAGTGATATAGTTGTTATAAATTCATGCACTGTTACCAATGGTGCCGATAGCTCTGTGCGACAATACATATCTTCGCTTAAAAGAAAAAATCCGAATGCAAAAATTATATTGGCCGGATGCGGGGCTCATGCAAAAGGAGAGACGCTATGGAAAGACGGCTCTGTATTTGGCGTAATGGGGCACTCTGAAAAATCAAATATAAACAAACTTTTACAAAATGAAGAACCGTTTTATGAAATAGGTGATCTAAACCACATTGATACTACGGTTGTAGAAAATTTTATAGGCAAGAGCAGGGCATTTATCAAGATACAAGAGGGGTGTAATTTTGATTGCTCATACTGCATCATACCTCAAGTCAGAGGCAGAGCAAGGTCCCATGCCGAAGATACGATACTAGAACAAATAAAGATCTTGGCTTCCAATGGATACGGAGAATTTGTACTCACAGGCACAAATGTAGGAAGTTACGGCAGAGACATCGGCAGTTCTTTAGCCGCACTTCTTAAAAAAATCTCTTCAATAAGAGGCGTTAGACGCATACGCATAGGCAGCCTTGAACCTATACAAATTGATGATGGTTTCAAAGAATTATTGACTGAACCATGGATGGCAAAACATCTCCATATTGCCTTACAGCATACAAGCGATGAGATGCTCTCGCTTATGAACAGACGAAATAAATTTAATGAAGATATAAAACTATTAAATTTCTTAGCTGAACATGGCTATGCACTTGGTACTGATTATATAGTCGGACATCCGGGGGAAAGTGAAGCAATATGGAAAGAAGCCATGCAGAGAGTTTGGAGTTTGCCTCTTACTCATATACATGCTTTTACGTACTCTAGACGAGACAATACCGCATCTGCTTTTATGAAGCAAGATATCAGTGGAGACATTGCAAAAATAAGACACAATGAATTAACCAGCTGTATCAAAGCCAAAAATAGAGAATTTAGAGAAAAAAACTACAAAAATCTAGAAGTGCTTTTAGAAAGCGGACAAAATAATATTTACAAAGGGTTTGATCAATATTATAATACTCTTGAAGTTTTCAGCCAAGAAGATCTAAGCGGAAATTGGATCTTAGCAGAGAGCGTGGAGGTGCAAGATGAAAAAAATCGGCTTCAATTTTAAAAAAATAAAAACCATTGCCATGTTTTTTGGGGTTTTGGTAATTTTATTGCTTTTTTCTGTTTTTAGGGATACAAGCATATTGATCACAAGGTCGCAAGCAGATCAATTGGATGCCAACAAAAGCATAAAGAAAATCATTGTAGATAATGAATATCTATATTTTACAACCCCGCAGCAAACATTTAGAATTTACAAAGAGGTTATCGACTATCCTAAGTATTATGCAAAATATCCTGTCGAGATAAAAGAAAGAAAAAATTGGCCTATTTGGATATTGACCGTATCCATTTTAGCTGTATTGTTATATTATCTATTTTTTGGCAAACGGCCATTACCTGTATTTTCATCTGCAAAAAAAGTATCTCACGATTCAAATGATATAGCCAATGAACCAATAAAAGCCATTAGCTCATCAGTTCGTTTCAAGGATGTAGCAGGCATCATAGATGTTAAAGAAGAATTAGAAGAGATAATTGATTTTCTAAAATCACCTCAAAAATATACAAATTTTGATATTAGGCTGCCAAAGGGAGTTTTGCTCGTCGGACCTCCCGGGGTAGGAAAAACAATGATAGCAAAAGCAGTTGCCGGCGAAGCAGGGGTACCTTTTTTTTATCAAAGCGGAGCATCTTTTGTTCATATGTACGTAGGTATGGGGGCACAAAGGGTATCTGCGTTATTTCAAATTGCTAAGCAAAATGCACCTAGCATTATATTTATTGATGAGATAGACGCGATAGGCAAAAGCAGGGGCGGCAGGCAAAATGATGAGAGAGAAGCAACACTCAATCAGCTGCTAACAGAAATGGACGGTTTCGAAGAGAGTTCGGGAGTAATAGTAATAGCGGCTACAAACAAGATCGATGTTCTGGATGAAGCTTTATTACGCGCAGGTAGATTTGATAGAAGAATATTTGTTTCATTGCCTGATATGCAAGAGAGAATCAATACTTTGGAATTATATTTATCCAAAAAAATGCATAACGTCGATATAGGCGAAATTGCCAAAATGAGCGTAGGATTCAATTTTGCTTCACTTGCTACATGGGTTAATGAAGCTGCTATGCATGCACTCAAAAACCATAAAAGAATGATAGAATCAAACGATTTTGAAGCGGTTAAAGATAAGGTAATGGTCGGCAAAAAACGACTCTTGACTCTTGATGAAAATGAAAGAGCTGTGCAAGCGACATATCAAGGAGCCAAAGCATTGGTGGCAACCTGGTACGATATAGGGTTTGAAAAAATAGGTATTGCCAGCGAGAGATTTGAAGAATTTGATTATACTATTTTAGCAAAAAGCAAATTGTTGCATAGAATAAAAGTGGATCTAGCCGGAACAATAGCGACACAGAAAAAATATAAAGAAGTGTTTACAAATAGCAGCAAGGACATTGTTCATGCTAAAGATTTAG
>Ga0302250_1000693_pt1 | contig 29993 bp, 23 predicted proteins | sample AAG_RA_Asp_MG_FD_193536 | JGI IMG/M metagenome (GOLD analysis project Ga0302250, IMG submission 193536) | Enriched activated sludge microbial communities from anaerobic digester in WTTP, New Holstein, Wisconsin, United States - AAG_RA_Asp | ecosystem: Engineered > Bioreactor > Anaerobic >... | reverse complement strand
ATCCAGTATGTCGCCAGGCAGGTGGCGATCATCAACCGAGACAGAGGGTTCGGATCTGAAAGGTGGCTCTTGTGCAGATGAAATCCGCGGATCTTCTGGTCCGAGAAGAATGTCTCGATTTTGAACCGCTTGCGGTAGTATCCGCAGGCTTCTTCCGCCGAGCCCAGATTCGTAACCAGATGGATAGGCTCCTTGCAGTCGCTCCTCCACCATGTGAGAGCGAGAATGGGTCCGTACTCGCGCCGAGTGAACAACGCATTGGGTATCTCGAAGAGTTCTCCGGGACTGACATAAGCGAGCACATCGTCGAAGCGAAACTCCTCGCCCTGCCAGCTCAGCTTGGCGCTCTTGCTCGTACGGAGGACATACTCCCACTTGCATTCGTTGATCAAGGCTTGGAGATCAATGCCATCGAACTCACCGTCTCCGAGCAGCACGACCTGAGCCCCCTCGGGAATCAGCTGCCGCACCCTGGTCATCAGTTCGATGTGAAAGCGCTCCGGGAAGTGGCCCTTTCTTCTGTTGGCCACTGTCCAAGCGATGGGCAGGCCGCGTTGCTTGTAGACCAGGCTGATCATGAGCGTCATGCAACCGCGACCGACGATACTGCCATCGATTACCAGCACCAGCGGGAGGTGAGACAGGCTCAAAAGCAACGCCTTGGCGAAAGGGAGGAAGAAAGTCTCGGTTTCCACCGCGTCATTGCGGAGCCATCGCTCGAACCGTTTGATACGGCTGTCGACTTTCGTCCTCTGACCATTTGGACTTGCGTGAACTTTGCCGGCAATAGCGGGAAGATCCGAGCACTTGCTGCCCCCAATCCCGCTGACCAAACCGGCCAAGGTGTTCAGTCGACTGGCCACATGCCCAACAGGTTCAACCGGGAACAATGTTCTCAAGGCGTTGCGGACGGCCTAAAATCTTTTTGTTGTCGCTCATGTCAGTCTCCATTCAGTGCAGTTTTGGAAATATACACTGACAGATTTGAACCCGAATGTCCCGAAAAAAGGACAGGTTGGCCGGTCAACAAGAAAAAAAACCGCAGTTTGCCGTCGAACGAAAATGTGTCCGGTAGTGAATTCCCGCCTATCCCTTCGTCATTATGTTTGCAACGAGTACACAAAGGCGTACAATTAATCGAAAAGCACAACTTGCATTTATGAGGTGAGAGATATGCAAGAGACAAGCGTGGTTGAGCTGCGAAAGCGCATCAAGCATTATTTTGACGCAGTAGAAAGCGGTGAGGTCGTGCGTGTTTACCGCAACGGCAAGCCTATCGCCGAAATCCTGCCGCTGACCAAGCGAGAGGCTTCGTGGAAGCGAGAAATCCCACGACTGACCATTCCAGGCCTGTCGCTCAGCCGAGAGATCCTCAAAGACCGTGCGGAATCCGATACATGAGAGTCTTCTTCGATACCTCTGCGCTCGTCAAACGATACATCCAGGAACCAGGCACCGACAAGATCATCGAGATTTGCAGGCAGGCGGAACACCTGGTGCTCTGCGTTATTTGCCTTCCCGAGATGGTTTCCACCCTCAACCGCCTTGTTCGTGAGGGCAAGCTGTCAAGGGGTGAATACCGGATGACTCGGGATCGCATCTTGGAGGAAATCGCGGACGCCGAGATCTGCTACATCACCCCGGACGTGGTCACTCGAACCATACGGTGCCTGGAACGCAACGCTCTACGGGCCATGGATGCCTTGCATCTCGGCTGTGCTCTCGTTGTAGAACCCCACCTCATTGTGTCTTCGGATCAGCGACAGATTGAGGCCGCCAAAAGAGAAGGCCTGAAGGTTATGGAAGTGTGAGCAATGATACCAGGAACACCAGCCACGCTGGGCAACCTGCCATGGGGTTCTGGTTGTTGCGGATTTGGGAGGCATTCTTCCAAAAGTAGGGACAAATATCGCATTTTTCTAAATGGCAAATTCAAATGTGCCTCTAAACTGATGCCTGGGGCGGGAATCGAACCCGCACACCCACAAGGAGTAAGGGATTTTAAGTCCTTTTATATCCACTTCACTTGAATTCATCTTACCTCATTTAAATACGTATCATCCATATATTACGTTAAAATATCCGTTGACATGTTCACCAGAATTCATTAAGAATCACTCCCTAGGTTAGCAATAGGTTAGCATAGAATCCATGAGGGGGTGGAGCATGAAGCGTGAACGTGCACCCAAGCATGTGGGCGTCTATTTCAGAGTCTCGGAATCCAGGCCTAGGTACCGGGGCAAGCCCGACAGATGTTTCGACATCTGTTACAAAGTCGGCGGGAAGCTGGTTTGGGATAAAATCGGCTGGGTTTCTGAGGGATACTCCTCTCAGATGGCGGCCAACATTCGAGCGGAGCGGATGAGGACAATTCGGCATGGAGAAGAGTTCCCAAAGAAAAAGGAAAGAGAAATTACGTTGGGCGAAGTCTGGCAGAAATACGACGAATGGCTCGGTAACGGAGGAAAAAAATACCCAGCCAACGACAGATACTACTATGGGAAACATCTAAAGGACAGGTTTCAACACAAAACGCTCTCGGAAATCACTCCAAGCGAATTGGAGCGACTTAAGAATGATTTGAGTGATCTGGGCCTGGCAGAGCAGACCGTCAAACATATTCTCGTTCTTGTGCGCCAGATATTCAATAAGGCTGTCAAACTGTGGAGAGTCTGGCAGGGTGAAAATCCCGTAAGTCCCATAAAGCTGCCGAAACCCGATAATCGAAGGCTCAGATTCCTCAAGCCTGAAGAGGGCCAGCTTTTGTTTGAGGAACTCGCAGCATCAAATCCGCAACTTCACGATATTGCCCTCCTTAGCCTCGAAACCGGCTTGAGAGCGGGAGAAATTTTCGATCTCAAGTGGAAGCACATAGATTTCGACAAAATGCTAATTGACATTCGAGACCCGAAAAATACTGAAGCCAGGGTGGCATACTTTACCCCCGCAGTCATAGCGATGCTTGAAAAGCGAAGATCCACTGAAAACAAACTGGAGGAGCACATATTTAAGGCCACAAACGGTTCCAAAATCGTGGGGATCAGCCACCAGTTTGAAAATGTCATTAGGCGACTGGGTTTAAATGATGGCATTGAAGACCGCCGCTATCGCTTGACCTTCCATTCGCTTAGGCACACCTTTGCCAGCCTGTTAGCCCAAAACAGCGAAACAGTTCAAACCATTATGGAGGTTATGGGCCACAAAACGCCTATCATGGCTCTCAGATATTCGCACCTGATCGAAGACCACAAACGGAAAGCCGTGAACAGAGTGTCCATGATGTCAAATGGATTTAGGTCCAGTTCTGAACAAACCGAGCCCGAGAAAAGGATTAAGCGTCAGTCCGGTGATAACTAATCCCGCCTGGGAGGGAATGAATGACGTTCAGGAATTTTGCAGGCCGGGCAATCTCATCGGAAACGAAACATCACGTTCCGGATGGAAACTTAAAATCCCTTACTCCTTGTGGGTGTGCGGGTTCGATTCCCGCCCCAGGCACCAGTTTGTGAGACATAGAATTTTTTGTCTATCCAAATATGCCTATTTTATCCCGCTCCTGTCCCGCTTTTTGACGAAGCGCATTCTTGCCCGTGAGAGAATAAGAAGATTTTCTTGCGGGCAGACAATCGCCCTCTCGGCCGCCGAGAATGGGTCCAACCGTGACTCGTCGAAGGCGGACCTGGGCCGCACTCCGAACGGGCGCTCATTTTCGAGAATGCTCTACCGCCGGACTTTTCCGGATTGCCCGATGAACTCTGATTTCCTCGAGAAATAATCAAAAAGCCGGTGCCATCAGAATGCCAGACCCAATGGAGAGATAAAAAATGGGGTGGTTGAGGGGGGCATGTGGAAGAGAAGTCCGTTTTCACGCGTGGGTGAAATCACCCGCTCGGTCGTAATTCAAGTCGGCGCTCCGGAGTCTTTCGGGACACTGTGGAGTTTCTTAAGGTAGTTTTCACAGAGGGCAATACCATCGCCGCCCGAGAGTTTCCTCAAGGCCTTACAGTTATTTCGCTCTTTGAGTTGGCTGAGGTGATTTAAAAGCAGCCTGACCCGCCGGGCGGCGAACGGGTGACTGAACCGATACTTTGTGCTGGGGTCTATCCGCAAGCGCAGATCATCAATCAGCAACCGACTGGGGACTACCGCCAAGAATCCTGCTGCAAGACAGAGTTTGGTGTACTCCTTGCCATCGGGACTCAGACGAGAGCGGAAATTCCGGAAACACTCCTTATTGCGATAGTAGTAATTGAAGAGCTTAGCGTAAGTGCAGACCAGGGAGTCGCCTTCGGGGATATGACCATTTGCGTTGAGGGAGATCCAATTCTTTCTTTCCGAAGGCTCGAAATCGATCTCACGCTCCAACGAAGGTTTTGAGTCGATCACTACCCGGATTCCCTCCCTCTCGGCAATCCTGTAGAAATGATTAAAGTCATACGGCATCTGATTGAAGGTGGGCCAGTACGCTGTGGTCCTCGTCAGAACAATTTCCTTGGTCAGCACAGGCATCTTGCGCTCTCCTTCTCTCTTCTCACGAGGACTCGTTCATCATAATGATGGTCAAAGTCCGATTCGTTTGAGCTGAGCGTTGGGGCCACTGTCTCACTGGCTATTCTGCGCCAAAGCCTTCGCTTCTTACTATCACTCCGACCTCCCCCTGAACAGACAGCAGCCTGATATCAAATAACAAAGAGGTTTCTTGATGAAAGTAGACGGCCCCGAGCTTCTTCTTGATTTAGTGAGGCGGAGGCAAGGTAAGAACTGGCAGGGTGACAAGGATGTCGGCGTAGCGACCCCGTGTATAGCTTTTGGGACCGCGTCGCATACATTATCAGCCTGCGGTACGAGGAAGGGAAGCGCGATCTTCATCTACCTGCGAACATCCGAGTGAGCCGCTTGACATCCAACTCCTTCGAGCAGTCTGCCTTTTTCATTTGTCTACAGTGCATAGCAATCTCAATGCCACATCCACGAACGGCACAAGTTATTCAACCGTCTCGGAAGCACTCGATGGCGGCAAAGACCGTACCGACGATCATTGAGACTCAACCACCGGCTTGTTGATATGGGTCGATTGCGTGAACAGCACTTTGCTTGGGATCCTGAGACCCCTTAACCACAAGGGCTGGACTGGGGAGGTGTCCCTTCAGACCTGCGAAAGAGTCATGAACATTCTGGTAATCCTCGGCCATGATTCTTTGGGCGGTGTTTTCTCTCTTCATGAACGATTTTTCTCGTCCGATAAGCTGACCAAGCAGGTTCTACATGGAGCATTGCAGTGCCATTGAGGTGGTCGTTCTGGCTTTTTTTGCCTACAGAGATGTAGGCTTATGAATACACTCAAATGAGTCATAGAGAGAGCACTTGCGAGCGTCAAAAGGATACACCAGGAACCTCATCCGTCTGGTAAGCTTAATCCAATCCCGGCACCACGCAATTCTGAACATAATACTCGGAACCCACGAAGGTTTCGATGCTCTGGTTTTTCTAGAAAGGAGACATTTAGATCGAAGAATTGCAGTGCCGATGGCGTGATGCAAGGCAGATGTATGCGGAGCTTGCCCTCTTCCAGCCGAACTGCCAGCTGAGCCGCGCCTGGCTTTCTTTGGGATGCCGGCTCCAGAGAAAGTTAGCGTTTCTGCCGATCATTTGACCCGATTTGTCAATTCGGAAAGAAGCTCATCAAAGCAATCTTCCTACCCTCCGCTTGGGCTATCAGGCACACCACCTTGTCTTCCCATCAATAATCTCAGCCACTCGCCAACCGCTAGACATCAGGATCACCACATGATGAAAGAAGGCTTGATCGTCTCCGAATGTGGAACGTCTGGCCGCGAGACAAATCAAATGGCTTGGCTGCGTCATCGCGACGCATGTCTGCAGAAGGCGTTTACGGTCTCGGATTCCGGCGCAGCATTGATTGACCTTCGTGCCAAGAAGCCATGGTAGCATGCACTGTGATGAATGGGCATACCAGTAAGTTCGAGTACCATCGTCGCCAATTGAGTGTCTTGCCGTTGCCGCCGAAGTCACGCAGCGCTTTCCAGCGCCGCTTCGGACTTTTCCATTTATCATCCTCGTCGTCTGCCACCAGGCCGAGAATGGCCGGTGCGCAGTCGGGCATCACGTCCATATCGGCAATACAAGCGACAGGAACCGACAGCTTCGGGGCACTCTCGTCCCGGCGCTGGAAGATACTGCTGAACCGCCTGAGTCCCTTTCCACCGACATTGACGATGGAAACACCGTGCTGGGTGAGGTCGGCACCCAGTAGCCGTGCCACGACAGGCAGAAGAATCGCTTCGGCGTCTCCTTCAACGACGATCACGCCGTGCGCGAAAAAGAGATTTGCTTTCGTGACGTCGAGGAACCGCTCCAGGAATCTGTAGTCACGAGGTTCCAGTCTGGTGTGTTTGCCTACCAGAGAAAATGCACGGCCACCTTCCAGAAGGATCAAGTTCGGCAGCGGAATCTTCGAAGCCACGTTGGGGCTATGGGTCGAGAGGATCACCTGGACAGGGTGTTTTGTGTCTTTGACCTCGCCCCTCGTGGCCTGCGACAAAAACTCCATCAATCGTAGCTGGCGCTGAGGATGCAGGTGAACTTCCGGCTCCTCGATCAGTATCAACGGAAGACCTTCCAGCTCTCGGCCAAGAAGCAGTAACTTGCAGGCCAGATAGAGCAGGTTGTTCGAGCCAAGGCCATATCGTCCCCGAGCGTTTCCCGTGGATGCTTCAAGTAGACCAAGCTCCAGACGCTCGAGAATCTGACGAAGGCGTGCTGTCTCAGTCCCGCCTGCCGTGATGTCGATCTTGCCCTGAAGGCTGTCCCTGGTGAGAGAGAGTGAGGAAAGGTACTGGGCGTTGATTGCCTTCTCGGCATTAGCGACGTCTTGGTGTTTTTTCACGCTGTAACGCAGATAGTCGGACAGGCCCAAAAGGCTCAGACAGCTCACAACTTCCACGGCCCAAGGCATCTTTTCCAGAGGCTGGATCTGGTCTTCTTCGATACCACCTTGCTTTACTTTGAGGGGGAGTGATCTCCTTTCTCATGTCCGTGTTGCCGAGGGCAAGATAGACCCAGGTATGCGAAGGCAGCGGGATCATCACTTCTCCAGAACACGGAGCAACCGCTCAAGAGTCTGCTCATCAAAACCCCGCTTCGATCTCAATGCCATATCGATTCCCAAGCATGAGACGAAGCGGCGTGCAAGCAGACAAGACCGACAGCGGTTGGACTCTCGGCACCTCCACCAGGGAGACCGCAGCCCTTCCCGGTACCAACCTCTTTTTCCAGTACACGAAGCTTTTCCCAATGAGGCCGTGTTCTCGACAGCAGCCCGCCTAGGACAGTTCGCTCGCCTGCCAAGATCGAAGATGGTTTTCCCAGAACGTACGCCTTTGCTCACTCTTTACGGAGATGGTTCGCCTCATCGATCGCCTCCTTCATAAGTTGTGAGACGATCATGCCATCAGGCTACCTCTAATGGAAGATGGTGTTCCCCGGACGCTTACGTTTCAATAACGCCAGACAAATCCGGCGGCAAATAGCCAGCTCAAAGAACAGAAGGGAATTGCTGTGGCTTACACCTTTCTTCGCATGGCATTACCCTGACACCTGCAAACCTCAGGTGCGACAACATCTGTCGTATTGACATCTGAGAGGACTCGTGTCATGCAGGAATCATGTTTATGAATGCCTTCGGCATCATTGAGCGGGCAGGCTTCTTCGAAAGACGCCTGATCCGGCTGTTCCGAAGAAGATATGTTTCCAGTCGGGGGAACAGATCATGGCGTTGGTCACATTGTTGCCATTCGTTCCCGCGACAAGGTTTGTCAGGCCTTCATTCCAGGGCTTCCAGTGCAGGCCCGCATCGCGGCTGATCCAAACACCTTCACCGGATGTTGCCAGATACAGCGTACCGGGCCTCACCTTGTCGGCTATGATCTTGTATAATTCTTGATTGACGTTCAATCCATTTACTATGGGGAACCAGCTCGCCCCACCATTGGTGCTCTTCATAACCGTCCCATGGAATCCCTCTCTTCCCGTGCCCTCGTTTTCCCCATTCTTCGAGCAGGCATACATGATCTTGGGATTGCGCGGGTCGAAATCGATGGAGAAGACCCATTGCTCGGCTGGCCATCCTTTGTCGATCTTCTTCCAGTGCATTCCATTGTCTTTCGAGACACTCACGCCGTTGTAGGTGCCGGCGTAGATGATCTTCGGATTCTTCGGGTGAAAGACCAGGCAGAACACGCCGTCGTTGGTCCAGCCAACAGTTCGCTCTCGCCAGGTCTTTCCTCCATCCTGGCTTTTGAAGACTCCGGCAGGGAACGTCCCCATATAGATAGTGTTGGACAGAGTGGGGTGAAAGAGTAAAGAAGTGTACTGATACAGTGGGCGATCGTTCCAGATCGGCCAAAAGGTACCATAATTCCTGAAACCGGTCATTTGCTGCCAGCTGTCGGCAACCCGGTCATAGGTGTAGAGCTCATATCCCTTCGTGCCGGCATACAGGCCTCCGCCGCTTCCCAGCGAGATGACGCGCACGTCCAGACACTCCAAGCCGCTGTTGAAGCCGTTCCAGTTTTCACCGCCGTCCACCGTGCGGAAGACGCCGTTTTCCGTAGCGACATAGACCAGGTCCGGATTGTTGGAGTCGACTGCCAGGGAAGTAATCGGCTTTCCACGCATCTTTCGATCCGTGCCATGCATCGGCTGCCAGGTACCGGCACCATCGATGGACTTATAGACGCCGACCCCGTAGAGGCCGAGGTAGAGGACGTCAGGCTTCGAAGGAGCCATGGCGAAGGCGTAGTAGCCTTGCCGGTTCGGATCGTCTATGCTGAAGCTCGCCATGCCGAAATTGCATTCCATCCAGTGCGTACCGCCGTCGCTGCTTTTGAAGATTCCGCCGGGATAGGCGCTGGCATAGAGAATCTTGGGCTTGGAGGGATGTACGGCAACCTGGACCTGGTAGACGGTAGCCTTCAGCCGGCTCGCTTTTTCCCAGACCACTTCATGAGTGGTTGGATTCACCGTGCCCGAGAAGACACCACCTCCGAGGGTGGGAGCGTAGAGGCGGGTACCATCGGCGTTGAGAGCAACCCCTGCAGTGTTCCTGAACTTCAGCCCGGTACTGACACTGGACCATGATTTGCCGCCATCAATGCTGCGAAAGGCCCCTTTGGCGGTTCCCAGGAAGAGCAAGTCGGGATCCTGCGGCGAGACCGCGAGCCCCTTGATCGAGCCGCTGGAAGACCCCAGCATCCCGTCATTCATGTTAACCCAGGTCTGCCCCGCATCGCTCGATTTGTAGACGGTCTGCATGACGGACAGGTCGGCGCCGCTGTGCTCCAGTCCCACATCCACGTCGCAGCCTCCCAAAAGATAGAGCAGCTTGTTGTCGTTGGGGGCAATGACGAGGCTGTTGAACCCAAAGGTCGGGTTCTGCGGAAGTCCGCTCTGGGAACCGGAAAGTTCCACCCAAGTGAGGCCGCCGTTCTCGGTTTTGTAAACTCCAGACCCATGCAGCACGGCATAGACGACATTTTCATGCAGTGGATCGACGGCCAGGGCCACCGGCAACCGGGGAAGCCCGCCGGTGACGTTCAAAGCAACCCCGTTCTCGATCCTGAAAACCTCGCCGGCCATGGGACCGCCGTAGGTGAAGAGAGAGGCGTACATGACATTCTGGGCACTCGGAGCGAGGATGGCAGTCATCACCCGATAATAATTGGTTCCGGCATCAAAGTAGCACTTCCATGATTTCCCTCCGTCCTCGGATCGATAAATGCGGGGGGCAGTTCGGTCGGCAAGGTACATAAAATCTGGTTGGTGGGGATCGATCAAAATAGCCGATGCGGAAATCGTCGGATCATTGGCCAGGCGAGCCCAGGTCTTACCACCGTCAGCGGTGCTGTAGGTGCCGCCTCCCCAGACACCCGCATACGCCACAGCCGGCTTGGAAGGGTGAACAGCCATGGCGTGTATGTTGGTGAAAGTGAAGTACTCGTTCAGTTTGCTCCACGAATCTCCGGCATCACGACTCACCCACAACTCCCCGCCTTCTCCCGTGCTGCCGGCATAAATGGTTGCCGGGTTCCCCGGGTCGATGGCTACGGAAGTGACCCCTTTGGAACCGGGAATCTTGAGCGACGTGTCCCAGGTATCGCCTCCGTCTCTGGTTCTTCGTATCATGGCCCAGTCCTGAAACGGCTTGGGGTTGTAACCGCTATAGAGCACATTCGGGTTCTGCGGATGAACTGCGAGGCTGTATGTGTAATCGATTTCGGAGTGGTGCAGGAAGCGCCAAACCGTGCCTCCGTTCGTGGACTTGAAGATCCCAAAACCGTTTTTGAGCGCATACATGATATTCTGATCCGAGGGCGCACTGGCGAAGGCATAGACCGAACCGAAGCGAAAACCCGTGGACGCACCCGTAGTCGTGACGATGGCGTTCCATTTCTTCCCGCCATTTTCCGACACATACACGTTACCCACATCGGCGACCTCCCATACGAGCTCGGGGCTGTGAGGACTTACCACCAACTCATCCGCCCAGGGGTGCATATCCCCCGTAACATTGCGCCAGGATTGGCCTCTGTTGGTTGTCTTGAAAGTCCCTTCACCACTCACGGTCGATGCGTAGAGGGTCTTGGTACCGGGTGTGTTCGGCATGGCCAGGAGGGAAACGTGGGTGTTGTGCAACCCGCGATCGAGGATGGCCCAGGACTCACCGGCGTCCATGCTCTTCGCAATTCCGTGGGACCTTCTCGGGATATAGACGATTGCGTGATTGCGCGGGTCAACGGCGATGTCGCTCACCTCACCATTGTGCCCGGGCAGACTGATCCAGGTCCAGGTCTTGCCGCCGTCAAGGGACTTGTAGACATATCCCCCAGTGCCGACGTAGAAAGCCGAATCTCCCGGTGCCGCACCAATGACGTTGATCATCGTATCCATCAACCCCGGCAAATGCAGAGAACTCCATGAGTCACCGCCGTCTATGGTTTTGAAGAGATAGTCATCGAGAGTTCCGTTGAATACCTCGTTGTTGGAATCAGAGAGGCCGACATAGACGATCTTCTTATCCTCAAGATCCACAAACAGGGAAAGGATATCGGTTGCCGCTCTTTGGCCGAGATCGATCTTTTCCCAACTGACGCCCAAATTCCGCGTGTGGTACAGACGTCCGTTGCCGTTGTTCACGGTTCCCACCCAGAGCTCATTGGCCGCGCCGAAGGCAATGTCCGCAATCCGTTCATCCGGCAGGTTGCCACTGATATCCGTCCAATTTTCCCCTCCATCGGTAGTCAAAAGGACCAGGCCGCCCCGGGTACCGACAGCGAGGTGTTGGATGTTGCTTGAATCCATGGTAACGCTGGTGGGCGACAGGCCTTCGAGGAAAGACCGCCATGTCTGGCCGCCATCGACTGTTTTGAAAAGATTGCCGGAGAGTGCGTATATGGTCCCGTTGTCCTCAGGTGGGATAAGGATGTCGCTAATCACCCAACTGGGATGCACAAACGGTGTGAGCATCTTCCAGCTGTCGCCGCAATCCACGCTTTTGAAAACGCTGCCGCCGTGCCCCGCGGCGTAAAGAATATCAGGATTATGAGGATCGATTTCGATAGTCGTGATAATGCCCCCTTCAGGACCATTGGTCTGAACCCAGGCAGCAGTTGCCGGGTGCAGCGGTATGGCAGCCATCAACGTAAAGAACAGGAAAATTGCCCAAGTCCTTCTTGCGTCAAAGGGCAAGGGTCTCGAGGTAAGACACAAAACCCGCGAAAGAATCATCTTTGCACATCCAGAGCAAGGATGCCTGTCCGTTCTCATCAGTAGATACTTGTAGCTCATCCCATTCCCTTTGTGGCGCTGCTCATGGTCTACTATTATACTTGCCTCTTGCGAAGCCATAATAACCGCTAGGGTTACGCTCCCTTGGGGTGCCCTCGATGGTTCCTTCAATTCCGAACGAATTACACGGCAGCTAGCATTGAACGATCATTATTTCGGAGCACGAGTTCGCCTGCCCGACGTATCCTTTTGCTGCTCGAAAGATCCTGTCTGAAAGGATCTGGTTACTGTCTGGTCACAGGCAGAGAATTCAAGATCGTAAGACGAATCCGCGGCCAGCAAACCTTTGGGGACCTGAAAGGCAGTCGCAGCCGCTGCCAGGCTTTCTTGAAACACCACTGTTCCTGTGTTCTTCTCTTTTATCATCAGCCGATAGCCACATCCAGGCAGCTTCACCCATGAAATCTTGGGCGAGAGAGGAACATTGTGCTCTCCAATAGACAGTGAATTGAAACATTTGTTGAACAAGGACATGACAATATCCTTTATGTCCTTAAGAGCAATGCTTTCAGCAAAAGCAACCACGGGCTCAGTACTTCCCATGTTTTTCCCTGAAAGCATGACGTAAACTCCGGTATCCGGGACTACATCCACCTGATGCGTCCCCTCCTGATACTGTTCAATAGCCTGACATCCTTGTATCGTGGTCTCGCGGACCTCAGGTCCTTTTCTCAATCTGAAAACTCTGGAAGTAGCGAAAGGCGTCCGTCGGTAAAATTCCGGCGTGTTGTCGATTAGTTCCTTAAAGACGATGAATATTTTAATGTTAATGAGCTTGTCCCCGGAATGAAATCTCGCTTCGATGCGTAAAGGGTTTTCGGAGAAATGAGGTCTCTCCTCCACCTTCCACTCGGTTCCTTTGATATTTCGGAAAATATCGTCCAGGGGAGATACTTCGGACTTCGCCTGGATAGCATGGCAGTTGCCATACCAGAATAATAAACATACCATCACGGCAATCAATGATTGACTGGTTTTCATGAATATCTCCCTTTACTCCGGTAGCCACATTAGGCATTGGTGTTAATGGTCTAGTGGCCAGCTATATTCCACAAGCACTGATCCGGTTTGTCTTACTTAAATAAGTATATACGTATTATATATCGTCATAAATAATACTTCCGGAAACAGAAACATGCCAGCAACCTCTCAGCCAAAGTGACTGCCCGCTGGTATTGTCTCCTGGAAGTAATCCGGCAACACTGCGGTTCAGCTGCAGTTCCAGAACAATCCTGCCAAATCGAAAAGGAAAGCATTCAGCACATCTTTTGCTAATGCTTCGCTCGCTCTGGGATAGGTGGCACGTATCTTCAGAAAATGCCCCCGGTAACGGGATAGATAGAGATAAGAGATGGAATCCACACCTTCGTAACGCAATGCAAAAGTGCTCACGCGCGCGTCAGACGAACGGCAGTCTTCTCTGAGCTTGGTTACTTTGTCGTCCAGCTGAACTGCCCCGTACCTCCGGTTGAGGAGGATAGCCTGCTTGCAGTCATCGAATTCTTTTACCACTTCCGGGTTATCGATAACATCGGGTAGCCCGGTAAGGCCGGCAGTATATACATAGACGTCCACTGCAGTCAATTCAGGTCCCGAATAACGGATCTTTACACCCCCTCCGCCTCCGTAGTTTGTCACGTCGCGGGACCGAACAAGGCTTCCAAGTGTTTCGGGGAAAACGAGGCCCGTACCGGGTTCGACATATGGCCCGGCGGTAGTGGGGCGAGGGGTGGTTATGGGCTGTTCGGCCGGTTTTGCCGTGGTATGGGGAAGGCTCGGTACGGATGCACATCCGGTCATTATGAAAAAAAGGGAAATAGCCAGCAAGAAGAGGTTGATCGGTTTTTTTCTATTCATCATTGTACATCTCCTCCTTAAGATACGTTTGATGATGGACTTAGAAAAGGCTTCGAACTAATGAGTGAATGCTATCTACTTTCTATTAGCCGGTCTAGGCTAGTTGGTAGATAAGAACAACTGCTAGTACCAAAACTGACGACTGCCCCACTCCCTACATACCCAACATTGCATGCTCTTTCTGCTAGCTCATTTTCAAAACAGATTGCAGTGTCGTAATAGACGAAGCAATCATTGTAGCGCGCATTAGCGCTAATGACCGTAAGTAGACTGTGAGGACGCCCCAAACATCCTACTACCTCTTTCTTTGTCATTCCGGGCAAAATAACGCCGCTCAAGATTGCATTTCTCTTTTCTAAACTCAAATCAGGCTGACTATTCACGTATTTCTGCCTATGTTGGGTAATCAACTCTTTTGTTGAGGGACCACAGCCTGAAGCCAGAAGCACACCGGTGAGCAATAGAAACATCAACAATAAGGTATTCTTGTAGTTGAACATCTGCCCCTCCTAATTGATTCTACTTGTTTGACTCTCACCTTTCTTCATGTCCTCATAGAATGCCGAATCCAGAAAGTCGCACTACGAATGGAGTCAACGTTATGTGATAAAGCTGGAAAGGTGGTGCTCGACTCGACTTCAGGAGCAAATTGACAGGAACCATGGGCATAGAGACTCCAGATAGACGCATCAGCAGGCAGAAGAACGCACGGTAGCTGCTTATTCAGCTTTGAGGCTGCCACTTTGCAGGATAGTCCCCTGACTCCCAACTGCTACAAATGTCTGGTCGCCGAACGCGACACCCGACAGGCCGAGACCGGCCCCCGAGATTCTTTCCGTCCAAATCTGACCATCAGAAGAGGTAAATATCTCCCCCGATCCCCCCACCCTGATGAAGAAACCACCTCCAAAGGCAAGTACGTGAGCAGAACCGACGTGAAACCTGGCACTGGTCCACTGAATGCCGTCGCTTGACCAAAACATTACAGAGGAAGGACCGCCAACCACGAAACGGTCATTACCAAAGGTGACACTCATCAGGGAAGCGGTTGTGCCCGAGAGGGCCTGCTGCCATTGGCTGCCGTCGGATGAGATGAGAATGGTCCCGCTGATCCCAACCGCCACAAACATACCGTTTCCATAAGTTATGGAATTTAATGTGACGGAAGTTCCGGACTCCTCAGCATGCCAGGTAATACCGTTCGAGGAGGTATAGATGGTACCTTTAAGACCAACAGCAACGAAAGTCTCGGCACCAAAAGTGACTGCATTGAGCCATGGAGAGGCGGCGAGGGGAACTTTGTTCCATGCAATACCATCGTCGGAAGCATATATACCAGCGATACCGACCCCAACATATTGGCCGGCACCGAAAGCAACCGCATCGAGACCAAACATACCCGCCTTGCCTTCCGTCCATTTAACACCGCTGGGCGAAAAAAGAGTAACACCATTGCCTCCTACGGCCACAAATCCCTGGTCTCCCCACACGATGGCCTTAAAGTCTTTGTCAAGGCCCGATTCCCTCTCAATCCAGTCGATACCGTCGGGAGAAGTGAGAATTTTGGCGTGCAGGCGAGGGAAGTCCTCTCGAACGGCCACAAATATTCCTGCCCCGAAAACTACTGAATTGACATCTTTCTCGGTTTTGGCGAGTCTCGACCAATCGGTGCCGTCGGCCGATGCCAGGACAGTCCCTTCCGAGCCTACAGCAAGAAACATCTCTTTCCCATAGGCTATGTCATTGAGAGCTTCGTCTGTCGGCGACTCCACCTGGGTCCAGCTGGTGCCGTCAAGAGAAATCAAGATGGTTCCCTTTTCGCCCACAGCGACAAACTGCCCACCAGTGTAGCCAACCTTGGCGAGATCATTCGAAGTGCCGCCATCGGCCTTGGTCCATGAAATACCGTCTGATGAATGAAACACGGTCCCTTCCTTACCCACAGCTACGAAGGTGCCTTGACCGTAAGTGATGCTATTCAATGTTTCATGGGTATCGATGGACCTGATATTCCATGAGTTGCCGTTGATCGAAGTGAGAACGGCACCGTCCATTTCTCCCACGGCAACAAAGTTCTTCTTCCCATAGGCAACACCCTTGAGAGCTACGGTAGTGCTCAGAACCCGCCATGTCTTGGAGTCGGAGGAGCTGACGATCACCTTGTCTCCCACAGCCACAAATTTGCCGTTACCGTACGCCACGGCCCTCAGGTTACAGGAAGTCCTGGATTCCCGTTCCGTCCAGCGAACACCGTTGGTCGAAGTAAGGATCGTACCGTATTTTCCTACGGCCACAAAGGTCTTGTTCAGATAGGCGACCCCTAAAAGGTCATTGCCCTGAGGCAGTGGGTTCCGCCACCGCCAGTTGTCCAAAGGATCTGCAACGACCCGGAGGGGGAGACAAAAGATTGTCAAAAGCAGAATCAGCAGGACTTTTTGGAGTTGAACCATGCCTGTACCTCCTTCTTGTTCCTGTAACGGTGATGGTATTTTCATGAAGCGCTGCAAAGCAACACAGCGTTCAGCGATTACATGATGTTTCAGAAGGCCTGAAAAGCAGGCAGCCAACCGAGCTTGCACACTCAAAAATCACCGTGGCGCTTAACCCACAGGCACTTGCCATTCGCATTGTATTTGATAGTTGCATAAGGAGACGCCGACGATATGGGGCTCTCCGAATAACCCGTTACATAGACATTCCCGGCAGTGTCCACTGCTATTGCTGAGGCACCATCACCTCCGTCCGAATAGCCGTTATAGCGCTTCGCCCACAACCGTTTGCCATCGGCATTGTACTTGATGGTGAGATAATCAAAGCCGGTACCACCAGATTCAGCCTTCCCGCTGGACGAATAACCCGTTACGTAAACGTTGCCCGCTGCGTCCAATGTCAGGGCCTGCCCCACGTCGCTCCCGTTCCCGGGGCCATTGTACTTCCCTGCCCAGAGCAGTTCACCGGAGGCATCGTATTTGAGTGTAGCATAGTCCCAATGCACGTTCTTTTGATGCACTTCGCCTGTGACATAGACATTTCCGGATCCATCAACCGCAAGGGCCAAAGGAACATCGAAGGAATTCTGGTTGCCGTTATAGCGTCTTTCCCAAAGGAGATTGCCATCGGTGTCGTATTTCAGGGTCGCATAATCAATGTAGGTGTCACCAGCTCGTCTGGTGCCGGCATTGGAGTATCCGGTCACGTATACATTCCCTTGAGCGTCAACTGCCAAAGCGGTAGGTGAATCCTGTTCGTCGTAAGGCCCATTGTAGTATCTCACCCAGAGGAGATTACCACTGCCGTCGTATTTCAGGGTGGCATAGTCCGTACCTGTCGACTCACCCACCGATTCTCCCGTAACGTAGACATTCCCGGATTTATCCAGTGCCAGTGCCGGGGCTGTGCCGCCATAACTGGTCACTTCGAAGCGCTTTTCCCAGAGGAGCTTGCCATCGCTGTTGTACTTAAGGGTGGCGTAATTCCCCGAAGATTTTCCCGTAACATAGACGTTTCCGGCTGAGTCGACAGCAATGGCGCTGGGTTTTTCAATAGAATCCAGCGGCCCATAATAGCCTTGCTCCCACAGAACCTTGCCTTTCGGGTTCAGTTTCACCAGGCGGTAGTCCGAATACTTGTCCGTCCCCGCTACATGAACATTCCCAGCCTGATCAATGGCCACGCCGTTTCCCATGTATGGCGTAACCCAACTAACTTTGCCCGTAGGTCCGTACTTGATGGTGACGCTGTTTCCCGTGACATACACATTTCTGGCACTATCGACAGCAATCGCCCGGGCACTCGACATGCCAAAGTAAGGGGGAGCGACTTCTGCCCCGGCGTTATCGGCCACTATGAGAGCAATAGCTAGACAAGTGATCATGGTCAGAGAGGGAGAAAGCGAAACAGGATTTTTCATGCTATTATCCTTTCATGTGTGAAGTCCATATCCAGACTGTCAGGCGTAAAGGTTATATCGTTGTCCGGTACCACTTATTTTCAGGCCCCTTTGAACGTCACGGTAAAACATGGCCGGTGAGGATATTCTTCCTACGATTGAGCAGCATGCAAAAGACTTGGTTCTTTGTCCCTCTGTTTGTGTTTGCACGGATAAGTCAAACAAAGCGGAAGTTGAGCCGCAACCTAAGGCTTGCTTCCCCAATGGGGTCCGCTCGATGTCTGACCGATGAATTGGAAAATCATATAACCGTTTTCTTTTGCCCAACTCTCCCCAGCCTTGTTGAGCTTCTCGTTGTCGCTGTTGAGAAAATCCACCGCCATGTCGCTCGACCCATGGGCATTCAGGGCTTTGATTAGGAGGGGTTCACACTCCGGGTTGCCTGTTCGGATAAAGTGAGGGTATGCTCCATTGATGAACACAAGATCCTTTGCTTTCTGTGCTGCCGAAATCACTTCTTTCGCACGGTCGTTGGCGATTTCTCCCAGCGCGAAGGCTGCCCCCATTTTCACGTTCTGATTTCGATCCTTCAGGATTGAAATGAGTGGTTCGACCGGACGCTCGTCCCGTATATTCCCCAAGGCTCGCGCTGCCCTTTCGCGCACCTTCGCGTCTCCGTCTTTCAAGGCAATTGTCAACTGCTCGACAGCCGGAGGCCCCATCCTTCCAAGAGCCGGTCCCGCTTCAGGGTTGTCATGCTTGAGAGCTGCGATGAGAGAATCGACGGCACGTTCATCTTTGAGATTTCCCAGCGCCTGTGCCGCACTTTCTCTTACTTTGGGTATTCCATCCTTCAAGAGACTGATAATAGGGTCAACAGCCCGAACGTCTCCTATCTGAGCCAACGAGAGCGCCGCCTGACCCCGAACTTCAGGGCTTTTATCCTGCAACAGTGATATCAGAGGTTCCACACTAATCTTCGCTGCCAACTGGCCCAGAATTTTCGCCGCTGATCTGCGCATAGCGGAGTCCTTGGCGTCGAGGGCCGCGATCAGCGGCTCGACGGCCGGCTTACCGATATTACCCAGCGCCGTTTCAGCCGCATCATGGACTGTTTCCGTCTTATCCTTCAGCCTTTCCATAAGGGGCTCCACGGCACGGGTGTCCTCGAGCTCGCCCAGTGCCTGTGCTGCCTCTCTTCGGACAGCGGCATCCTTATCTTTGAGAGAGGAAATGAGGGGTTCTACAGCTCGGACATCTTTGAGCTTCCCCAGGGGGCTAGCAGCCCTTGCGCGAAGGATAGGGTCTTTGTCGGAAAGTGCCCCGATGAGTGGCTCCAGGGCCAATGCCCCAGCCTTCCCGAGGGAGGATGCAGCCTCTTCCTGAACTTCGAAATCCTTATCCTTGAGGGCCTTGATCAGGGCTTCTACAGCACGAATGTCTTGAATTTCGCCAAGCGTGCTTACCGCCCGCTTGCGCGTTTTAGCATCAGAATCGCGCAGAGCAACTGCCAAAGGTTCGATCGCGGGAGCCCCGATTTTTGCCAGGGCTGCTGAGGCATTTGCCTGTACTTGCGTATTGGAATCCTGCAGAGCAGCCACAAGGAATCTTATTGCCGGAGCCCCGATTTTCACCAAAATGGCTACCGCATCCTTGCGCACATCTGGATTGGTATCACCCAGAAGTGGCTTTAAGGATTTCATCGTCTTGGCGTCGATCGCAGATGTCAATGACAAAGGGTCCATCTCCCTCAGGGCGTACACTGCTCGATACCGGGCATCGCTGTCGCTGTCGGTCAGAAGGCTAACCAGATGAGGTATCGCTGGAGCACCGAGTTTCGCTAAGGCTGCCGAGGCCTGTACCCGCACGGAAGTGGTCTCATCGTGAAGGAGAGCGGTGAGCGGTCCTGCAGCCTGTTCATCCTTAATTTCTCCCAGGGCTTCTGCCGCATATCTGCGCACATCGGGATTTGAGTGTTTCAGCAGAGCAATCAAAGAAGTGTTCTCTCTGAAAGCCTCCAAGAACACCTTGGAGGCTGGCAGACTGCTGATCTTCTCCAAGGCTGCAGCGGCATTCAGCCTCACTTGAACATTCTCGTCCTGAAGTGCGGCTATCAACGGTCCAACACTTTGAGGACTCTTGATTTGCTGCAATACCAGCGGCACTCGGGATCGAATCGCCGGGTCATTGTCTTTGAGGGCATCAATCAGAGCTTGCACCGCATTCGATCCCATATCTGCAAGTGCTTTGCTTGCCACATTCTCAACCCGGGGATCCTCATCCTTCAACGCCCTGATTAAGACTGCTGTTGCCCGGTTATCCTTTTGTCGCCCCAATGCATGTATGACTGCAAGCCGGATACCAGAGTCTTGGTCACCGGCTGCATTCCGCAGAGATTCCGTAGCGCGATCGTCCTTCTTTGAGCGCAGGCAGAGCACTACCTGTGCTCGCACTTCAGCATCTTCATCCTTTAGAGCGGCAATCAGAGGATCTATTGCCTTGGGATCATTTACGCCGAACAGTGCTTTTGCGGAGCGCAAACGCACTTTTGGGTCTTTGTCTGTGAGCTTTTCAAGATGTGTTTCAAGGGGTTCGGTTGGAATTGCCATGATCATCGCAAAGAACAACCCAAAAAACAGAAGCAATACATAACGCAGCCTGAATGCAGGGAAGGACGAGCGTCCCTTCTCAGGTTGAGACTCTTGCGCAGCCGGGTCGACTTGCTGCATCGTCGTAGTCTCCGACAGAAGGGCCCCTTCCAGCAGGGGCGGGTCTTTGATTTCATCGTCTTCGTGCATTTTCTGATGAGAGTCTGAACCATTGGTGCTGACTCCCCCAAAAGTCTCGGCTTTGGTCCGATCGATATTCTCGAATGCCCATTGCAGATTAATGCGGCAGTTTACGCAGTTCTGGGCAGCATTGGAGGTTGGGTAACCACATTTTGGACATTGGGCTCTGCTCAAGGAGCCAGTTTGATCTGCTTCGAAGCCGGCATTGTAAACGCTCTTGCTATATATGGGGCAGAGTTTTGTCCCTGGTAGGATTTCAGGTTCGGCTTGTGAGAACTCCCTTCTCTCGTTCACGGCTTTGATGAGATTCTTCAACGCCCTGAAGAAGGGGCCGCCCAAGCCTGCCCCCACAAGAAACGCCATCCACAGATTACGACCGGCTATTGCGGCTGACAGCGCCAGGATATACACAGCCCCGAGCACTATCACTTTGGCAGCCGATGCACCTAAGTTATGCATTTTCCTTGGCCCCCTCGATCCTTGGGTTATTCTCCGAATCGGCTTTATAGGTGCAGCACATGACTCTTCGATCGAACCATCTCCGATGTGGGGTTCATAGACATTTAATCTGTATCATTGCATTAAGAACGTCTGCGGGCATCTTCGGTCTACACCCAGCTCTTGTTCCCTTACGACCCTGTATGCCTGTTCACATCCTTAACCGACTTTTTGGCCGGATAAAACGAGTCGTCTTTCTGGCGTTGATGCCGCTGGTAGCTTTCACCTTGGCGAAAGCCGTTTCTGAGTACGTATCTAAAAGTATTGCTCAGAGTCCGTACCGCAAGGCATCGCCCTGCGTCGACATGAAATGCCCTACCGTGACCTCGGTTCGAGGACCAGCCGCAGCACCCAACTGCCACGTCCTAGACGGTCACGGGCGGCGAGACGTTCCATCAGGGCGCGATTTTCCTGCCAGCCGTACTCTCCCTCCAAATCCCGGCATGGCCACCGGGCCAGAACCAGGTAAAGTATCTCACGCCCTCGCACAGGGGAAATGTTCTGCCAGTGTCCCGCTTGCGGAAAACGCCATTCGTATCCGGGGATTACCATGTCTTCCCCAGTCCGGTCCGGGCCGGGAACAAGGCAGTGAAACTCATCCAACGCGTCTTTGAGAAACAAATACACGTACAGCGGGCGGGAAGCGCTCAATTCTACCGACCATCGTTCCTGACCCAATAGCGCCACACCTCGTCTGGTCCGTTCCGTGAAGAAGACACTCTCCTCAGTCCCATTCTGATCCTCCGTGTGAAAGAGCATCTTCAGTTCGACCGGTTCAGACAAAGCCTGCAGCATCACTCCCTGCTGGCTCGACCAGGGACAAAGAAATCGACTGATCCAAAGACAGCGATCAGCAATCTGGTAGTGACCATTTTCGAGGAAAGTCCGGGCAACTGCCGAAGCGCTGAAGACATAGGCCAGGTAAAGAACAAGCACCGTAACAAGGAGAGCTGCAAGCATCCGACGCTTCCGATCCCGCTTCTTAGTCAAGGTTGCCAAGGGGGCAAGAATTCCCGCATTTTCCATGAATATGCAGGCCTCCTGCAGATCGGTGACGGGCACAAGAGAGAGGGACTTCTTCTGAGCCTGGACTTGATGCCATGGTGTCACTTCAGGTTTATGCTCTTTGGGGTAAAAAAGAATGGTTTCAGGAGGGAGGGTGTTGAGCGCGCCTCTGATTTTGGCGTCGAAGGCATCCACCGGCCTGTTCTTGCCGGAACGCGGGTCAGCCAGTACACCAGTGGCCGCAATGTGGAGTTCGTCAGCTTTAGCAGACGCAAGGCTGACCATAAGCGAAAGAGCACAGATGAAGCTGGCGCTTTGCCCTCTGATGCTGGTCGCAATCCCGTTGCCATTGGTATCTGTGATTTCCACAGCAAAGGTGCGGCCATCCTCTGGCGTGAGACGGTAGTTCGTGCGCAGCAAATTGTATACGGCGCATTTGGCACGAAAGAAAGATTCGCGAACTTCGGGGGCCAGACCTTCCTGAAGATATACCAGCTGAATAGGATCCTGAGGGGCCTCAATATGAGCAAGGGGATACAATTTCAGCAACGCCTGGGTTGAATCGTCCAAAAGGATGTAAAACGGCATAGCCCTCTTCCTCAATTCCCTCTTCAATTTGAACGCCGGGTTCGCACTTCTCTTATGGAAAGGAGTCTTCTCCATAGAGCTCGGGCGGTTGGTCTACTTTTTCACGAATGAGCAGCGTCTGCCATTGAATTTGAGTCGCATTCCCGATCCGGCGGGAAAGCTCTCCCTTTTCCAGGCGGCCTCGAAGGATCTCACGGCCGCCGGCATCAACCACCGACACGTAGTGATCTTCCATAGCATGGCGCAATGTTGGATTCACACTGATGGTAATTACGCCTTCATCCTCTCTGTCGAGGAGTCTACGATAGATCAGCCGATACCGTTTCCCTTCAGTGAAAATGGACAGCGATTCAGGAGCGGTGTTATCAGCCGCAGCTTTTAGTAACGCCACATGGAACTCTGGCCGAGGACGGCGCAGGAAGCGCATCATTTCCCAGAGGCGCTTGCGATCTCCGGGGTTACGGTAAAGCCGGCCAAGCAGGTCTTCCCTTGCAGAAGCGTCGAGTCTACCCTCTACAAGGTCGAGCAATTCCTCAGCTGAGCAGGCGACCGTTTCCGGGCTGTGGGCTTGCCATGCCTGGAGACATTCTCTTATGGTCAGTGGCTTGCTCATGCGTTCTCCTCGAGATCAGTGATATCCCATCCTCTGGTTTGCATATATTGAATCATTCCAGCTTGCAGAGAAGCTTCCTTGCGGCGGATGGTCTCCCTCGAAACACCAAGGACCAGTCCCAGTTCCTCGCGGGATCGCCCATCCAGGATACGGCCGACGAGAATCAGCGCATCTGCTGGAGGCAAGTCGTCCAAGTATTCATTGAGGTCGCGCAACATGCTGCGCGTGATATGGTAGGTCTCGTCATGGCGATGGTTGGCGGTAAGGGCGTCCACCCAAGGTCGACTGTCGGCGCCCTCATCGTCAGTTGAAATGACATCGCGGCCAAGGGCCATCACGGTGTCTTTCTGAGCACTCCCTGTGATGACGTTTCTAATATGTCCCAACAAGCTGATCTCAATAAAAGCGTTCGCACCAGAATTGGACCAGTCGATCCGCCCTTCCCGATAGAGAGAGATCAACTTTACATACCCGTGCTGAACAAGGTCATCCGGCTCCAGGGAACGAATCATGGTCCTCCACTTGAAGAATTCGCGATATGCAATGGATTGAATCTTCGCCGACCACTGCTGGATAAGGTCTCCCAAAGGAGGTGCCTGACCATCCATCTGGTTCCTCACGAGACGGCCCGTCCCTCAGGAGAGAGGCAGGTTGATCGGCCCTGTTGGGTAAGGCCGAAACGGAACTCCGGGTAATCGTTCACGGACGGTCCATCCAGTGCTATTGATGTTGGAAAGAAATTGACCATCGAAATAACATAGCCTCGTCGACTTCGCTTGGCCTTCGCGATAACTCCGGTTCCGGCTTGGTCTTGCTTCCCGAGGGTCTGTGGATCTCTCGGCTCCCTTTGACTCCCATGCTCTTTACGGGTTTGGAAAAGTCCGCACCTTCTGCATAGTGCCGCGGATTGTCTCCAGAAAGAATGCTTTGGCAGACCTGGAGTGGTTTTTGAACTTCCTCTGGATAGGCAATTACGACCAGAGCTTCAGTCCCCTTCTGTTCATCCAGATAGAGCCAGAGATTGCCTTTTTCCGGAATGCGGTAAACGGTTGCAGCCCGTACGGGATTTGACTGTGAAGTGTAATGGGAGGACTCCGGTGAAGAAGGAAAGAGCTGGTACCACTTGCCCTGCGCGTCGCATTGGAACACATAGACAAAACAGGACTGGGCCGGTTCAAAGCTGACGGCATAGTCGTCATCGTCCGTGAGAGCTATCCCCGGGCTCATTTGCGCCTCGGTTTGACCCCGCCTGAAGTGGGCCTCCACGCTTAGACTCGGTCGCTGACTGGCCTGTCCATAGGGCCGAAGCGTGTTGATCACGGTCACCCGCCTGTTGGTCTCACGGCCTTCTTCGGTATCGTTCGAGGCTATGGGATGCTCCTGACCATGGCCGTGTACGATGAGCTGATCAGACGAAAGAGAGAAGTGGCTCACAAGATACCGCTTGACTGCGGCGGCCCGTTGTTCCGACAGGATCATGTTGGCATGAGGATTGCCCAGAGAGCAAGTGTGCCCATGGATCTCGTACATGTAACCCCGCAGGCGGTCGCCGCTGAGAGCCTTGCCTAGTTCTTGGAGCACCCCATCTGCTCTCGAGCTTATCTCTGGTTTGCCAAAATCGAAAGGAATCTGCATGTCCACCGCCAAAGGGGGGCTGGCCGTGCGGTCATCTCGCCCTCTGACGCCCACACCCATGGTTTTTATCTGGTTTTCCGCTGTCGGCAAAAGCAGCTTTTCAATGGTTTCTGCTGTCAACGGAGGGACTTGCCTCTGTCCCAATGCCCGGCCAAGGGGCGTGTGCAACGCCAACAGCGCCAGAAGAACACCTGTGGCCTTTAGAATCCCTCTTTGCCGATCCATGCCGACTCCTCTTTTGACTGTTGTTTCGACTATTTTCTTGATTGAACAAGAGGGAAATCCGGGACGCTCCATGTCTAATCATTATTACAGTGAACCAGCTGTAAACCGGACCTTATGGCTTGTAATATTCAGCCAATGAATCTCCTATGAATGCCGGTGATGGAGAGCATTCGGTCCGACTTGCCCGTCCCACTTAATATTCAAGATGAAGCCGACATTTTGCACATGAGACTCGTCCGTGCCAGGAAGAGCGGCAGCATGGTCGTTTATGTCGGGCGGGCAGGCTGATTCGTCAAGTCCTGCAGTTCTGAATTATCTCCGCCCGGACCTTGTTAGCCAGCTCTGTATCGACACAGAATTCATAGTTTTTGATAATAACAATTTCCACCTCAGTACGGTTGTCCCCATCCGGGATCAGTAAGATCCCTACTACCCGCTCATCCATCAGTTGTGATGTCTTCCCCGAGACTGACTGTGAAATGGCACGCGGCAGGTTTGTTATGCCGAGCGTGGCCACCCCGAGTATTTGCATGGCAAGCTCATTTGAGTTTATCTCTTTTCGGGATGCAACGATTCGTCTTTTCCCGTAAAAGCCGCCCACATCTTCAAGGTTCGAGTGGTATCCGAGGGTTTTGAACGCTGCCAGCACGGCGTCGGTTACCTGATCCACGCGGGCGTTCAGGTTCTGTACCGTAACGAACTTCTTGTAGAAGCTATATTGTTCAATGTAGCTGGTATGCTCAATCCACTGGTCGCGCAGCGTCCACTGGGGCACATAAGCAGGTGGACCGGCACAACCGGAAATCACCACCAAAGCCAAAAGGAACAAGGAGCATTTGAGGGTATTAGGCATCTTTCCCGCCTTTCAACTGATTTCTCCGATTATGATGAAGGGGGCCCAGTAGAAGGGGTGAGCATAGCCAAGCTGGCGCAGTTCTGCACGAGCCTCACCGAAGGCCGTCAGCTTGTCCTTGCCGGCCCTCAGGTTCTGAAAGAACTTCTCGGCCAGCAAGGTAGTCGACTTTTCTTCCACCTGCCATAGCGATACCAGCACGGATTTCGCTCCGGCATACTGGAATGCCCATCCGAGGCTCATCGCTCCCTCTCCGCTGGTGCGTTGCCCTAAGCCCGTGCTGCAGGCGGTCAGGGCTGCGCTTTCGCATGCCAGGTTCAGTCTCATGACTTCGCTCATGGTGAGGAAGCCGCGAGGGCGGATTTCTTCACCGCGACTTGGTTCCGGGTACAGAAAAAGGGCCGGCTCCTCCAGGTAGGGGACCTCCTTAGCCAGAATTCCGTGCGTTGCAAATGCGAGGTACTTGTACTGTCCAATGCCGGCAAGATTGTCTTTGTTTGCCTCGCTTCCGACCAGAATCCGGGCGTCCGGGAAAAAGGTCTTGAGCTTTTCGGCCAATTCGCTGGCCTCGGGCAGAGGCCGAAACTGCTCCTGCAGGTTCTTCCAGCCAGAACCTCCGCTGAGTCTTTTGAGCGTTTCCTGCAAGACGCTCCGAGTGCCGCTCTGAGAGCCGGTGATCGCAAGAGGATCCGCCATCACGAAGAGGGACTGTGAAGCAGGTGTTATAGTTCTCGGCTGTCGCATCAGCCGCATTGCGGTCGCGGAATAGTAGTAGCTGATCTTGAACCGATCCGCCACGAACTGCATTCCCTGTGGAGACGGGCCAAATTTTCCGCGAACCATCCGTGCCTGGTCCGATAAGTCGACAACAAGGCTTTCAAAGGGCAAGGCTTCCAGAATATCGTCTGGAACAATGATCAGGTGCGCCGCCTCGGCAATTTGGCCCATGAACGGCTGCATGAGCAGATCGTAGAGTTCTTTGGCAAGCTTGGGGTCATAGGCTTCGAGCTGAGAATAAGCACGTACCCTTTGAAAAGGTGTCAGATATCTTTCCACCTTCTGACGCAGGGTTATTCTGTCTACCGGCAGTCTTGCCATGTCGATGAGTCTCCGATCCTTGACCAGCCATGCCAGAACCGCTGTATCCGTGACCTTGTATCGGAGGAGATATTCCCCGGAAGCCGCCGGCACCTCATCGGGAGAGACCGGTTCAGGATGCCATAGCGCTGCTCGGCGTGGGTTCTTGCGGCGCAACTCCTGGACCATCCTGGCTCTCTCGCTGCTCATCTCCTGCACCTCTCTACTCAGGCGCTGGTAAGCCCTCGTCTCTCCCTTCTGATAGGCCAGGAGGCTCTGGCGTTTAAGCGCAGAAATCTGGTTGTCCACAACCGTTTCGGCAACAAGGGTGTCCATGTGACTCGTCATTGCGTCTTTTGCCACCCCGTCGGAGACCTTGGAGACGATTTGCCATCCGAGATCGGTAGCCCCTTTGGTGAGATAGAACTGAAGGGAATTGAAGGATGGCATGCTGGTGCCGAGGCCGGTAGGGACAGCACTCATCGCTGTGGCCATCGGAACGGCGGCCGAAGCGACGATTGCCGCGAAAGTGAGGAAGTGCATCGTCCAAACGATCGCCTTTTTCTTGCTCTTCTCGGCCTGGTAAAAGTTGTAATGGGCCGAATCGGCAAGATAGGCTATTTCTCTGCTCAATAAGTAGGCCAGCTCGTCTTTGCTATGGAGACGATCAAGCAGTCCGGTGGTGAGGTAAATGTGATTCGGGCATGAGAAGATATTGGGAGTAAAATCGTTAAGGACGACGACTTTTACGGGTGGGAGGGGCTTTGCGGACGCGCGCATCAACGATTCTGCCAATTTTTGGATAGCCCTGACAAGCGTATCGTCCTTTAAGACCGGGAACTGAATTGTGGTGATCTCGTCAAATTGCTCGCCAACTTCAGCCTCGACGTATTCTGTGGCATTTTTCCCTTGCGCCCACGCTGTCCCACAGCCGTTGAAAACAAAGAGAAAGACAAGAAAGCAGGCCAGAATTCTGGTTGTGCCAACGGCTGTCGTCTTCTCTGCATCACACATACTAACGCCCTCCTACTCAGCGGTTGAGCCAACTCCAGTTTGCTTTGCCGGTCAGCTGAGTTTCCAACCGGTAAAGAAACCGATTTCCTCTGTACTTCATGTTATCTTTGATAATTTGCTGAAACTCGGGTGCGAGCTTGTTGTACAGCTCGACGTGAGGGTAATAATAGACCATGGTCGCATCCGGCCCTTTGGCTTCCATAAAGACCGTAACGACAATTGCCGGTGTGTCTATCCTCTTCATCTTGGATACGATTATTTCATTGTCCAAGTAACTTATCTGCCCCTGATTAACAGTCAGCTCCGGCAGGCAATCCTGGGGCTGGTTATAGTTTTTCAGAACGATTGCGGAGGCCTTGTATACTTCCGGAAGCGAGCTCGGAATCTCCTTACTCAAATCAGCCCTGCGAAAGGTGGCCGCTCCTGCAGACGCTGCTTTCGACTCAATTTCGGCCACGTACTTGCGTTGTTCTCGCATCTTTGCGTATGGGTGGTTATGGTAGTCTACGCACGCACCCATGAGTGATGCCGAGAGCAGCACGAAAAGCCATGGTAGATGCCTGTTCATGAGTGACTCCCGATGCTGAATGTGATAGCCCCAAGCCGGTCCTAGGAGTCGGCTATTTGCCGCCGCTTTCGATCTCTGCTATTGAAGTTAGATGGTTGTGCACTTTTTCTTGCTTGAGCTTTTCTGCCATGACCTTTACCTGACCTTTGGCTCGCGGGTCAAAGCCGGCTCTAGAAAGAAGCGCTTCAGCTTTTGCTTCCGCCGCTTCCGACTTGTCAAAATCCTGAAGTGTCGCTCTAACCATCAGGGCACACATGGCCGAGTCGTGATACGAGGGGTCTTGAGCTCCAAAATACTGGCCCAGCCTGGCAAAAGGCATGATTTCAACATCAGGACTTCGGGACGAAACCTCTGAAGATATGCTTGTCTGGGGTTGCTCTGCATGTTGTGGTGAGCTCGAGCCTTCCGGAACTCCAACTATTGCCAGCTTGCCGCTCAGAGCTTCGATGAGAGCACGGCTGCGGGTATGCTCCGCGATCTTAAATGCATCCTCTTTCTTCCCCTGCGTGGCCAGACTCAAGACCAGTGCGTCATAAGCAGCTATGTGACTGAAACCGTGAGTAGTCTCCGACAGAAAGTATACCTTCTTGCCAACGGGAAGTAGGTCATGCATTTCCTCCAGCGCCTCGACGGCCTTGCTAAGGTGCGCCTCTGCCTGGGGGTATTGAGCTTGTTCCATATGAACCAGGCCCAAGCCGCTTCGAGCTGCGAACACACCGTCAGCTTGGCGATGGTGTTCAGCTTCCTTCAAGGCCTCCTGGAAGTGCCGTGCTGCCGGGTCAAATTGCCGCTGGGAAAGCAACACACGTCCGAGCCCAATGCTGTCGCCGGCCTTGCGATAGAGGGTCTCAGCCTGTGTCTGGTCGTTCTGGAGGAAGCTGAGATCCCCCTGATATGTCAGCGCCAGCCGGGTCACCCTGGGCTCACGCGTGACTTCCTGTGCGCCCAGATACAAAGCTCTAGCCTCATCGAAATGTCCAAGCCTTTGGTAGACTCCACCCAATTGCAGAAGGAGAGCTCCCAGTTGCTTGGCATCGGACGTTTTCCTGGTTGCCTGTTCACTCGCTTTCAAATGTCTTGTGCTCTCCTCCAGATCGCCGAGCCTCAGGAACATGTCTGCGAGATTTATCTCCAGCAGGGCGAGATCTACGTCTTTGGGTCGGTTCTGAAGAGCTTGTTGGTAATAGTAGGTGGCTGCCGCAAAATCACCCCAATCGTCATAGGTAAGGCCTAATGCGGTCAAAATACGTGCCTTTGCTTGGCTATCCCTTAGCTGATCGCACAATCCTGAAGCTTTCGAATAAGTCTCAGCCGCAGCCGCGTAGTTACCGAGATCGGACAGCAGTATGCCGAGTCTTTCCGTTGCCTTGAGTGTCCCTGCCAGATCTTTGGTATCCTCATATGATTTGAGTGCCTCTTTGAACTTCTTTTCCGCAACCGTAAAGTCGAAATCCTGGTATGCTTTTTCTCCCTCAGCCAGCAGACGATCACCCACAGCCGTTGCCGCACCGCTTCCG
>Ga0302250_1000688_pt1 | contig 30285 bp, 37 predicted proteins | sample AAG_RA_Asp_MG_FD_193536 | JGI IMG/M metagenome (GOLD analysis project Ga0302250, IMG submission 193536) | Enriched activated sludge microbial communities from anaerobic digester in WTTP, New Holstein, Wisconsin, United States - AAG_RA_Asp | ecosystem: Engineered > Bioreactor > Anaerobic >... | reverse complement strand
TTTCGTTTCGTAGCAGCAGCTATTGCTTATGAAGTAGCCAGACAAACAGAAGCATACGAAGACGGCATCTATGATAGCGAAGTATGTCAAGAGACCAGGCTTTGGGATGTAGCCAAAGGTGTAACCAAAAGCATGAGAGGAAAAGAAGATAGCGCGGATTATCGCTATTTCCCTGATCCTGATCTGCGTCCGGTCATTGTAAGCGACGAAATGATGGAAGAAGCCAAACATATACCAGAACTTCCTGATGCGAAAGTGGCAAGGTACGCACAGCAGCTTGGCATTAAAAAAGACGATGCCTTGGTAATCACCGCGCAAAAAGAGATGGCATATTTTTTTGAAGAAATGCTGACAAGCAGCATAAACCCAAAAAGTGCCGTTACATGGCTTACGTCAGAACTGCTCGGCAGGCTCAATAAGGCAGGACTTGACATAACAGCTTCCCCTGTCGATGCAGCTACGCTTGCAAAATTGATAAGCAAGATAGAAAGTGACGCGGTTTCCGGAAAAGGTGCAAAGGATGTACTTGATTATATGATGGAGAACGATGATAGAGATGTCGATATCATTATAGACAAACTCGGACTTGCACAAGTAAGCGACGATGGAGCGATATTGGCTATCATTGAAGCAGTATTAAATGACAATCAAGATAAAGTAGCCGAATATAAAAGCGGAAAAGATAAATTGTTTGGATTTTTTGTAGGAGAAACGATGAAACGAAGCAAAGGCTCGGCAAATCCGGCCAAAGTCAATGCTTTGCTCAAAGAAAAACTAGCTTAAAGGCATAATATGTTTTCTAAGTATATAGTCAAATTTGCTTTTGGGCTCTACAATTCCAAAAGATACACGAGCACTAAAAAGTTTTTTTATGACTTACTTGAAAACGAAAACTATCATTATAAAAAAATTGTCGATATATTTTTAATTATATTGATCCTCTCTTCAGTTATAGAATTGATATATAGTATTAAACATGGTGTGCACGGATGGCTATATATTTTTGATCTATATATAGTATCTATTGTCTTTGGGATAGAATATATGCTCAGGCTATGGGTGCATAGCGATATGCATAAAATAATTATCAAAGAGTATGAAAGATCACAATTTCTAAAAATACAATTTAAATTTTATGCAGCTTTTATACAGATATTGACAGAGAAGTGGAACTATATCAAATCTCCTGCTGCAATTATAGATCTCATTGCAATCTCTCCTACATATAGAGAATTGAGAATCTTGCGTATATTCAAACTGCTCAGATACACAACAAGTATCGGCCAATTTATTAATGTTCTCAAAACTAAACGATTTGAGCTTATGACCCTGCTTATACTTTTAATATTTCTCATTGGAACTACCGGGGTTGCAATGTATGCACTAGAGGGAAATATCAATAAAAATATTAATTCCATTTTTGATGCCGTATACTGGGCATTGATAACCACTGCTACAGTAGGATATGGAGATATAGCTCCTGTCACAACAATGGGCAGAATAATCTCCATGATCGCGATAATCACAGGCTTAGTACTCATGGCATTTGCCACTTCGGTTATCGTATCAGCGTTTCTAGAAAAGCTAAACGAGATAAAAGACAATAGGCTCATAGATTCTATCAACAAAGAGGATAGATTTGTCATCATTTGCGGATATGGGCAAATGGCAAAAATGCTTTTAAGGCAAAATAACTTTGACAACAAATACGTCATTATAGAAAAAGATTCCAATATTGCAAGTCAAATTGCAAAAGATGGATTTAATGTTATAACCGATGATGTTAGCAGACATGACGTCATAACAAAATTCAATATCCAATATGCTAATGTATCGATATTATGCATAGGAAATGATGATGTTGAAAATATATATATAACTCTAACCGCAAAAAGCTTATCTAAAGACATAAGAGTCATTGCAAGAGCTAGTGATATCTCTATGAAAAAGAAGTTTGTCCTAGCGGGGGCTGACCACGTCATTGTTCCAAACCAAATGGCAAATATCATGCTATTGACCTCCATAAAACAACCCGTTGTTTACAACGTAATGCATGCCTTACTAGCTGGAAAACATGCTGCTTACTTGGATGAGATCAAGGTCTTAGCTTATGATGGATTGATAGGCAAAAGCATTCAAGAGATAGAATTTAAAACTAAAAAATTACTGCTTATAGGCATACAAAAAGAAGATCATAATGACTTTATATTCAATCCGCCGGCTTCAACCATCTTGGAGCAAAACGATATTTTACTCATTATGGGTCCAAAAATAAGTGTAGAACATTTTATCAATTCGTTTCAACGGAGCTTAAAGTGAAAAATAAAAAACACGCTTGGATATTTGGCTACAGCAAACAATCCAGATCCATTGCAGCATCTTTACTGGCTGAAAATTTTAGCATTACGATCATAGAAAATGATGATAAAAATTTTCAGGATGCTTTGTCTGATGGGTATGTGAACAGCGTACTGATTGATATAACAGCAGATACTGAACTGGAAAAACTTGATATTAAACAAAGCGATTGGATATTATGCTTGATGGAAGATGAATATTTAAATGTATTTTTGACGCTATCACTGCGTGCATCTTGTACTTGTAACCAAATTATCGCAATATCACATTCAATATATTCCACTCAAAAACTTATAATGGCAGGCGCAAACCAAGTAATAGATGTTTACCAAGTAAGTGCCAATCGAATTCATAATATATTTGAAAAACCGATTACCACAAAACTGATGGATAATTTTATCTCGCCAAGCCATGAATTTTCATTTAAAGAGTTTACAATCCCGAAAAATTCATTTCTTGACGGTGCCATAATCGATGAAGTTGATTTTGACAAATTTGGTATAATTTTTACCGGAATTGTCGATAAAGAACTCGGCGATGAATTGATATTCGCTGCATCAAACATCAATCATAAGATTGATAATGGCGACATAATCATATGTATAGGCAAGAACGAAGATTTGGTAAAGTTTGGTAAATATTTATATAAGGATATTGCATGAAAATAGCTGTTATAGGTGCAGGCAAATGGGGAACAGCACTATACCATGCCTTTAGCCGGCACAACGAGGTTGTTATCACGTCTCGAACACCAAGAGATATGCCAAATTTTGTTGATCTAGATGAAGCACTAAAATTTCCATATTTAATAATGGCTATACCGGCCCAATCTGTAAGAGGATGGATGGAGCAAAATTTTAAAGATCATGGTCAATCTATGCTAATAGCAGCCAAAGGCATAGAAGTAGCCAGCGGAGCATTTTTAAACGATGTTTATGAATCTTTTATTCCAAAAGATAGATTGGCATTTTTATCTGGCCCCTCGTTTGCTGCAGAAGTATTGCAGTCTCTTCCGACAGCACTGGTCGTAAGTTCCACAAACCAAAAATTGGCTAAAAAATTTGTCGATGCTATGCCAAGTTTTATAAAAGGATATGTCAGCAATGACGTAGCTGGCGAAGAGATAGCCGGAGCTTACAAAAACGTTATTGCCATCGCCGGCGGAGTTTGTGACGGCTTAAAGCTCGGCAATAATGCCAGAGCTGCATTGCTGGCACGTGGCCTTGTGGAGATGAGTCGCTTTGGTGAAGCGTTTGGCGCAAAAAAAGATACATTTTTATCATTAGGAGGGGCTGGAGATCTCTTCTTGACTGCAAGCTCAACACTCTCACGCAACTACCGTGTAGGCATAGGATTAGCTGAAGGAAGATCACTAAATGACATACTAAATGAGCTCGGGGAAGTAGCTGAAGGCGTGCCCACTGCGAGTGCATTGCATTATATTGCCAAAGAAAAAGATATCTATCTGCCTATAGCCAAAGAGGTTTACCTGATGCTTCAAGAGGGCAAAGATCCGCTTAAGAGCGTGCAAGATCTATTGAGCTAGAACGATCTATCTATGCTTGATGAGCAAATATATTTTTAGACCTGCCGTGCTTGCCAATATCAAAATGCCAAGCAATATAAAAAAATATTGCAGTCCAAAATATTCGACGAATGGATGAAACAATAAAGGTGATACAAATTGTCCCGCGAACAAAGCACCGGTCAGATAACCAGATGCCTTGATCCTCTTTGTATGATGTGAAACATGCAGCATCCAAGCCGTTGTTGTTGTCATAAGCAATCCGCCCCCAAACCCCATAATCGGAGAGGTGATAAAAAAAAGATATATATTGGATATATTTCCGATAGCCATAAAACCAAACGCCAAAATAACGAGACCCAAAAGATATATTCCACCAAAATCAATATGTTTTTTAAGCCTCGAGAAACTTAAAGCTCCTATTGCATTTGAAGCCATAGCTGAAGATATAATGAGTCCTGTCAATGTTCCGCTTGCACCAAAATGATTGATCATCAAAAATGGCATTTGAGTAGGCAAAACATAAAAAATAACCATAAGCAAAAATGCCAAGATATATATTGATGCCAAATTACCGGTTATTTCAACTTCTCGTTCATCTATGTGCAGTTTTTTTGGTTCGTCCAAAAATAATACGGCCATCGGCAACACAACCAATCCTATGAGATATATTCCAAATGGATATCGCCATCCAAAATCACTAAGCACACCGCCGCCGGTAATAAAAAATATACCGCCTATAGAAATAAATGCGCTTTGAATGCCCATAAATTTATGTCTGGATTCATCGGAAAAATAATGTCCAATAAGGGTTGTTCCGACTATCATTATAATTGCAATTGATATACCAAGCAGCATTCTAGAAAATAAAAGAGCATATACGCTTTGCAGATACAAACCTGCACTACCTGCAATAGCAAATAAGATTAAAGCAGATATCGCATTTTTTGTAACGGATGTATGGTGTATAAAATGGCCCAAAAATGGGGCAAGCACTGCAATTGCAAGCGAAGGTATCGTTATCATGAGCCTCGAGAGCAATTCAATATTATTTACTTGCTTAAAATGCTCACCCAAATGCGGCAAAGAAGTAACAATGGCAGCATTTGACATGACTCCGAGCATAGCCAGCAAAAGCAATGTTATTTTGATATTTTTATCTGGGTTTTTCATTTTCTCAATATCATTATATTTTGTGTCATTATACTATTTTTATAATGCTATTGGTTATATTATTGCAAGCTTCACAATATTTATGCAAAATAGCGAATCGACGCAAATCCGGCAACTCCTTGCTCTATAACGGCATCTATCTCTTTTTGGGACGTTATGCCGCCTAATGCAATAACTGGTATTTTCAAATTATCACATACTTCTTTTAACATATCAAGGCCGATTGGTTCACCTTTGTTGGGGCTGCTGAATACAGGACTGATCGTGACCATATCAGCTCCGAGATCTTGAGCCAATTTGGCTTCTTGCAACGAATGAGTGCTTACTATGACGAATAGTTTATTCTCTTTTGCTGCCGGAATAAGAGCAAATTGGTCACTTCTCAAATGTACACCATCTGCTTTTAGTGCAATAGCCAACCCAACATCGCCATGGAGCAATATCTTATCGAATGAATATTTACGAGCTTTGGCTAAAAAAAGCTTGGCATTGGCAGAATAACTTGGATTTGATTTATCACGATAAAGTATCATAGAAGCTTTTGAGGAAAATCTCTTTAGAGACTCCTCAAGATTATTAAAATCTAATGTGAAGGGATCACTTATGGCATAAGCAATCATTTAATTATTGCTTAGTGATGACCGTCTTCACTTACCACTACTGCACCGGCAAGATAAACATAAGTCAATATCATAAAAATGAAAGTTTGAAGTATTGCCGAGAAAGTAAGCAATACATATGCAGGCAACGGCATCAACCAAGGAGCAAGCATCAATAGAACCCACAAGAACAGATCATCACCTTTGATGTTACCAAAAAGACGGAAAGACAAAGAGATGATACGAGATATGTGCGATACAATCTCGATAGGGAACATCAAAGGAGCAAGCAATTTCACAGGTCCTGCAAAGTGAGCAAAATATTTTATAAATCCTTGTTCTCTTATACCTTCAAAGTTATAATATACAAATACGATAAGCGCTAATACCAAAGTAACATTGATATTAGAAGTTGGAGATTCAAATCCAGGGATGATACCCACTACATTGGAAAAAAATACAAAAAGTCCAATAGTTGCAACCAATGGAAGATATTTTCTTGCCAAATCCTCGCCTATTACATCTTTGCCCATAGCAATTACACCGCCAAGATATGCTTCCATAATATTTTGTGAACCTGTTGGAACAAGCTGCATACTCTTTGTTGCAAAGAATGATACCAAAAGCACAAGTGCCAAAACTAAAAAAATATGAGTTATGATCATGGCATCACCATGACCTACTACTGCACCAAAATAGGTAAATACACCTTCCATATGCCGACCTTCAAAAAAATTTGTAATTATTTTACAAAAAAGGTGCTAAATGGCTCTTTAAAATGTGTTAATTTATGATTATTTTTTCCAAAATTTGTGATATTTGACTCTCTTGTCCTAGGCGGTAAATAGCAAAATCGTATTTGATAGGATCATTAGCATCAAATTTTTTTAATTGATTTGTTAGTTCGATCACAGCTTTCATATCATATGTTTTTCTATTTAAAAGCCCTAATTTTTGTGATAGATGAAATGTATGTGTGTCAAGAGGCATAAGCAAATGTGCTTTGTCTATTTTGCTCCATAGTCCCATATCAAGATTATCCTTGCGTGACATCCAACGAAAATACATCATATATCTTTTGTATGGGCTGGATATTTTGGGAGTAGGAATTTGTCCTATCAAAAAATCATATCCTTGTGTATTTTGCAATGTATACACTGAACGAATTGAGCAAATGAGATTTTTCAACCCCTCAATAATATCTGCATCTTTTTTATATCCTTCAAAAACTATATTTTCTATGCTGTCAATCTGTTTTAACCTTTTAAGCGCAATAAAAAGAGCTATCACATCATCTGGTTTTTGGAAACGATAATAATGATTTTTTAGATTAGACGATATCTCATCTTCAGAACATTCAAGAAGCGAAAAATCCAAAGAATTTAGAAATTTTACGATCAGCTTGGCATTACCGTATGCAAATAAGGCACATATCAAGGCTATGCTTTCATCTTGATATCTTGAAGCAACCATTAATGGATCGGGCTTATCTTCGCACAATTCGCAATCACTGTTTCTGATGTCAATTTCTCTGTCTAAAATTATTTTCAATCTATCTAAATGCATATTTGCCGCTTTAGTTTTGTTTGCATTTTTCACAACGGCCATGAATAACTATATTATCTATCTCATGTCCTATCAACGAAGTGTCCAGAACTATATCCAAACACTCTATATTTCCGCATACGGTACAAACAAAATGGCTATGCAATGCACTTTGGAGTTCATAATATCTTTTTTTAGCATTTGATTCAAAACTATTCACTATGCCTTTCTCTTCAAAAGTTGACATATTACGATAAAATGTAGCTTTATCCATAGAGATATCATCTCTGATATCCTCATAACATACGGGCTTTTGTGAATTGCTAAATATGTCAAGCAACTCTTTTCTAGCAGTTGTAAATTTGAGGTGCTTATCGTGGAGCAGATTTTCTATATTCATTATAAGATTATAGCTCAAAAAAAATATAAAATGACATTAGTATATTAATTTGCTCATACATCTAAACCGGCTTTAAAATTTAATAGTATTTCCTTTAGTTGTTCCACTGAATTAACTGCACTACTATCATGTCTGCTAAAGCCCCAGGAGACCATGATATAGTCCATTCCGGCTCTCTTGGCTGCCATTTGGTCTCTCTCTCCATCTCCTATAAACAAGGCATGTTCGGTTTCTAAAGAGAAAAGCTCTGTTATTCTCTCTAGCATTTGTGGGGAAGGCTTGCCCTCTTTTACATCATCAAAACAAACCACTGCATCAAAACAATCATGGATATCAAGATGCACCAAAGACTCTATGGCTGAGTTGCGATATGCATTTGTAGCGACTGCAAGTTTGAGATCATTTTCCTTAAGTAATTGCAACAACTCTTTGATACCATCATATAACACAAGTTCTTTATGGTGATTGGCACTATAGTAGTTAGAAAACCACTTTTGATGTTCTGGCAAAAAATATTTACTTTTATAAAAATATTGTGCCGAATTTAGAGTGTGATCGTTTATCTTGGATAAAATATCCGCATGCTTTAGCGGAGGAAGATGCAGCTGTTCTCTAACGTGATTGATCGCGCCGGACAAAGCAAGAGAGCTATCTACTAGCGTGCCGTCCATATCAAAAATAATTGCTTTTTTCAGCACGTAACCTTGCCTATTATATCGCCAAAGGCTATTTTTTGTCCTGCTTGAAGATTACCGGCAAAATAGACAGTCTCTGCCTCGCTAAATATGACTATAGTAGAGCCCATCTCAAACCAGCCAAGCAGATCGCCCTTTTTCATGCTAATGTTATCATATGCATAGTGATTTATCTCTCGCGAATCAATGTTTGTCTGTACCCTTTCATCAAAGCTCAAAGTCATACTGCCCACATTAAGAGCACCGACTAGGATCATAAACATTTTTTTACCGTCACATATTTCACATTCAAGTATAATCCTTTCATTTTCTATAAAAAGATTCTGTTTTATCTTGAGAAAAGGTATATTTACAGGATATAAAGCTCCAGGGATATGTGTAGCACTTTTGATTCGCATATCAAGCGGTATGTGATAACGGTGATAATCTTTTGGAGATAGATAGAAATTGGCATAACATCCATCTTTCAATACAGCAATATCGTCCTTATAATGCTCTCCTAGTAGTCTCTCTATAGAATAACTCATACCTTTGATCTGATAAGCTTTTTCATCTGTGATCTTGCCAAAATCAGTGATAAAAGAATCAGCCGGAGATATGACTTCCGAGCTATCGGCTGAAATATTCATTGGCACCTTGAGAGCTCTTGTAAAAAGCTTATTTAGGCTCAAATAAGAGCTAGGCTCATCAAATCGGCTCATATCGAGCCCCATTAGATAAACATATGATTTGTTGATAAGCGACTGCACTGCAGGTGAAAATTCGGTTGTGGCAAATTTTCCGAAAAGTTGTGAAATTAATGAAGTGAAAGGTCTATTACTCATCTATGCCCTTGTTGTAAAATTCTAATGCTTCTTTCATGAGAGCAATATGGTAGTTTTCTTGATAATTTATAAAATCAAAAAATTTAGCAAGCTCTTTGCTTTCAGATGATACTGCATCAGACAATCGTTTGCATTCTTCTTTGGCTAAAAGCTCTTCATTAATGCCATTTTCTAAAAACTCCACTATATCTTCAACCACATAAAGTTCTTTTGCGATAGTACGAGGCACGCCAAGTATGCCCATATCTGCCATCATTTGTCCAAAACGCTTCAAGTGAAAAAAACTTTCATCTATAAGTATCTGAAAAATTCGTACAAGTTCAATATCCTTGCTATGAGCTTTTAGATAATTATATATCATGATTAGCTCATATTCTTTATAACTCTCCTCAAATAAAAACAGTGTCAATGCATCTGTTGCTTCTTGGGTCAGCTCGATCCCGTTTATGGTACACTGCATATCAAAAGCACTAACCGGTTCTGAAGGAATATTTTTAAGTGTATATACAAAATATTCTATATCCTGCGATATACGAAACGATAATGGCTCATCATCACAAACAACCAACTGCAGCTCAACGCGATTTAGCCTAGTGATAATATCATGCAAGATTGCATCAAGACTATCTACTTTCAACGGTATCATGTTTCGTTCGTAATCATATGAAACACCGTTTTTGATGCAATAATTCTCTATCCATGTAAAATGACGAAACATAATATTTGAAAAATCAAACAAAGTTTGTTTCGTGATTGTATCATTACTCATAAAAGCACTCATCAACGTCTCTAGCCAAACTTCATGAACCTGAACCAATAGCCTATTCATTTATATCTACTCCTTGTGGTGTACAATTTTGGGAAATTTTATAAGTGATCATAGGAAAATCACTATCTTTTTGTCTCTCTTTGTATGTATCAATAGCAGCTTGCAAAGCAAGAGCTACCATCTCCGAACATGCAGCCTCTTCGGGCGGAATTCTATCGAGCATACCCAATGTTGTGCTTACCAAAGCCTCTGCCTTGTCAAAATCAAGCCCTCTTGCTTCATTTGTGATAATCGATCCGGCCAATACGGTGGTCATGCATCCGATAGCTTGAAAACGAATATCTTCTATAACATAAATATTACCGCCATTTGATACGCTCAAAAAAACAATAACCTTTTCACCGTTATGTGGATTTTTGCCTATACCTTCAGCATTGCTATGCTCCAAAACCCCATAATTTTTTGGATTCATCATATGTTCCAACAAAACCGCGTCCATATCTCATATCCCCCAATACTTAATTGACGATTATATCTTATTTTCTTTACAACATATATAAAAAAGCTTATACAATTTTTGTTTTAGAAAATTTTTATACTATTGAAGCGACACAAAAGTGTATATATTTTTGCAATTAAATGTAAACTTCATCTTTAAAAGCATGCTATATATGACTTTTGTGAGCCTTATTGGCTATAATGTTATTTTTGAGGTAAAGCATGGCAAAATATATACTATTTGATACAGAAACCACAGGCAACAGCATAGATGACCGCATTATACAAATAGGCGGTATGATAATACATGACAAAGACAATATAGAAGTATTTGATGAATTGTGCAGCACAACTATACCTATCAGTATAGAAGCAATGGCGGTGCATCATATCACGCCTGAACAACTAAATGGCAAGCCGCCATTTATCCAAAGCAGCTTTTTAGCAGAACTTGAAAGATACAATGATCCGAGCAATTTTCTTATAGCCCATAACATAAATTTTGACCTTGATATGTTAAAAAAAGAGGGGTTTGAAAACAATTATACCCTCATCGATACCCTCAGATGCGCAAAACATCTGCTAAGCGACCAAAATTCTCATGCCCTGCAATATCTTAGATACTCTCTTGGATTGTATAAAAATGAAATAGATGAAGCAACCAAGCTGGGCGTAACTATAAAAGCTCATGATGCCATAGGCGATGTACTTGTGATGAAACTTCTTTTATCAAAACTTGTAGAACGAACCAAAGAACAGTTTGGAGCAGCGGATATTATGTCAACCCTTGCTAAGCTCACAATTACCCCTGTTTTGATTAGTATTTTTAAATTCGGAAAATATAAAGACAGATACATAGAAGATATTGCCAAAGAAGATTTTGGCTATCTTGAGTGGATGAGGAAAAATCTAGAACTGGATGAAGATATGAGATATACGCTGGATTATTATCTTCGCTAACGATATATGATAGGATCTTTAACCCCTGCTCTCTCAAACCCTCTTAGGCGCAAGCGGCAGCTATCACAAACACCGCATGCTACTTCGCTGTTTTTATAACAGCTCCAAGTATATTCCAAAGGCACGCCAAGTTCTAAGGCTTTTAAGACTATATCTTTTTTTGACAAATGAACTAGCGGCATGCGGATAGATATATTGGTCTCTTTTTTTGTGCCAAGGTTGATTGCGCGCTCCATCTGGGTGATGTACTCTTCTGTGCAATCTGGATATCCGCTGCTGTCTTCTTCGACCACACCTATATATATAGCCTCTGCACCTTCTTTTTCTGCAATTGATGCTGCAATGGATAAAAATATCCCGTTTCTAAAAGGCACATAAGTGATAGGTACTCCTGAGTGTATGCCGCCTGTGGGTACATCGATACTGCTGTCTGTCAAAGCCGAAGCACCTATATCGGCAAAAAAAGGCAAGTCTATTTCATAATTATGCTTGATACCTAGTGCATTCGTAACGTCTCTAAATGCTTGAAGTTCTCTTTGCTCTGTTCGTTGCAGATAATTAAAATGCACACCTATGACTTCATACCCTTCATTTTGGGCTATTTTGACACTAAGTGCACTATCCATACCACCGGAAATCACACAAACGGCTAATCGGCTCAAATTCAATGCCCCCTTGATACTTTTATAGTATTTTACCAATATTTTAGGTAAAATAGTATTTATGATAGAGATAGAAAATCAAACCGACATGCAAATCGACACTACAAGACTAGAGATGATCTCGGATAAATTATCCGATAAAGATATAGAATTGATTTTTACCGATAACAAAACCATCCAAGAACTCAATAAAGAATATAGACAAAAAGATACCCCAACTGATGTTCTCAGCTTCCCGCTTGAAGCAGTAACACAGCATGAGCCGGCAGGCTCTGTGGTTATATCCTTGGAGTATGCAAAAAAAGTTGCAGATGAGCTAGGGCATACTTTGGACGAAGAAGTATCCTTGCTGCTCATACACGGCTTGCTTCACTTGCAAGGCTATGACCATGAGGTTGATAACGGCGAGATGAGAGAACAAGAAAGCCGCTGGATAGAATACTTCAAGCTGCCAAAAAGCTTGATCGTCAGAAATGAAGATCAAGTCTAATTTGCGCTTGGATTAGTATTGATAACGGAATTTTTTTGACTAATCGATTTAGCCGGCGCACCCATAGCAACACCGACTGATTTCGCAAAATACCCATGAGCATAAAGCCAACGATAAATATCAGCAGCAATCGGACCTGCGGCTGATCCGCCATGTCCCCCATGCTCTACAAGAACAGTTACTATTACTTCTGGTTTTTCATAAGGAGCATATGTAGTTATCCAAGCATGTGAACGATGATAATACTCCATCTCTTCTTCTTTCATACGTACTTTTTCACTTCTTGATATTCCAACAACTTGCGATGTACCCGTTTTGCCCGCTACGGCTACCGGTACACTATTGCCAAAAACTGTCACCGCGGTTCCGCCCGGGGAGTTGCACACATCATACATTCCGGCACGAATTTGGCTAAGATACTTTGGATCATATTGTATGTATTGTTGTTCGGGTTTGATGCTCTTATTACCGAGTTTTTTGGCAAAAAGAGGGGTTGGCAAACTAGAAGTAGCTATAAGTGATGTATATCTAGCCACTTGCAATGGAGTCACAAGCATATATCCTTGTCCGATCGAAGTATTGACAGTTTCTCCAGGATACCATGGCTGATTAAATCTCTTTTTCTTCCATTGGGTATCAGGAATAATTCCGACAGACTCACCATGCATATCAACTCCTGATGAGCAGCCAAGGCCTGTTTTTTTCAATGCAGGAGCGATCTTATCCACTCCTGTAACTAAACTTTTTTTATAAAAATAGACATCCACACTTTCTTTGATAGCTTTTCTTAGATCCACTATACCGTGTCCGCTACTTTTCCAGTCTCTAAAGACCTGGCCCCTTTTACCTACTCTAATTGCACCAGGGCAATGCTCTAATGTATCTAAAATTCCCGGCACTGCTTCATTCATAGCCAATGCCATGCCCATTTTAATAGTAGATCCCGGAGGATATGTACCATATAAGAATTTATTGGTAAACGGATGATCGAAATTATTTTGCAGTAAGCTCCAGTCCTTTTGGCTTATGCCGCTTACAAATAGATTTGGATCATAACTAGGCGTACTGACCGCTGCTAAAATTTCACCTGTCGGCTTCATAACCACCGCGGCTCCTGCATCTTTGCCAAAACGTTCATGTATCATTTTTTGCAACTCAACATCAAGGTTGAGCACTATGTTTTGATTTTCTTTAGGATGTATTCGTCTTAATATCTCAATCTCTTCATTCGTAGCAGTCACTTTGCTGACGATCGATCCAGGCTCGCCTTGCAAAAAGGCATTATAATAACTTTCAATGCCGCTTTTGCCTATTTTGCCGATTATTTGTGCTATTTTATCTTTTTTGTTTTCTTTATCATTTGTTTTACCGATATAACCTATCACATGTGAAGCATAATTGCTATATGGATAAAATCTTTTATTTTCTGTTTCCACTAAAAGGTTTTCATTGAGGCTGAGTCTAGGATATGCGCTTATCATCTTGTCATATTGGATAAAATTTACTACTTTTATAAAATTATGATTGTAGTGCGAATTCTCTTTTTTATATACTTTGAAAATCATTTCCCTATCAAGATCAGGAAAAGTTCTTATCAATTGATTGACAACACTTTTAAACTCTTTGCCTTCCATATCCAAATGAGGTGCGATCGATACGGAAAATCCTATTTGATTCATGGCCAACAATTTGCCATTGGCATCCATTATCTCACCTCTTGCAGGTTTGATATAATATGCCTTTTCGGTATTTGCTCTAGCCAGCTCTTCATAATAGTAGTTTGATTTGATACTCAAATAATAGAGTCTGGCAAACAGTATGGTCCAAATAATGGCAAAAAGCCATAATACTATCTTATTTCTCGTTATAGTCATAAAACACCATCAATAAAATATCTATTACAAATGAAAAAAAGAGGATCCAAGTGAAATTAATATCATGATTTGAAGTTAAAAATATTAAATCATCGATCAAAAGCACGACATAATAGGTCAAGTATATAAATATTACGCTAAGCACTGGTATAAATGATTTGTTATGCAGCCATCCTTTGATCTTTGGAAAAACAAAAAGATAGAAAAGCAATATCGCTATAATACTGCCAAAAAGAGGCATTGACAGATTAATTTCTAAATTTAAAAGATAAAAACCGGAAATAATGATCAATGGAATATTTTGAGCTCTAATGCCGGTCATAAAAACATACCCGGCAACCCCGAAAAAAAATGGCAAAAAACTGTGTACTGAGACAAGCATAGGATATAAAATCGCAAAAATTGTCAAAAACAAGCGCCAACGATAACTTATATGATATTTGGCTTTCTGATAATAGCTGCTATGCACCATTTAAACTGCCTTATTGTTTATCAGTGAATATATTAGCGCCACTTCATTACAAACAGGAAAATGAATACACTTAATGCAATCCGCCCAAATTTTATGTTCAGGAATATTTTCTTTTTTTATCTCTTTAAATCCTAAGTGCTCAAAAAATTGCGGTACATAAGTAAGTGCTAGCACATCTTGCTCTATCCCTATGGCCCTAGCTTCATCAAGACAAAAAGAGACCATTTTAGCGCCAACACCTTGAGCTCTATAGTTTGGATGAACGATTAGGCTTCTGATCTCTGCCAATCTTTTGGAATGTATATGAAGCGCCGTATATCCGACAAGCATGCCGTCATGTTTTGCTAATACGTAAGATCTGATATTTGTTGCTACTTCATCTTCGCTTCTAGCCAAAATAACGCCTGATTTAACATCATCCTTGACCAGATCCTGCATTGCTGCAATATCACTTAGTGTTGCTTTTTGTAATGTGATCACGCTTCTATCCCAAAAATAGTATAAAGAATTTTCTTGTGCAGCGGATCAATAGTATGTGATTTTAAATTGCTAAACATAATAGCGTTTGGAAACTCTTTTTTGAGCGCTGCTCTCTCTTTTTGATTTAATTTGTCCAATTTGGTAAATACAGTAACTAATGCCTGGTCCGGACGTACGATCTTTTGTAAATTCATATAAACATCTTCATCTATTTCAGCTCTAGGATGTCTAGCATCCCTCAAATGCACAAAAAGCCGAATAGATACGCGATGCTGAATAAATTCCAATAGATTACGCTGCCATGCACTTTTCAAAGTCTTTGATACCTTTGCATATCCAAACCCTGGAAGGTCGACTAAACGCAAAGGATACTCTTGCACTTCGTCTTTATATGTTATATTAAAAAAATTTATCAGTTGTGTTTTGCCTGGGGTTGAAGAACTTTTTGCTAGACTTTTTCTATTGACAAGTGTATTAATGGTTGAACTTTTGCCCACGTTCGAACGCCCCAAAAATACAACTTCGCTGCGATCTTCAGGCAAACTATCAGATATACCTTGTGCTGATTTTATAAACTCTGCATGAGTTATTTTTGGTATGCTCACTTTGTTTTCCCTGATTTTTGATCTAATTGAAAAATAAATTTGACCGGTTTTTGGCTTTGGCTTTTTACGCTTGCATTGCCGCTTTTCATATCTACACTTATAATATCGCCTGCCAAATGTCTTTTGTTGGCAATATCATCAACCGAGGCATTGCCCTGCATTAGATATTTTGATTCTTTTGGCCAGTGCTTAAACACTTGCGCACTGCCTTTGTAATGTGCTTTTGGATTTTGTATCTCAAATGTTGCATTGCCTTTAGCTTCGTACAATCTTGTTTGATTATTATCATCAAAAAATACAATGGCTTCATTTGCTTTCATCCAGTTATGTCCATCTTGCCAAATATGTACATTTCCGCTAAATTTAACCTCTTTTTTTGTTCCGCTTGCCTCAACCGCATCGGCTGTAACTTCTATTTTTTGGGCAAAAAGCAAAGTAGCAATAATTGACAACAGTAAAAACCTGACTACTAAACGCATTATGCTTAACCCTTAAAAAAAATTTTGATATTATATCATACCATATCTATATATAGAATCTATATGTTCTACTAAAAGCCTCTAAAAAACTTTGGGCAGCTCCTTGCCGCATGGATCCATATGTCAACATTTGGAAATAAGAACAGCAGCCTATTTTTTTTCTTCACCAAATATAACGGCATGGATCTTATGGCTTTTTGCTTCTTCTTTTTGCATATCATAATCCAATTTTGCGCCACTAAATTTATTCTCTCCCATAGTAGCTACAAACGGTGTCGGTGATGTAAATATTTTACTTTTTGGATTGTACAGGGCTTCTTGCGTAGTATACACAAAACCTCCCTTTTGGATTATCTTTACATCGCCTTTTAAGATTATATTATCATTGGTATATATACCTTTATTCGCAATAATTTCGTTTTCGCCTAATTTTTTATAAGAAATATGCTCCAATGTCAATATGCCGTTTTCTTGTTTTCCTGACTTGGCAAATGCTTGGCTCACAACAGCTGTGCTATTAACTTCGGTTAAAACCATATTATCAAATTCCAACTCTTTGCCGTTTCCTTTTGATATTGCTGCTGTGTCTTGAAATTTCAAATTAAATGATAATCCGATAGTAGCCAATATTGCCAGCACTACTATCCATTCTATCTTTATTACCATTGTGTTATAAATTTCTCCCAAAGTCCTTCTTCTTTGACGATATGCTCTATCATTTCTCTGACAGCCCCATCGCCTCCTTTGGTGTTAAGTTTGACGTCAACCGTCTCTAGTATATATTCATTTGCATCTGATGGAGCAAACGAAAGACCAGCTGCTTCTATCATGCTTAGATCATTAAAATCATCTCCGATCGCAGCTACCTGGCTTTGAACAAGCGACAAGTCAGCCATCAAAGAAGCTAATACTTCATTTTTATTTTTAACACCTTCAAAAAAATATTTGATCCGAAGCTCTTTTGCTCTTCTTGCTATCACCGCTGAGCGGCGCCCCGTAATGATCGCTACCTCTTTACCTAATCCTATCCAGCCATCGATCCCCAGTCCATCTTTGACGTTAAAAGATTTTACCTCATCCCCGCTTGCACTGTATGTGATCTTGCCATCGGTCATAGTCCCGTCAACATCAAGCACTAATAATTCAATACTCATAGCACACCTTTCGTACTTGGAATTCCGGCATTTTCATTTATAGCCACTGCTCTGCGCAGTGCTACGGCCAATGCCTTAAAAGCAGCTTCTATGATATGGTGTTTATTTTTGCCTCTATGATATATCAGATGCAGTGTGATCGGTAAATTCATGGCAAATGCTCTAAAAAATTCTTCTACCAACTCCACATCAAATTCACCGACTTTGCCGCCTATTGGCAGCTCAAATACCAAAAACCCGCGATTTGATATATCGATATCACATCCTACGCTTGCCTCATCCATAACAACCGTTGCGTTACCGTATCTCTCAATATTTTGAACCGGATATATAGCTTGATGGAGAGCTTTAGCTAGCACTATTGCTATATCTTCTACGCTATGATGGTCATCAATATGCGTATCGCCATCGCAAGATACTTCTAAGTCTATATGAGCATGTCTTCCAAATGCATCAAGCATGTGATCCAAAAAACCGACTCCGGTCGATATACTTGTTTCTCCGCTGCCATAAAGATTTAATCTGACTGTTATATCAGTCTCTTTTGTGGTTCTTTTTACCTCGATCATAATTCCTCCTATCCTCTAATAATTATCGCGCTCATTATGCCGTGATCGGCCATATAGCTTCTAGCTTCATCTTCTGATGCAAATCCCATCACAAACACACGATATAAAGCGCTGCCGTCAGCTGTATCAAATCTCTTTACTACGGATTTATACTTTGGGTCCAAAGAAGCATATTTGTCTTTGGTTCTTAGTGCTCCTTGTTCGATCTTAAATGCTCCTACTTGTATGCCAAAGTTATCAAGCAAGATCTTTTTTGGAGCATTATCTGCCGTATTTATATTTACGCTCGCATCTATTATCCGTTTGTCCGGCTTGCTATTGAAACTAATAGCTTCTATTTTTACTCTGGCCAAGCCTGTCTTATCCAGCCCCAACGCCTTGCCAGTCGCATAACTGCAATCAATTATCCTGTCTTCTTTAAATGGTCCCCTGTCGTTTATACGAGCGATCTGGGTTTTACCATTGTTAAGATTTGTTATTTTTACGACAGTATCCATAGGCCAGGTTTTGTGAGCTGCCGTAAAATCATACATGTTATACATTTCGCCGCTGCTAGTATATTTACCATGAAAGTCCGGGCCATACCAGCTGGCAACCCCGTTCATTGTTTCACCTGTCTCGATATAGGTAGGACTATATGTTTTGCCAAATACACTATAACTTCTCATCGTGGTTTTATGCCTATCTTGACTTGTAATAAACGGCTGTTTTTTATTCCATCCGTATGTCCCTACAGGAGCAGAACATCCTGCAAGCCAAAACGCACTTGCTAGAATACAAATTCCAATAAACAATCTATTTGTCAAGACAAACTCCATTATCATGATTTGATAGGTAGATTATCTCTTTATTTGACTTTAATTTGGCTTTTGGACTGCTGCTGACAGATATTGGGCAGTGAATAATTATTATTGGGGTGGGGCTGATTTATGTTTCTGCCCGAAGCTATAATATAAAAAATAGATAGTTACAGGCTTTAAAAGCCCTTACTATGACGAGCAAATAGTGTTATTCTGAGGCATGAGAATCATCAAACAAAGTCAAAGCAGTTTGACTTTGTAGATTTGAAACCGAAGGCGATGTTGCACAAAGACCGCCGAAGGGACGTGATAATCTAAATTTCAAAAAGCTTGCAAGCATTTTTGGTAGTAATCTCTGTTATCTCTTCTATTGAAATATCGCTCAAAATTGCCATCTTTTGGGCAACAAATGTACAATAGCTTGGCTCGTTTCGCTCACCTCTGTGAGGATGAGGGGTTAGGTATGGGGCATCTGTCTCTATGAGCAATTTATCCAATGGTATTTTTGGATAAACCTCTATAAGTTTTCTGGCATTTTGAAATGTCAGCACTCCCCCAATGCCGAAATAAAAGTTATGCTTTGAAAGCTTTAAAAGCCCATGGTCTGCATTATAGCAGTGCAAAACTCCGCCTTTTTCTCCTGCTTTGGCTTCTAATATTTCCAAGCAATCATGTGATGCATCTCTTATATGTACTATGAGTGGTTTTTCATATATATTGGCTAGGTCGATCTGATCTAAAAATACTTTTTTTTGAAGAGCTTTTTGTGCTGTTACCTCTTCTTTGTCTTCGGGCAAACGATAATAATCGAGCCCGCACTCACCGACTGCTACACACTTTGGATGAATAATATATTTCTCCAATAATGCCCTATCATAATTGACAGCATCATACGGATGTATACCTACAGCAAAATAGACCTCATCAAATTTTTCGCTTATAGATACAGCCTTTTTTAGCGTATCTGGATCTGCTCCGGGGATTATAAATTTTTCTACTCCATTCTTGATAGCTCTAGCTATGATTTCCTCTATATCCTCGTCATATCTATTATCATCCAGATGGCAGTGTGTATCTATGATCATCTATTCCTCTTTGCCGCTTTTATTGAGTGCGATTTTATCATATTTTTTAGTCATTCATACTCTTTTTGAATGATCAAGATGAATATCCATTTGCGGATACGGGATCGTAATATCATTGGCATCAAGCGCGATCTTGATCTCTTCAATCAGAGAAAAATTGGTATTTAAATACACATCCGTAGAGACCCACGCACGCACGGTAAAATTGACACTGCTATTGGCCAGTTCAGTAACTGCGACCAAAGGCTCTGGATCATCTAGAGTGCGAGGATCATTAAAAATGACGCCGTATATTACATCTTTTGCCTTTTTGATATCATCGTTATATCCTATGCCTACGGTATGCTCTATCATGCGGATCGGTTTATTTGAAAAATTGATAACTTTATCGGCAATAATTGCCGAGTTTGGCACGACTATCGTTTTGTTATCTGTCGCGATAAGAGTCGTATTGAATAGATTTATACTCTCCACGGTTCCGGACGCTCCTCCTGCCTCGATAAAGTCACCGATCCGAAATGGGCGAAATACCAAAATAACAATCGCGGCTCCCACATGAGAGAGGGTATCTTTTAGTGCTAAACCAATAGCCAATCCCGCAGCCCCCATTATTGCCAAAAAAGAAGATGTTTCGATACCCAATTGTCCAAGAGCTGCCATAATAACGACGACTAACAATCCATAATAGATCCCGTTACTGCCAAATTTTCGCAATGTGGCATCAATATAGTATTTTGCCATCGCTTTATCTGCAAACTTTTGCAGCCAACGAGCTGCCATTTTCCCGACCACAAAGATCAATAACGCTCCAAATGCTTTGATCGCATATGCGATCGACAAGTCTACATATTGCTCATACAGTTCTATCATTAATAACTCCTTTTTGCCTATTTGAATACAATTTTATCATATTTTATTTGCAGCATTATTTTAAGCACAATATACGTGATAATTTCAGTTATATTTATTGTTGTCAAAATATTTGACAAATACAAATTAATAATAGTATAATAGAAATCCAAATATCTTAATATAGGAGTTCATTATGCTATTAACCAAGTTTGACCCGATGAAAGATTTTAGAGACCTAGAGGAAAGGATGATGACAGCCTTTAAAATGCCGTCATTTAATGCTCTTACAAACATCAATGGCTGGACACCATCGGTAAATACCAGAGAAGATAAAAATGCTTATCATATAGAAGTAGATCTTCCCGGAGTAAAAAAAGAAGATATTCATGTCGACTGCGAAGATAATATTTTGACTATTTCAGGTGAACGAAAAACCAAAAGTGAAGTAGATGAAAAAGATTATCACAAAGTAGAAAGTTTTTACGGTAAGTTTCAAAGAAGTTTCACTTTGCCTGAAAATGCAGATGCAGACAAGATCGACGCAAATTCAAAAAACGGCATGCTTGAGATCATGATACCAAAATCCCACAAGACAAAAAAAGATACCAAAAAGATAGAAGTTAAATAAACTTCATATTATAGAGGAGATATCTCCTCTATAAAATATCCTGCCAAGTAGAGCAATAATGATAATATCCAATATAGAAATTGCTGCTATCTTTGATCAATTAGCCGACTTATTGGAAATCAAAGGAGAAAATCCTTTTAAAGTCATAGCATATAGAAATGCTGTACATACGATTGAAAATATGGGCACTGATCTATCAAAAATGATAAAAGACGGGGTTAACCTCTCCGAAATCCCTACCATTGGTGAGAGTATAGCCAAAAAGATCGAAGAGATCGTAAAGACAGGCGAACTATCAAAACTTGAAGATCTAAAAAGATCTTTCCCGCCTCATCTGCTTGACCTATTAAATATAAAAGGCATTGGCCCAAAAAGAACGAAGATACTTTACGAAAATCTTCACATAAGTTCTTTGGAGGAATTAAAACAAGCTGCTATTGATCACAAGATAAGAGACTTGGAAAGCTTTGATGAGAAACTGGAACAAATGATCTTGGAAGGCACAAAGCTAGCCAAAAAAGAAGGCAAACGCTTTTTGTACTCCGTAGCAGAACCGCACGCCAATGATATAACATCATACATGAAAAACTCAAAAGAAGTTTCAAAAGCGATAATAGCAGGCAGTTTTCGAAGAAAAAAAGAGACCATTGGAGATCTTGATCTGCTTGTTACTTCCAGCGATCCTGCTCTTGTGATAGAGCATTTCATACGATATCCGGATATCAAAGAAGTTATTTCCAAAGGCATTACAAAATCAACCGTTATATTGAATAATGATCTGCAAGTAGACCTCAGGTGCGTGCCAGACGAGAGCTATGGTGCTACTTTGCATTATTTCACAGGCTCAAAATCTCATAATGTCACTATAAGAAAAATGGCGATAGAGATGGGGCTCAAAGTAAATGAATACGGAATATTTAAAGGCCAAGAAAAAATCGCGGGTGCAACCGAAAAAGAGATGTACAAAACCGTAGGGCTAGTCTATATCGAGCCAGAACTCCGGGAAAATACGGGTGAACTCGAAGCGGCCGCACACAGAAAACTCCCCGATCTAGTAAACATAGAAGATATCAAGGGAGATCTTCACACGCATACTTCCTATAGTGACGGTCAAAACAGCATTATTGAAATGGCCGAGGCTGCAAAAAAACTCGGATACGAATATATAGCCGTTACCGACCACTCAAAATATTTAGCCATATACAACGGCATGGACGAAAAGAGATTGGGTACACAACTAGAAGAGATAGATAAGATAAATGAAAAACTTGAAGGCATTACGCTTCTTAAAAGCATTGAAGTCGATATCTTAGAAGACGGCTCATTGGCTATGGATAACAATATATTAAAAAAGCTTGATCTTGTGATTGGAAGCATGCATAACAAATTAGCCCTCTCTCAAGACAAACAGACAAAAAGAATACTAAAAGCGATGGATAATCCATATTTCAATATCCTTGCTCATCCTACAGGCAGACTGATAGGTGAAAGAGAAGCTAGTGATATCAATATGGAACTGCTTTTCAAAGAGGCTAAAGCAAAAGGATGTTTTTTGGAGATAAACGCGCAACCAAAACGGCTTGATCTTAATGATATTTATGCAAAATATGCCAAAGAAGCTGGTGTAAAATTTGCCATATCCACTGACGCACACAATATAGCGACCTTAGAATATATGAGATACGGTATCTTTCAAGCTAGACGCGGCTGGATCGAAAAAAAGGATGTTATAAATACACTCTCTTTGGATAAACTCAAAAAAACACTGCGCAGGACATAAAAGACCCTTAAGCCTCATATCTCCTCGTAATCTAGTTCATACATATATCCACCAAAATTATGCTCCAGCATACGTTCTATCTTTTCTTTGTATTGCGCTGTACTCTTAGAATCATGGGAGAGAAATACAAACGCTACATCAGCTTCCTTGGCATATTCTCCGCTGAGATCAAGTACGGAGACATTAAAAGCTTTTAGCTTTTCTTTTAGACTATTTAGGACACTTCTGCGACCTTTGAGCGAAGAGACATAAGGCAGCTCCATATGGATGTGACAGTGACAAATGATCATATACTCTCCTATCTCCAAATAATGTATTATACACCCTCCAGTGCTATTTAATACACTTTTCGATACTATTGCGCCCTATTTTATATCTTCTATCGTCTTGCTAAATTCGTTTTTAAGCTATCTTGTCTCAATAAACAATTAACATGCGAGATTGATACATTAAATTATTTAAGGGGTTGTAATGCTTCAATTATCCACCAAAGAAGAGTGGTTTGGCAATATCAGGGGTGATGTTTTAGCTGGCATCGTAGTCGCTCTCGCTCTTATACCTGAAGCGATCGCATTTTCTATTATCGCAGGAGTTGACCCTAAGGTCGGATTATACGCTTCTTTTTGTATCGCAACGATCATTGCATTCGCAGGAGGACGCGCTGGCATGATCTCAGCTGCAACCGGTGCTATGGCTCTGCTTATGGTGACATTAGTCAAAGAGTACGGGTTGCAATATCTTCTTGCAGCTACGATCCTCACAGGTATTTTGCAAATTATTGCCGGTTATTTGAAGCTTGGCGGATTGATGAGCTTTGTCTCGCGTACAGTCGTTATCGGATTTGTTAATGCACTGGCTATTTTGATCTTTATGGCACAGCTTCCCGAGCTGACAAATGTAACATGGCATGTCTATGCACTCACCGCAGCAGGGCTTGCTATAATATACCTGTTTCCGTATCTTCCGGTAGTCGGCAAAGTGATCCCATCACCGCTCATGACCATTATTATTCTCACACTAGTTACTATCTCAATGGATATCGATGTACGCACAGTCGGTGATATGGGAGCTATGCCAGATACCCTTCCTATATTTTTGTGGCCGGAAGTTCCTCTTAATCTTGAGACACTTGCGATAATCTTTCCGTATTCAGCCGCATTGGCTGCTGTTGGTTTGCTTGAGTCATTTATGACAGCTGCTATCGTTGACGACATGACCAATACGGACAGTGACAAGAACCGTGAGGCAAAAGGACAGGGTATAGCCAATATTGCCAGTGGCTGCATCGGCGGTATGGCAGGATGTGCCATGATAGGACAATCTGTTATCAATGTCAAATCAGGCGGTAGAGGCCGTCTTTCTACGCTGATCGCCGGAATTTTTCTACTGATAATGGTAGTGTTTATGAGCGATATTATCAAACTTATTCCCATGGCCGCACTAGTAGCAGTTATGATCATGGTCTCAATAGGAACATTCAGCTGGCCTTCAGTCAAAGGACTCAAAACTCTTCCTTTGTCAACAAATCTCGTTATGATCACGACCACGGCTGTCGTCGTTGTAACTCATAACCTGGCGCTTGGCGTGCTTAGCGGAGTGCTGCTCGCATCTCTTTTCTTTGCTAATAAGATCAGCCATTTCATGTACTGTGAAAAGTCATTTGAAGAGGCTAGCGATACACGTATCTATAAATTTGTCGGGCAAATTTTCTTTAACTCGGCAGATCGTTTTGCGGATGCGTTTGATTACCGAGAAGATGTTAAAAATGTCATTATCGATATGTCTCATGCTCACTTTTGGGATATTACTGCTGTTTATGCATTAGATAAGGCTGTTATCAAACTCCGCAACATGGGCAAAAAAGTAGAGGTTGTTGGACAAAATCAAGCAACAAGAACGATTATTGATCGTTTTGGTATCCACGACAAACCTATTGAGATAGAAAAAGTAATGGGAGGGCACTAAGCCTTTCTATTGATGCATGATCTGTTTTTTGACAAACATATCTCGAAAGCCAAAAAGCATAAATGCAAACACCAAGGCTGCGCCACCTACCCCTATAAATAAAATATCGCTTCCATAATTGTCCCATATCATACCTGCAATTGCAAGCGAAACAAGAGTAGCCAGACCTACAAATAAATAATATACTCCATATGCAGTAGCTTTTAATTGAGTAGGTATAACATCTGAAATGATGGCTTTTGCCAAAGCATTAAACCCGCCTGCAAAAAATCCATATATCCCAAATCCTATCCATGACCCCAATGGCAAATCTGTAGCCATCATCAAAGCCCCTGCTCCAAAAGCCGCGTAAACGACAGCCAAAAGTGTCGCCTTGCCATATTTGTCTGCCAACTTTCCTATAGGAATAGCAAATACGGATTGTGTTACATTATACAATGTATATGCAAGCGGTATCATAAGTATAGATATACCGTCGCTGCTTGCTTTTAATATCATAAATGAATAATTCATGGCCACTAAACTAAACATTGTTTGAAATATTACTAACATATAAAACTCTTTTGGCAAAGCTGACGGCGTAAAACTCTTAGCCGGCGAGGGTTCGAAGTAGACATCGCTCACAAAATAAACAAGGATAATCAGAGCTATGATACCTGGGATAAAACTAAGAGAAAATACAAGTCGAAAGGATCCTTCACTCTCACCTAGATGCCACAAAAGAAAAAATGCAGCCAAAGAACCTGCAACTGCACCTGCGCTATCCATCATTTTGTGAAATCCAAATACAAAACCGCTTGACCTTTTGTGGACAAATGCAGATATCAAAGCGTCCCTTGGTGCAGCTCGTATACCTTTGCCTATCCTGTCTCCTAATCGTACTACTCCTATCATCATAGCACTGGAAGCAAAAAATGCCAACGGCTTAATGAGATTTGACAATCCATACCCTATGGCAGTTATCTTTTTTCTGCTTCCAAGGCGATCTGAAATAAATCCTGAAAATGCAATCAGAAGTGCTACACCAAACTCTGCGATACCCTCTATTAGACCGATCTCACCTTTGGTTGCATGCAAATATCTATCTAAAAATATAGGCAAAAGCGGCAATATCATCTCTGTAGCAAAATCAGTAAAAAAACTATTTGCTCCTAGAGCAATTATATTTTTATTGATAGGATCGCTATCAGATGTGGTATTTTTTGATGGCACTTCATTCTCCTAAGCTAAACCAATAATATATTATATCACCAAATAAATAGTAAAAAAACAAAATAAATAATAATTATGAAAATATATAAATATTTTATGATTGATTAAGGGTAATTACTGTAGATTTAGATTATAAAATCTTTAAGGAGCACAACATGGGTATCATAGCAATGTTAATCGTAGGTTTGATTGCAGGATGGCTTGCGGGTCTTATTATGAAGGGTCGCGGATTCGGAATTTTTGGTGACATAGTTGTTGGTATAGTCGGTGCTTTTTTAGGAGGATATATCCTGCCAGCTATTGGTTTTACGCCAGGCGGCGGAATGATAGCATCTATCATCACGGCTACTATTGGTGCTGTGATCTTGCTTTTTATCATAAGTTTAATCAAAAAAGCGTGATGCGGCCCGAAAGGCCGTATAGCAAAAACTTATTCTACTTGCATATTACAAAAAAAGAGATCGTATGAAATTCATAATATCCGTCATGCTATATTTTTTGATTGGATCATCCGCAGTTAGCGCAGATAACCACAAAGCAGTATTTGACTTAACAAGCGGTGAAAACAATGTTGTTGAAAAATCATTATTTGGTATTATTAAAAACATTAAATCATATTACAAATCCAAGCAAAAAGATATAGATGTGGCAGTAGTAATTTCCGGAGATTCGTATCAATATTTCATAAAGGATATTAAAAACTCTCCATATAAAGACGAACCCGATATTGTTGCATTGCAACCAAAACTAGAACCAAAACTAAGAGAATTGCACGATAAATTAAAAGTCAAATTTTATATGTGCTCATACGGTATGCAAAGTAGAGATATACCCGAAGAATCACTTTATGATTTTGTTGAAGCCGATAAAACAAAGAGTATTTACCTCATCGAATTGCAAAACGACGGATACGCATATATGCCTATCCATTAGTGTAAATTGAAGCGATAAACAGTATCAAATATGGAGATTATTCTTTCTTTAAAAACACCTAATGATTTATTATATTTTACTTTGATTATTATTGCAATGTAAAATATTTATAAATATTTAAGTTTATACTGTTATAATTCTAATCTATTTTGTCGCTTTCTTATTTATGATTCAATCAAATTTATTTATATTTACCGCGGACTAAATCAACGCGATAGCTTGTTGGTCTTGCGGCCAAAAGATCGGCGATCAATATCATCTTTTACTATCAGTTCAAACGATGTAATTGTTTTGGAACCAATTTCTAGTATATTTACAATCGTTTACTATCAAATACAAACAAAGGAGAAAAAATATGTCAATACATAACATATCTATAAAAACAAGACTAAAAGTTTTGATCAGACTATTATGCAATAATGAACTATTTGATGTTGCATGTTCCAAATCAGGATTAGCGGCCGGTGATGCTAAAAAACTTTTAGATCAACATTATGCAATAAGCAAGTTTAATGTAACCAATCTGTAATAGACTTCTAGTATATTTCTTCTGTTCCTATATCCCCAAAGGGACATACTTCCATCTTTTGTTCTCATCCCCCACCCTTTTTTTGGGAACATAATATTATATACTTCATTATTGATTGGATCCATATGCCATCTTCTGGCTTAGTCAATGGATCTGATCTGTAAACAAAAAGCAAACTTGTATCTGTTATTTCTTTTTTACAAGCATCAAATCATTATTTAACCTCAACAGTTATATGCACCAGCTCTTCGTGAATCGAGAGTTCTCGTTTGATATGGCTTGCATCGATCATATCTTCGGATCTTAGTGTCAAGATGCAGCCATATTTTCCTTTACCCACACTCCAAATATGCAGATCTTCTATTGTTACTTTTTTTTCTAAAGCATTAATAACATCAATGATCTCTTGTACCACTGGATCGTCCATTGTAGCATCCAAAAGGATCCTGCCTGATTGTTTAATAAGGCTCAATGCCCAAACAAACACCAATACCGAACCAACAATCCCCATAGCCGGATCAAGCCAAGAAGCGCCAAAAAGCATTCCGCCAAAAAGCGCAATAATCGCCAAAACAGACGTCATGGCATCGGTTATTACATGAATATAAGCTGCTTTAAGATTCATATCGTGGTGGTGATCATGATGATGATGTTCATGATGATGATGTTCATGATGGTGATGGTCATCTTTAAGTAGCCATGCACAAATCAGGTTTACCCCAAGACCAACAAAGGCGATCACAATTGCCTCTTTGTATGCGATCTCTACCGGATCCAAAATACGCTCAACAGAGTGATACGCCATAAAAAACGCGACAACCAAAAGCAAAATTGCACTGGTATATCCTCCTAGAACTTCCATTTTGTACGTTCCGAAATTAAACCTGAAATCAGACGAGTATCTATTTGCCATAACATACGCCAAATACGCCATACCAAGAGCCAGGACATGTGAACTCATATGCCAACCATCTGCAAGAAGCGCCATAGAGTTATAGTAATATCCTCCCACGATCTCAAATAACATTGTCACAAAAGTCAGAATTGCAGCATAAAGTGTATTTTTTTTCGCTACCGGATTGGATGTATCAAAATTATGAGAGTGTGCTATCTCTTTTAACGATTTAATGGTATTCATCTTATCCTTCTTTAAAATATTTTTTGATACTATACTCCAGTATATCTTATATAATTATAAAGAGGGATACAATGGCTCATACTATAGCAAACAAAGAAAAGCTCTTACTGAGAATCAAAAAGATCAAAGGACAGTTAAGCAGTATAGAAAAAGCACTCGAAGATGAAAAAGATTGTTTTAAAATACTCCAGCAAATTAGCGCAAGCAGAGGTGCCATACACTCACTCATGAGCGAAGTGCTTGACGGACATATCAAAGAACACCTTGGCAGTCATGTAAGCGATAAAGAAAGAGATAAAGAGATCGAAAATCTTACATCATTGTTAAAAACTTATTTGAGGTAGTTTGGATACTGCCTGATTTTAGCGTCTATATCGGCGCAATTATGGTTCAAGCTGTATTTTTAATGCAAAAAACTCCATAAGGTCTTTTAGGGTAATGATACCTACTATATTCCCATTTTCTTCCACAAGCATTCTGCCCATACCGCTCTCATTCATCGTAAGCATTGCTTCATGAATACTCATTGTCATAGGAAGCGTATTGTCTTTTGTGGCTTTTTGCATGATCTCTATAACCTGCATCTCTCGCCACTTCTCCTGAGGGATCAATTTGAGTGCATTAAGTGTAATTAACCCTGATATTTTACCTTCCTTGGTTACCGGAAACATTTTGTGATTGTAGCGGTAGAGATATTCATCAACAAACTCCTGCAGCATGATATGAGACGGAACGGCTATAAGATCTATTTTCATATAATCTTTGACGCTTTGTCCGGCAAAAGATTGTTTGATCATGAGTGATTGATAAGAGGAGTTTGCAACACTAAAAAGAAAAGAACCTATGAGTATCCACCAGATGCCTCCTACCACATTGCCTTGTATGATAGAGATAAATCCCATAAAGATAATGAACATCGCAAAGAAGACACTGATACGCGAAGCCGTGCGCGTTGCCCAAAGTATATCTCCTTTGATCCACCACAGGATAGCGCGAAGCACCCGTCCCCCATCAGTGGGGAATGCCGGTATCATATTAAAGATAGCTAAAATCAGATTAATAGCACCCAGATAACCTAGTACGGCTACGATAGGCACAGGAGCATAGACAGCAGATGCAGCTTGATACAATGCACCAAAGAGCAGCGAGAGAAACAGACTAGTGATCGGTCCGGCTATAGCCATGAGAAATTCGATTTTAGGGGTCTTTGGCTCATCCTTCATCTCCGCCAC
>Ga0302250_1000687_pt1 | contig 30299 bp, 20 predicted proteins | sample AAG_RA_Asp_MG_FD_193536 | JGI IMG/M metagenome (GOLD analysis project Ga0302250, IMG submission 193536) | Enriched activated sludge microbial communities from anaerobic digester in WTTP, New Holstein, Wisconsin, United States - AAG_RA_Asp | ecosystem: Engineered > Bioreactor > Anaerobic >... | reverse complement strand
GAAGCGGATTTCTATATCCGGCGCGGCAAAAAAATCATTAAAAGGAAGAAGCATCGTCGTGAATAAATTTTATCTTTCTCTGCTTGTCGTTTCCCTAATGCTCTGCTTTTTTTCACAGCTGAATGCCATCAGGTATTCGGCATTTATTCCTGAACTGACCTACACTCCTTACGTTTCAAGTGTGGCAGATAATTACACTCAACCGGAACCGCGTTACCTTCCCGAGTGCGAAGATTCCATCTGGTGGGAAATTCCCATCCGAAATTGGGACACTTTTAAACGGTTCGGTTACAGCCTTTTCAGCAATTACAAAGACGAAAATGCCATTTTCCGCTACCATTACAAAAATCAGGGTTTGGATTTCTTTAACCGGTCCAATTATCTGATGGGTTACGACGGCACTTTTTTCCCCGGCTCGCAATTTAACTTTTTCTATGTAGGCTTCAATCAGCAGGCTTGGCTGAACGACAAATGGAGCTTCCATTCCCAATTCACATACAGTTCTCTGCGCGGAGATTCTCTTCGTGCTTCCCAAAGTCCCATTCTGAATTCGCACTGGAAATATTACGGACATCACTTTGAATTCGGCGACTGCACGGCCGGCATCAATTATGAGGATAACATCATCAAAGCTTCAATCGGCAGAGGAAGACTGAATATGGGCAACAGCATCACGGGCAGCATTCTCTTGAACGATCGCGTGAACGACTATGCCTTTATGACTGCCGAATTCCAAATCGGCACTTTCGTCATTTCTTTAATGAATGCACAGCTCATGGCGGACAGCACTCTCGCCATCTACCACAATCATATTCTGAACAATCACAATTATCCGAATAAATACTTCGTGGCTCATCAATTTACCTGGCAGCCTGCTCATCAGGTCAATATCTATGCCGGAGAAACACTCATCTACGGAAACACTGCTTTCAATTTTAATTATCTTCTGCCCCAAGGTTACCACAGAGTAATTGCGGACAGTGATCATGACAGAGATAATGCCACCATGTATGCCGGTTTTGATTGGCATTTGCATGACAGGTGGCTGTTTTACTTCACTTTTATGATGGATGAATTTCGTCCCGAAAAATTGCTCCATGATTGGTGGGGAAACAAATATGCCGGACAGGGCGGAGTTTCTTATCTTTGGCCCTATCAATTGGCTGAAAACAAAAGGCTCAGAACCACTTTTGAAGCGACTGCTGTCCGTCCGTGGACATACACGCATAATTTAATGTATGATAAATACACGCAGGACAATCATTGTTTGGGCTTTCCCTTCGGAGCAAACCTGATTCATTTTGCGGGAAGATTGGATGTTCCTCTGCCTTGGGACTGCAGTTATACAAGTTACGCTTCTTTCATGCGTCAGGGTGTCAGCACAATTCCCGGTGAGGATAACGTCGGCTACAGCTACTTAACCAACTACGGCACCTACTTTGATACCTTTAATGAGCTGTATGACAGCACGGCGCAATGGCTTCAGGGCAAAATTGTCAATACATACAGGATAGAGAATTCTTTTCGCATCGGCATTCTGAAGCATCATCATCTGTTTTTGTCACAAGCTGCGGAAAAAACTTCTCATTCGCATTGGAATAATCAGATTGTCTTCGGTTGGCAATTGGCTTATTAATTTATTTTAGTGTGCTAAATTGCCGCTTCCAGTTTAACGCTGAAATTTCTTCCCGGAGCGGGATAGCCGTATTCTTCTTCGTAATATGTGTCAAAAATGTTTTCCAGACCGGCTTTGACGCTAAATCTGCCGAAGGATTTATAAACCATTAAAGTATGCGTCCAATACGAAGGCAGGACTTTGTAATTATAATTTTCATCTTGGCTTAATCTGCAGTCTCTGTAAAGGGAATTATAAGTAAGCTTAATCTGCAGCGGCAGAGTAAAATTGGCTTTTAAATCCAAACTGTTGCGCGGGGTCTCGGTCAATCTGTAATCGCCGGAATGCGAATAGCTCAAAAAGGCATAACCGAAATCAAAATCCAACCGGGCAAAGGGCTGCAGCAGAAATTCGCTCTCCAAACCGTAGGAATTTACCTGATAAATATTGTCGTATTTTCCGTCTTTGAGATCTATCAGATTCCTCACTATATTATAATAAGTGCTCAAAGAAATTGAACCGCCCAGGTCTTTCCAAGTAAAAGGATGATTAACGGAAGCTTCAGTTTTCAAGGCAGATTGCGGTTTCAAATTCGGATTGCCTTTTTCCGCACTGTAAAGTTGGCGCAAAGTTGGATATGCAGTATTGACACCTGACGCCAATGATAGAAGCGTATAATCAGCAAGCGTGTAATAGACGCCCAAAGCCGGTTCGGCATACCCGGTCGGTTTGTCTTTCAAATCACCCGTAGCTATTGATTCTCCCAAACTTGCCGTTAAATCCAAATTCTCTTTCGCCTGATAACCAGCCTGCAGAAAAAGATTGTGCAGATTGAAGTCGTGCGATGTCCAATCCTGATAATTGCCGTTGTCTTTTCGCGTGCTGAATTGATTTTCCCATCTGTATCCGGTCTGCAGCTTCAGCTTGTCAAGCGGCGTCCAATCCAATCTGGGATTAAAACCGAAGGTGCTGTATCGCATTTCCGAATTGATGTAAAGATGCTGATATTCGGGGTCGTTGTATTCCTGATAGGTATCCTGCCCGCCGTCAAAATAAAGGAAGGAATTTAGCTGCGCCTCTTCGGAAAGGATAAATTCGCCCATCACCGTGGACTGATAACGCAGCCAATCTTTATACAATCTGTATTGGGAAGGCTCGTATATGGAAGAAGGTATCTCTTTTCTGTCAATTGTCGTCACACCCGCAGTCAAGCCCAAAGTATGCAGTCCGCCGACAGTGAAATTATATTCGCCCTGAAAATTGTATTGCGTCTTTTGATTATGATTGCGGACGGCTCCGTTTTCCCAAGCCGTAGGCTTAAAATCAGCGGGTAAAACAAAGCCGTCCGTATGTTCTCGGGCTGCGTAAATTCGGAAATTGCTTTCGGAAAAGCTGTGCGCCAAACTTACTTCCGCCTGATTGGTATTATTCCTTTTTGCCAGCAGACCGATTTTCAGCCATTGCGAACGAGAAGGCTCTTTGGTAATGATGTTGATTACTCCCCCCATGGTGTTGCTGCCGTAAAGAGAAGACGCCGGACCTTTCAAAATCTGGATTTCACTGATTTCCGCCAAAGGCAGATTCTGCAAATCAACATTCCCGAAGTAGCCTGCATTCAAAGGACGGCCATCCACCAAAATCCGCACTTCATTTTTGCGGAAGCCGCGAAGGCGCAAATTGCTTTCATCTTTCGTTCCCACGGTTACGGTTAAACCGGGATTATCTTCCAAAGCGGCTTTCAGGTTGGATGCCACTTTCGGAACATCGGTCGTCAAATTTACGGTGGAAAGAGTGCTGAGCGCTTCCTGAGGCCTGCGCGCTATGACTCTTATCGGTTCCAATGTGTAGCGTTTAAATCCGGTCGTATCCTGTTGCGCTTTCATTTCCGCATTTAACGGAGCCAGACAAAAAATCCCTGCACCAAGCAGCAGCAGATAAATCGCTTTCCGCTTCAGCATCGTCCCTTCCCGAAAATTAATTCTGCCGAGTTTGAACTTAATCGAGCAGATCTTTGGTAGGATAGTTTGTCAGCTCTGTTGCAGTATAACCCGAAAGGTCTGCCGGAACGGTAAAAATTATGTCTGCTGCTGTATTAGGTGCCAAATCAAAGGCGTGAACCTGACCGGTAGCAGCTCCATAAACGTGCAGGTATGCCACTTTTTTCATTTTCTTCATATTACTCGGCAAAGCGGCAGTCGGGAAAATCGTCCGTTCGCTGGACAGCAAATAATAACCGTCGTTAATTGCTGCAGGCTGGTAATATCTGCCCAAACCGTAATCATCAAAGCACACGATGCTCACTGAATCGTAAGACGCTATCCCCTGCAAAAGGTCGGAAAGCTTGATTGCGTCTTCAGGATTGCCGTCCCAATTCGTCACTTGATGAATAGGCAAACCTCGCAGCTCAATCATTTGCGAAGAATTGTCCGCTGCTATGACCTCAATTTTACGATACATTCTGAAATAACCGGCATGCTTCACTCGGAAAGCACTCGGCAGATTCGGGTCCGCAAACCAAGTTCGCCCTTGGTCGGAAGGCACCAAATAACCGCTTCTGAAGGTATCCCAATTTAAGTCATAACCGGCAAAAGAACTTTGCCGCGGACTGAAACCGTCCGTCCCACTCACGATTTCATAGGCGAATAATCCTCTGAAATCAAGACTATCCGCTGCCGTTGCATCTACGGAATCGGTTACCGTAGCTTGATCGATAAATTGCTCCAATTGGTAACCGTAGACATGAGTCGTGTCCGGAGGAACATCAGTGGGGTTGTCATTTTCGCTGCATGCGGTCATAGATAATAACAGACACAGTGCAGGTAATAAATAAAGCAGTTTTTTCATAAAACCTCCTTTTTTCCGGAGGCAAGACAGCAAACCAAACTGTCCCGCCTTTCCAAATGGGAGGCATAGCCGTTTCCAACTATACCCTATCGGTGTCTGCTCTTGCCATAAAGGTTTAGAGACAGACACTCGGCGTTAAATCCATTCCCCTCAAGCCTGATGTTTTTGTCAATTTTTTCTTTCTCTGTCACTTTATCCATTTTCAACCCAACATACTGTGCCGATATAAGTTATACTCTTTCACAAACTTTCAAAATCAGCTCTTCCCCGTTCAAAGCGCGGGGTTAACGGAGGCTTACCCCACGCTAACCCCCCGTTAACCCTCCGCTAATCAAGAGCAAGATATAGGATTGCATCCTGTTGTTACCGCAGGTTTTTGTAGCATAGGATTTTATCCTGTTGTTACCGCAGGTTTGTAACCTGCGGAACTTAATGGGCGGGTAACAAACCCGCCCTGACAACAGCTTGGAAAGCTATGTTACAAGAGCGTCATTTACGAAGTCCTTTGCTGCTCTATGTTGCACTTCTCTCCCCCTAAAAATGAAGGAATCTGCTTCCTTATATGCTCTAATTTAACATACTGAAAAATAATATGATAGACAGTATTCAAACACTGCTTGCGGGATTTTTTTCTTGACAGGATTTATTTATAATCAACAATTTGTCAAAATCTTTTGGGAGGTTTTTATGAGAAAAGGACTATTTATCATTCTCGCCCTGTTAGTTGTAACGGGATTGTGCGCTTTTACGAAAGGCACGATCAACCCCGGCGGAACTGTCAGTTTCTCCAGCTACAAAGAAAATTCGGATGCTGACGGTACTACCACCATTAGTGTGTTGCCGCAAGTCGGCTATTTCGTAATTGATAACTTGGCAGTTGATGTCCTGATCAATTATGTTTATCAAGACGATCAGGATTATGACACTACCATATCCTCATTCGGCGGCGGTCTTGGCGGTCGCTATTTCTATAAGAACTTTTATGGCGGTTTGGGCTTTACCTATCAGTCCAACAGCCTTGAAGCAGGTGCAATCGATACATCCTATTCCGGAATGTATTTGGGCTTGAAAGCCGGTTATGTATATCCCATAAATCAATATGTGGGTCTTGACCTCGGCTTGTATTACAAAATGGGATTAGGTAAATACGGCGGAGATATGGATGACACCGATAACGAAGAATCCGATTTCGGCTGCAATGTCGGCTTCCAAATCTTCCTGCCTATGAAGTAATTAAACAAAGACATACGCATCTGTCTTACCCGGGCTTGAATAAAGTCCGGGTTTTTTTATTGTCTTGATTTTCCTCGTCCGCAGACTATAAAAACTATTGCCCTTACCGCTTTTGCGCCCTGTCCAATTTGTCCAAAACAATTGCGGCTTTAACTGAATTCCACATAAAAATGATAAAAAAGACGACAGAAAAGAAGATTGCACCCAAATCGTAAAAAGTTAGATAATTCTGTGCGGAAAGCCAAATCTTGGGATTCCAAAAACAAATGACAGTATTGAAAATAATGATGACAAGGCGAATTTCCGTGGGTCCGAATTTCAGAAAAGAAATGCGGAATTCCGCTTTTGTATACGCTCCGATGTGCGCATAAATATTCAGCAGCAGATAACCTATCGCCAAAAGCATCCCCAATTCCATCTGCATCAAAGGAGATATTCCCAATGCCAAACACATGATCACTGTCGACCAAGCGTCACATATATGGTCAACAAAATAGCCGTATCTTTCACGCTCAATTTTTCTCACCCGCGCTAAAGTGCCGTCCAAGCTATCCGCATACCAATTGAGAATAAAGCCGAAACTGGCAAGAAATAACCAATATGGCGAATACCAGGTAAGGCAATAACCGGCTGCAATAACCAGGGTGGAAAACAGACCCAAAATCGTGAGATGGTCGGGAACGACTTTCGGTGGAAGCGCCAAAGCTAACTTCCTCAAAACTTTTTTTTCCCACGGTCCGGTTAAAGTATCAATTATGCGTTCCGCAGGATGCTCTGTTTGATTTTCTTCCATTATTTTTTCCTTTCTACTTTTTTATGATTATTCCTCTTTTACTGATAGTTAAATACTCTCCTTTTTCGGAAAAATAAAAAATTCGTTAGCTATGAACTTGAAAAACGGACCTAATAATTGCCCGATTAAATTTGCTAACAAATAATGCATCCCGAAAAAATGATTCAGCAGCCACAGCGTCCCCAAATTCAATACAAAATCTATTGACGCAGTTACTATATTATATCTCAATAACAGCCGAAAATAATTCTCTACAGTGTGATTAACCCGCACTTTCCAGGTCTCAAAATAATTCCAACTGAAATTATGAATTATGGCAACTTCAATGGCTATCGCTCCCGCTATCAGCAATTTTACATGCAATTGACCGTGCAGCAGCCAAATGACAAGCATATTCACACCAGTCCCCATCCAAGCCACCGCTTGAAAGCGGAACACTTTTCTCCAGTTAAAACCTTTCAGCTTCCAGTATAACTGCTCTTTGCTCATAATTCTTTAGCGGCTGACCGCATCAATCGTCCGAAAATACATTTCCTTTTGAATATTGCTGTCTAACATAAATAAAATAATCTACGTTTTTATTTTAGTCGGAAAAACTTGTTCCCCCATAAGTTAAAACCTGATCTTAAAAGGAGCCTTGCCTTTTAATAAAGCGAAGATACATCCCTTCCTTACATAATTTTTATCTTTAAATTACCATTTACTCTATCCCTCAAGATTGTCAACCCTTATTGCAAAAATCTCTTTTCCCCAGCAGGTGTAACATACGATTTATCGTATTGTCAACGCAGGTTTTTGTAGCATAGGATTGCATCCTGTTGTCCCCGCAGGTTTTTGTAGCATAGGATTTTATCCTGTTGTAACCGCAGGTTTTTGTAGCATAGGATTTTATCCTGTTGTAACCGCAGGTTTGTAACCTGCGGAAAAGAAATGGGCGGGTAACAAACCCGCCCTGACAACAGCTTGGAAAGCTATGTTACAACATTCGTAGCATAGGATTTTATCCTGTTGTTACAGCAGGTTTTTGTAGCATAGGATTGTATCCTGTTGTTACCGCAGGTTTGTAACCTGCGGAACTTAATGGGCGGGTAACAAACCCGCCCTAACAACAGCTTGGAAAGCTATGTTACAACATACGTAGCATAGGATTGCATCCTGTTGTTACCGCAGGTTTTTGTAGCATAGGATTTTATCCTGTTGTAACCGCAGGTTTGTAACCTGCGGAAAAAAAATGGGCGGGTAGCATACCCGCCCTGACAACAGCTTGGAAAGCTATGTTACAAAAATTAACTGAGCGATTCGGAGTCCTTTTTGCCTGCGCAAACAATCTTGTGCCGCAAAACTATAAGGCAAAATGGACTTCGGTTGATTGTTTCGGAGTCCTTTTTGCCTGGGTAAACTATCATTTGTCACAAAACCACTTGGCAAAATGGACTTCGGTTGATTGTTTCGGAGTCCTTTTTGCCTTCGTAAACTATCATTTGTCACAAAACCACTTGGCAAAATGGACTTCGGTGAGCGACATTTCCGAAGTCCGGAATTCCATTAGGTAACATAAACTCTGAAAGTGCACGAAGGAATTCCGAACTCCGAAATGCCGAAACCCAACAGATTGCTAATCTATGCTACAATAAAAATGGGCGGGTAACAAACCCGCCCTAACAACAGCTTGGAAAGCTATGTTACAAAGCGAACTCAGCTTTCCTGAATCAACACGGAAAAATCGTCAGGCGGAGTAAAAAGTAAATTCGCCCAAATTTGCATGCTCTCGTAAAGAAGCCTTCCCAACTCGGGACATGATTTATTTATGTTATTCAGAGCATTCTGCAAAGCGTGATAGACATTATCCGCACATTTGTAATCTGAATCATTAATCTCTTTCATCATGGCTTGCACATTTAGATTTTCCTTTAAATAATCCAGAAGACTGTCCCGCTCAAGCTTTAATTCTTCCAATCTCGCCAAATCATTCCACTCCTCCGCTTCCGCTATTTTAGCATTGATCACATTCACCCGAAGCTTTATCTCTCGTAATGTTTTCCCGTCCGCTTGAGGTGCTGTAATCAAATTATGAAATGCCCCTTCCCCGTTTTCCTGCTTAAAATCAACTTCCGGCAAACTGTAAATTCGTGCCCGATGATTTACCAAAGCATAAAGAGATGAAGCAGTTATGCTTTGATAAGGATGCAAAAGCAATTCCAACAAATAATTCACGCCGGTTGTCCTTTTCAAAGTGAAAGAACTTTCACCCCATCTGAAATGAACTCGGTTTCCGCTAAGTGTTATTATTAAATACACATCAGCTTCACCTGCACTGAAATCAAACATCATTTTCATAACGGCCTCCGTAATTTTTTTTATCTATCGGAACTAATTGGTAGTAAAGCAAATTATGTCAATAGAAAAATTAGTAATACTAAAAATATTCGCATTTTCTTCGGTAACCCCATTTTTATTCGGTAATAATAAATAGAGGCCAAAATCGTCGCGACAGATTGGAACCTAAAAATTAAACCAAAAGAGGTAAAAAACATGAAAGTCAAATTCAAGTACGGCATCAAGACATATTCCGGCACTGTGGACGAGATGACTTACGGTTCCTACCGCAAAGGCAACCTGTGCATCGGCAGAGAGTATGTCTATCCCACATTGACCGATAACAACCATCAGAAGGGTGCTATCGTCAAAAACTTGGCAAAGGTATACAGTGAGGTCAGTTCCGACTATTTGGCGGACCTGAAGACTTACGGGGTTCGTAACGGGAAGGAGAATGTTCCTCGTAATCAGTTGATTCCCACATCATTTTCGCTGTGGCTGAAGATGATGTTTGCTTGGGGAGCGTCAGACCCGACGCACATTGATTTGGCAACAGTGACTCTGGCGGACATCGTAGCGTTGGATGCCGAAGTATACACGATTGCTCAAGCGGTGGAAGCGGGATTTCTTCCCATGGTTACTATGTATGAAGACCTTACCAGTTCCATCCAGTAACCTTGTCTCATAGTTGTGTAAGCTGTTGTTTGGGCGGGTTTGCTACCCGCCCATTAAGTTCCGCAGGTTACAAACCTGCGGTAACAACAGGATGCAATCCTATGCTACAGCTGCGCGAATAACAGCCGTTTCGGAGTTCGGAATTCCTCAGGAAGCATTTCAAGTGTATATAAATCTAATGGAATTCCGGACTTCGTAAATGACGCGACCGAAGTCCATTTTGCCTAATAGATTTTAAACACACGATAGGTTACGAAGGCAAAAAGAACTCCGAGGCCGGACTTCGTAAATACCATGCACCGAAGTCCGATTTGCCCGATAGTATGTCGGCACATGAAAGGTTACGAAGGCAAAAAGGACTCCGGGGCTGAAATATTAATTAAGGAGAAAATATGAATCCGATAATTCAAAGTTTAGCCAAGGAATTGGCTGATTACATCAATGCCAAGGTTAATCTGCCCTGGATGAATGAAGAGCAGGAACAGGCGTTTTTTGAATTGGTGGTCACGAAGGTGCTGGACCTGATTATGGGCAGGGTTCTGGACCAATTGGAGAAAAAGGAAGGCAGCGAATAGGTCCTTTGCAAGGCTGAACACTTGCAGATCTTCGGTGCAAAATACAGGAACAACATAAAAACGCAAGGAGGTAAAATGAACCGCTTTTTGGATGGTTTGGCACATGAGCTTTTGGCGGAAGTCAGAGAACAAATGAACCTGCCTTTTTACAGTGAAGAGGAAGAAGAGCTTTTCTTCCAATTCATCGTAGCAAAGCTGGCTGAAATTGTTACTCGCAATCTGATTTTCTGCTTGGCGATTGAACAGGCGGATTAAACTACAAATGCAAAACGGCGGCAGGACGGCTGAAAAGCTGTCCTGCCTTTTTTTATTTAGCAATCAAATTGTTGTTTTGACCTAAAATTATAATGACTCCCCAAAAAAATATTTTTCCCACTTGACATCAATCACTGCTTTTGCTAAAAAAGAACATATCCGAAGATTGAGTTTACCGCAGATAATATAGCGGGGGAGAGTATATTTGCGGACAAAGAAAAATAAAAAGAAAAAAATGCAAAAAATTGTTGACAGGATTTTTGAGATATATATAGAGGTATTAGGGTTAAAAAATAGAATTAAGCTAAGGCAAGAAAAGGTATATGTTTTTGATTTTTAGGTTTTCGCAGAAAGGCGGTTCAGCCCTCAATGAGGGTAAAAACCGAAAGTGTTTTAAGTTCGCAAATAGGGCTGCTTTCCTCAATGTTTCCGAAGTGAAGGAAAGCAAAATTGAAAAAATTTAATCATAATATGGAGGAAATATTATGAAGAAATACTTATTTATCTTATTACTAATCGTCTCGGCAGGTATTTTGCTGGCAGTGGAATCAGCGCCGTCGGAGACGGTCGGATATTACAAGAAAACCGTAGGGGCCGGAAATTGGGATGTGTTTTCACTTCCCTTCGGTTATGCATCAATGAATCCTAACGATATTTTAGGTTACCAATTTGATGAAAATGATGTGATTCTGGATGTTACTTCCGGCGACATCTGGACATATTACGGTGCGGAATTTGGTTGGTGGCCCAGCGGAGTAGAAAATTTAACTTATGGGCATGCTTATTGGCTAAATAGAGCTGGATCTACTCCATTGGATTATTACATTATGGGAACCGTAAATCCTCAAGTCGTTAATTATACTGTTCCTGCAAATGGATGGGCTTGCTTTTCAATGAATGAATGCAGGGATATTGACCCTAATTCATTGCCTATGACAGGGTTGCAGGAAAATGATTTAATTATGGATATAATTACCGGTGACCTCTGGACATATTATGGCTCTGAATTTGGATGGTGGCCCAGTGGAGATACTATGTTACATCCAACGCATGGATATTATATATATACTTCGGGCTCAGGTTTCAATTGGACATACACTCCTCCTGCAAGAAGCATTGTTTCACAACCGGCAACAGGAAATTATAAAACAACTGCTCCCGGAATAAAAAAGAAATAAGTGTGAGGTAGAAAATGAATAAGATTAAATATCTAATTGTTTGTGTTGCGCTATTAATAAGTGTTGGCTTCCTATTTGCTCAACCAGTATCTGTAAGGTTTGCAGATGCTGGGGGTTCTCCTTTGACGAAGGCGGCTCTTGATTTGGAATGCGTTCCTTTGCTGGGGCAGGGTTATACTGTTAATTTTCCTCCTGCAGCCGACCGTTGGGTATATCAATTCTACAGAGACGGCGGTGACGGCATTATTTCTCCGCTTGATCCAGTTACACATGGTCCCACGGGCGATGATCAAATCGCAACTGGAACTAATACATATACAACAGGTCCTATTCTGATTGGTCCTACAGGTTTATGGTCACCTACTGCAGCAGTATTTAATCCCGTAGGTTCAACGGGAGGAAATACCTTTGTCGGTGACAGGATATTTTTACGCTTCTTTAATGCTCCCACAATAGCCGCCGCTACCAAATCAATGGCTTTTACGCAACTGTATACAATAACATCTTCTTCTCCTCAAAATGTTTCACCTTATATTCCTCAATATGCATGGGGACCCTGGACTCTGATTGCACCGCCGCCTACTGAATATCATTTGACTGTTGAGTCCAACTATCCAGGCGCGGCAATTTACAGGAATGGGACAGACACGGGTTTTGTAACTCCGCATGTCTTTACGGAAGCGGGAACCTACACTGTTCAGTTGGCGGGTGTGACGCAATGGAATCCGGCTAACTATATATGGGATGGTCAGGAAGACGCTTCCATCCGTTTTATGGGCGTTAAGACTCCCAATGCCGTAAATGCCGTTTATCCTCAGAATGGACAGACAATTCACATCGCCTGGAACGCTCCTGCGACTGCAGTCTACACCTTGCAGTGGGCTCCTGATCCTAATCCTGCAGCAGTGGCACCCGACCATTACATCGTAAAATGGATGGATGTAGTTCAGACTACCGTTGAAGCAACAGTTACCAGTTGGGATACTCCTGCCATAGGTGAAGGGACTTATAACTGGGAAATCATTCCGGTTGTGACAGACCCTGCCAAAGGCGGTCGCAGAACTTTGCAGCCCGTGCGGGCAACCATTGCGAATAACGCCAAAGGCAACGGTCCTTCCCAGCAATGGACATTTACCATTCAAAGAGATGAACAACCGACGTATAATGTGACTGTTACAACCAATCCTGAAGTGAATGCCCAAATCTATGTTGGCGGTGTTGACAGCGGATATACTACTCCTCACATTTTCAGTTGGGTTGAAGGCACAAATGCCGTAATTACGGTAGTGAAAGACCATTATACTTTTGAACCCGAGAATTACACAATCAATAATTTGAATGCCGATACTGAGTGCCAGTTTACGGCAACTATCGTGATCACAACTTCCGTTAACGGATTACCTGACGGAGCAATTGTTGGTCCCGATAATATAACATTATCCTGGAACATTGATATTGTGATGCCACCCGATGGATTTTTCAAAGTCTACGAAGATGCCAATAACCCTCCGACAACATTAATCTATACCGGAACAAATACTGAATTTACGATTTCCGATCCCTTATCACCCGGAACATATTATTGGTTTGTGGAACTGCATGACACTGCAAAGGCATTGTTGGGAACTTCCGGTATTCGTTCGTTTATTGTCCAAAATGTGCCGGTGGAATTGACTTCCTTTAACGCTGTCATTACTTCGGAAATGTTCGTCAATCTGACTTGGGTCACCCAGTCCGAAACCAATGTGATGGGCTTCAATATTTACCGTTCCGATGATAATGTCGCCGATCATGCAATCAGAATTAACAATTTGATGATTCCTGCAGCCGGAACTTCCTCCACCGCTCAAACATACAGATGGGTGGACAGCGAAGTGGAAACCGGACATACTTATTATTATTGGCTGCAGAGCGTCGATCTGAACGGCTATAGCGTTATGCATAATCCCATCAGCGCTACGGTGAACACTCCGGGCACTCCTCCGGTGAACGAACTCTCAGTGCTGAACAGTATCTATCCTAATCCGTTCAGCATTCACGCTAACAGCAATGTGAATATCAGCGTCACCATTAAGACCGGCGAAGTCGGAACCGTTACCGTCTATAACCTGCTGGGTCAGGTAGTAAAGAGCTTCAAGGTTACTTCCAATCAGACTAATGTCACTTGGAATGCCAAGAATGCCGCCAGCGGTATCTATTTCGTTAAATTAAGCACGCCTACCACCAATATGACAAAGAAATTGGTCATTGTGAAGTAAGCGTATAACAACAAATATGAAAAGCCCCGTTTTTTAACGGGGCTTTTTTTTGTCCATAATCATTTCGGAGTTCGGAATTCCTTCGTGCGCTATCACAGTTTAGATAACCTAAAAGGAAGTCCGGACTTCGGAAATGACGCTCTTGTAACATAGCTTTCCAAGCTGTTGTTAGGGCGGGTTTGCTACCCACCCATTTTTATTGTAGCATAGATTAGCAATCTGTTGTGTTCCGGCAATAGTATTGCCGGATTTATTTTTGGACTAAAAGCGGGCATTACTAATACCCGCAAACAACAGGATACTATCCTATGCTACGAATGTTGTAACATAGCTTTCCAAGCTGTTGTTAGGGCGGGTTTGCTACCCGCCCATTTTTATTGTAGCATAGATTAGCAATCTGTTGTGTTCCGGCAATAGTATTGCCGGAGTTATTTTTAACTTTAAGCGGGCATTACTAATACCCGCAAACAACAGGATACTATCCTATGCCACGAATGTTGTAACATAGCTTTCCAAGCTGTTGTTAGGGCGGGTTTGCTACCCGCCCATTAGGTTCCGCAGGTTACAAACCTGCGGTTACAACAGGATACAATCCTATGTTACAAAAACCTGCGGTATGATATTTTTTCATACATTAAATTTTTAGCGTCTTATACCTTTTGTGTCTCTTGCGCCTTTTGCGTTAAAAATAATCATCCTTGCGTCTTTAGCGTTGTCTCAATCCCATACAATCTTGTTAAAAATAGCCTTTAAGAAGAAATAGATTGACAGAAATATTAAGTTATTTATTTAGAACCAAAATGCGATTTAACATTGCAGGAGCAGGTTACCCGTCATTTTCGGGATACTGACGCTTTCAATGCTTAAATCCCGAAAATAAAAGAAGGAGAAGCTCATGCCGGACAAAACTTTGGTTTGCAAAGACTGCAACAAAGAATTCGTTTTTACTGAAGGCGAACAAGCTTTTTATGCTGAAAAAGGCCTGCAAAACGAACCTCAGCGTTGCCCAGAGTGCCGTAAAGCCCGCAAGGCAGAACGCAACGCTCGCAGAGGTTTCAGCAGACGCGACAATTAATCTCGCAGACACTTTAACCCCGACAGGCTGTTCGGAAATGGACAGCCTGTTTTTTTGTCCAATATTTTTAAACCTGTTCTTCGGACAGGTCTTAATCCGCCTTCATTCCTTTATAGCAATTACCGCTCATAATATCCTCTCGATATCCAGTCGATATCCAGTTGACTTTAAGTCGACTGGATATCGACTGGATATCGACCGGATATTAAGGAAGAAAGGACTATAATATTATATAATACATTGAATAATTATGGCATTAATTATTTAGGGATTATTTTCTTACTACAGAAGTAATATTATCTGGGAAAAGCGGGCATTTTAATTTTTTCCGGCGCTGAGTTTGTTTTTGTAGCATAGATTAGTAATCTGTTGGGTTCCGGCAATAGTATTGCCGGATATATTTTTGGACTAAAAGCGGGCATTGCTAATACCCGCAAACGACAGGATACAATCCTATGCCACGAATGTTGTAACATAGCTTTCCAAGCTGTTGTTAGGGCGGGTTTGCTACCCGCCCATTAGGTTCCGCAGGTTACAAACCTGCGGTTACAACAGGATGCAATCCTATGCTACAAAAACCTGCGGTTTCAACAGGATACTATCCTATGCCACAAGCTGCGCGAAAAACCGGCATTTCGGAGTTCTGAATTCCTCCGCAAGCATTTCAAGTTTATATGAACTTAATGGAATTCCGGACTTCGTAAATGACGCGCTCTGAATGTCGCTCTCTGAATGTCGCTCTCTGGATGTCGCTCTCTGAATGTCGCTCTCTGGATGTCGCTCTCTGGATGTCGCTCTCTGAATATCGCTCTCTGAAGTTCATTTTGCCTGATAGTATCGTGACACACGATAGGTTGCGAAGGCAAAAAGAACTCCAAATCGCTCAGTTCGCTCTTGTAACATAGCTTTCCAAGCTGTTGTTAGGGCGGGTTTGCTACCCGCCCATTTCTTTTCCGCAGGTTACAAACCTGCGGTTACAACAGGATGCAATCCTATGCTACAAAAACCTTCGGTTACAACAGGATACTATCCTATGCTACGAATGTTGTAACATAGCTTTCCAAGCTGTTGTTAGGGCGGGTTTGCTACCCGCCCATTAGGTTCCGCAGGTTACAAACCTGCGGTTACAACAGGATACAATCCTATGCTACAAAAACCTGCGGTTACAACAGGATACAATCCTATGTTACAAAAACCTGCAGTTTGATATTTTTTCATACATTAAAATTTTTGCGTCATTATCTGTTGCGTCTTTTGCGTCCTTTGCGTCTTTTGCGTTAAAATAATTCCTCTTTGCGTCTCTCGCATTAAAACATCTCCTTTGTTTCTGTTGCTTTCTCTTTGCGTCAATTGCATTAAATAAATCGTTGGCATTGAATAAAAAAAAGCCCCCGCCTTGAGCGAGGGCTTAATTTTTGCGACAGCTCTGAGAAAGCGCTGTCTATTTCCTAAGTTTAGCGTTGGCAATACCAAAGCTGGCAGGTTTGGGACTGCTTACTTTAGTCTTACGCAATTCGTTAGTGTAACGGATAGGTTGACGGTTGCTTGCCATGCGTCCACCGACGGCTGTTACCTTATAGAACTTCTTAGCAGAAGTAATATCGGGATCAGTCCAACTATTGGTATATGCGGTTGCATAGTAAGTGAAGGTTCCGTAAGGATCATCGGAAGCGTAGATCTTATATTGAGCTGCACCTTGGACATTAGGCCAGCTTAAAACGCGTCCCGATGTTGCTGCAGTCACGACAGGAGTTTCGGGAGCAGTGCCATAAGGAATGGCAAAGGCATCCAGCTCATAAGCGCCGGTTCCGAAAGAACCTACTTTATAAGCTCCGCCGTAAGTGGTATCTACCCAGTATAGTGCACCGCCGTTGGAATAACCAGCTAAGAACATCAAGCCGTTCACTTCATCGAAGGAAGCGCCCTGCGCATAGTTAAGATCAATTCCGAAGTAACCGATAAAGGTCAATTCGCAGGTAGCGGGATTGATTGTCCACAAGCAGTCGTTGCCGAGGTCAACACCATAGAGGATGTTATTGGCGTTGTCATAAGCTATGTCAATCATCAAACCGCCGATATTAGCTAAGCTATGCTGTCCTTGGGCACCTAAATCATACCACAGAGAATCAATCACGGTAGCTGCACCGGTTGTTATATCCACAGTATAAAGGTAACCGTCACTGCTGACACCATAGAGGGTATCGCCCGTTCCGTCGTTATCGTCAAAAGCAATACCCATCAAGGCTGCTCCCGTGGGACCGATCAGATTGGAAGCTCCGCTCAGAGGATTGATGTCATAGAAGTTATCTGTAGCAAGTGTGCCGTCATCATACTCAACGGTCTTCCAGGTGCCGTTTACCCATGCTCCGCCGGACATGAAATAACTGCCGGTATAACCATTTGCCAGGGGATTCAGCGTTCCGGGATTATCAAGATTGAATTGGACATACTGATCCGTCTGAGCATTATTAGCCAAAGCGGGCGTATTAAGCGGCAGGCAGATAACTGCATTTTCCACTGTATTGTTGTCGGCATCTTCATCCGTTGCCAAGTTTGTGGTTACGGTAGCCAATTCGGCAGTCCAGACAGTCGGCAAATAATTGGCGAAAGTAACTTGCTGGGTTGCTCCAAAAGCCAGATTAGAAACGGACTGCGTATTGGAATATGAACCGATTGTGCAAGTCACGGTAAAGGACTGAGTATTCAGTCCGAAGTTCGCAACTGTAGCTTTTGGCGTTACGACAGCACCTTCGGGATACACTTGCTGCGTCACATCCCAAGAGGCGACACCGACATCGTTGTTCAACGGAACCATCAGTTGAACATCATCCACATACCATTCATCAAACTGATAGTGATTTCCGTCCAACACCCAAGCTACATAAGTAATGGGCTGATTTATTCCGGTAAATATAACGCTAACCGTTCCGCTGGCGTCACCCGTTCCGCTGGCATTGGTCCACGGACTGTCATACCATGTATTCAAGTCGTAACTATATTGCAGCTTATAGGTTATGCCGGTACCATAGTCGTTATAGTAGTGTTTGAATTTGGCAACGAAGGTAGTGATGCCGGTAGTATTAATGGGCGGAGTAATCAAGCGGGAGATGAATGTCCCTGATGCCCATTCAGCCGTCATTTCATTCGAAGTTCCGCCTGCAATATTAGTATCTGTGACACTCCAGCGATTGGAACCGCCGGTTGTGTAGGACTGAGTCCAGTTCAAAGGCCAAGTCAGCGTCGTGCCGAAATCCTGAGTATAAGGAATAGTAATCCGGGGATCGGCTTGGAAAGTGAATGAATAAACTGCCGAATTCATCGAAGTTTCAGCATTATTGGCGGTAACCATCCAGAAATAACGAGTGTTGTAAGATGGCGTCCAACCGTTGGCTATAGCATTATGCGAAGTTCCGGTTAAACCGTATTCGGCATATACGGGATCATCGGTAATTGTCTCTTCGGAAGTGGCAATATAGAAGTCATAACCGGTAATCGGACCGCCGGGAAGCCATGCATTCCATGTGAAATCAAATCCGGCAGGAGTAAGAGGAACATTAATCGCTCCGTCTGCAGGATAGGTTAAATTGACGAATGCTTGAGGAGTGAACAGATGCAGCATCAAATTAGGATAACCCAGAACGGTTGTGCCCGTAGGAGGAGCGGCAGGGTCGGGATTGGTGTAGTCGTCATAATAACGGATGCTGCGATAGGCTGTCGTGGAAGTGCAATAGAAGTAATCGCTTGAACTGTCATATCCGGATTCATTTTCATCTACGCAAATCGCCAGATTATCCGTTCCGTTATACAGGAAAGGCGTATTCAGCGGAATTTCAATCCATTCGTCGACAGCCGGCAAAGCAACTTCTCCCGTAAAGACCTGCGTCAAAGACGATAGCGGAATCCAGCTTGTGCCGGTTGCAAATGCGTTCAGAGAAGTATGACCCATATAGACAGTCCAGTTATTGCTGTTAGTTGCTTCCCCCGCACCATTCCAGTGATAATAGATCTTATCTATCATCTTTTCTTCCGTAACCCCGATTTCGCTCTGCAGGAAGATGCTCTGGCTATATGTATAGCCGTAATAAGGATAAATCGGCAAGTATAAATTTGCTGTTCCGTTACCGATTATTGAAATGCCAACCGGCAGAACTGTTGCGCTAAGGGCTACATCGTGATCGGTTCTGTATGCGTTAGTAATGCGCAAAGTAGCGGAAATGGCGCCTTCAGTCGTGCCTGTTACATAAACCGGAATTACTACTGATTGTTGAAAAGTCAGGTTTGCCGGAAGGTTGGCGGCACTAAAACTGAATTGATCAGCATTCGTTCCGATGATACTGATATCGGAAGCATTAATAGTCAAAGTTCCGCCGCCGGTATTGGTAATGGTTACATTCTGCGGTCCCGTCTGCACTCCGTTCATTACAGTGCCGAAGTTAATGGAAGAGGGAGCGTAACTGAAGGTGGGTTCGGTCGGCATAGGTGTGGCGGTTAGGCTGATATCGTCAATCGCTATCGGAGGTTGAGTGCCCCCGGAACCATCATTCCACCAAGAGAAAACTAACCTTTTAACCGTGCCGGAAAGAGTTGCCGGTAAAGTAATGTTAGCCTGCGTCCAAGCAGATTGCATGTTGTAATTGCTCCCTACTTGACCTGAAGTCAACCTTGTTCCCGCTACGGGTGTGACGCCGGTGTCCACAATGAAAACCTGCAAGTAATCATAAGAAGAACTCTCACCATAACCCTTCCACCAGAAAGTAAGAGGGAAGTTTAGTGAGTTGGCGTCAAAAGCAATATCCTTATAAATATGGACTACGGAAGTGGATGTAATATCATAATTATTAGTAGTGCCACCGTCATTGGAGATGTAGGCGGACTGTGTTCCATTATGGAAAGTGGCGGTTCCGACGCACCATTTATTTGTCTGTGTTCCGTTCACGACAATCCAGTTATTCCAACCGCTTTCGAAACCTTCGGTTAAAGGCAAAGTAGCCGGTGCATAAGCACTGCCGCTGAGATTAATTACATAAGTGGAACGCGCACCCGAACCGTAGGTAATTGTAACAGAACCGGTGTATGGTCCGCCTGCGACTGTAGGCAAGAACTGGACAGTGAAGTTTGTGGATTGACCCGCAGTTAAATTGGTATTAGTCGGTTGCTGACTGATGCTGTAATATGCCCCGCTTGCCACGACGCTGTTAATAACCAAAGTCCCGCCGCCGTTATTAGTTATAGTAAACTGCTTGGTGGCAGGGGTATTGATCAGGATACCGCCGAAATTCCAATCTGTTACATTGGGACTAATGGTAAAGATGGGCGCGGCAGGGGTCTGACGAACTTGGATATCATCTAAGCTGAAATACCAAGGCGTACTATTCATTACAGAATGAATACCAATCCAATATGTTCCGCTTGAAGCAGGAGTAAAAGAGCCGTATAGTCTTTGATAATCACCGTTGATTACGCCTGTTTGAGGCAAAATGGTATTCGTCATTGCTGAAGATAAGCCTTGAGTGCCATAATAAATACCCATAGTTGCATCAGTCGGAGTTGACATATCTTGGCGTGCGTAGAATTCAACATCATAAGATTGCCCGCCCGTCAGAACAAAAGGACGCATCAAATAATTATCACAACCATAACGCAGATAAGCATTAAAAGTGCCGGTTCTGGGAGTTCTGTTGTAGGTAGTTTGCGATGAGTTTGCAGTCCAAAGAGGAGTTGTCGTTCCCATGACCTCTTGAAGCCAATTTGCTACAACTGCCTGATCGGTATTTCCTGTTTCAAAACCTTCATTAAAAGGCAAACTGCTTACCGTAATATTAGCCATAGTCGTGAAACTTCTGACAGTTGCCGCAGGTCCTTCTCCTGCAGTGTTATAAGCTTTAACCGTCCAGTAATATGTTGCTCCGAAATTTAATGCAGTTGTCATTTTATAAGTTAGATTACTGCCGTCATAAATAACGGTTGTGGGAGGATTATTCGTATCGCAATACAGTTTGTATCCTGTCGGTACACCACCTGTAGTTGGTGCTGTCCAAGTAAAGGAAGGATAAATAGACATATTAGTCGCTAAATCGGCAGGAGTGCTCAAGACTGGAGCACCGGGTGCTTCAGGCGTAATCTCAGGTCCGACTACCATATCAATGTAGAAGCTTGCAGCTTGCAGTCCGGTCCTGATGCCCAAATAGTAGTTGTTGCCGGCTAAGGAACTTAAGTCTATATTGGAATTATACCAAGTATAGGTGGCGGCATGAGTGATGTTGGAACCGATCTGCGTCCAAGTGGTTCTATCGGGAGAATACACGATCTGCAAAGTTCCCGTTGTAGCAGAGCACAATGACCACAGATTAAGCGCACTGGTTGCCGTAATAGTGCATTTGGGAGTTGACAGAATATACTGGGAAGAAGTAGAGCCGTATTTATAAGCGCTGGCAGTTCCGTTTACAGCGTAAGATGTGGAACGAGACCAGCTTCCCGGATTAGTCCACCCGGCGGGAGGGAAAGTCGTGTTTTCAAAACTCTCCGCCAATTGAGTAGCGGTAGGCGTCTGGAAACTCCAAACAGAAGAAGCTGGAGAATCGCCTAAGCTGTTTGAAGCTACCACTTTCCAATAATAAGTGGTTCCGGCTGCTAAAGTAGGAGTGTAAGAAGTCGCCGTTTGGTTATCGCTGACCAGAGGCGGATTTGATGAAGTGCCGAAATACACATCATAAGTAGATGGGAATCCTCCACCACTATTCCAGACTAAAATTGCATTGGTTAAAGCCCAAGAACTGTTTGCAGGTGAAACAAGTATAGGCGCGTTAGGAGCGCTTGTAGGACTGCCTGCCGTCATATTAATCTGGATGTTGGGTCGAGAAGTAGAAAGTGATAAAGTGGGCGGATTAACAGTATCACTGTTGCCCAAACGACAACGATTATATCCTGTAGTTGTAGTGTAATACCAATATGAATGCGGTGTTGTATAATCCGCATTCTGGGTATAGACAGAAACCAAAAGATTGCCGCCTGTATAATTGAAGTCATTAATATCAACTTCATACCAACCGCCGCCTGCTCCAAGATCTTGATTGGTTATTGTCGCTACAAGAGTTCCGGGATCTTCCCAATTAACATCTGTTAAAACTGCGTTAGTTGTAGTTTTAAGCCAGATTTGGGTATTCATCGTGGTCGGATCAGCACCCGTATCGCTACGATACCACCTGAGTTTGTGAATAGTGCCGGGATAACCGATTTCCGATTCCAGATATATGCATTGGGAACGAGAATAAACATAATAGTCGTTAAAAGGATAACGACCTGTTGAAGTACCTGTTCCGATTGTAATGTCAATCTGCGCAAAAAGAGCTGCAGCCATTACAAGTATAAATAGAAGCATTGATATTTTCTTCATAACAAAATACTCCTTTTTTAAGATGTTTTGCTGAAGTAAAAGTTATTTAATGTGTGTCCTTGTCCCTTGAGCGGGAAATTCCTTTGTGATGAATTCAGACACGATTGATTACGAAGACGAGAAATTGCCGGAAGAAGGGAAAGCTTACTTTGCCTGTTCCGAACATAACTACGACAAGTTAATAAATCCAGGCAAGAAAAGGATTGGGAAGCATCGTTGTCCGCTAAGGCCTCTTGGGAAAAAGAGTTCTTAGGACAATGATCTTCCCGATTCATAAATATACTATGATTGTTTATGGTTATAAAATAACATGCAGGGTTTGTTTTAATAAAGCTAACCGGCTCAGGATAAAAATCTGATACAGTTAAAGACGGCATTCAACCTCCTTACTTTATTATAACCGGTCTGTGAGTTTACAAATATTCAAACTCTTCTACTTTTTCACTAAAATCCACTTATGGATATCAAAATATAATGTCAAGGAATTTGTGCATTGCTTCAATTTGTTTTTTTAAACCGTTTGTAACATAGCTTTCCAAGCTGTTGTCAGGGCGGGTTTGTTACCCGCCCATTAAGTTCCGCAGGTTACAAACCTGCGGTTACAACAGGATACAATCCTATGCTACAAATGTTGTAACATAGCTTTCCAAGCTGTTATTAGGGCGGGTTTGTTACCCGCCCATTTTTATTGTAGCATAGATTAGCAATCTGTTGTATTCCGGCAATAGTATTGCCGGATTTATTTTTGGACTAAAAGCGGGCATTACTAATACCCGCAAACAACAGGATACTATCCTATGCCACAAGCTGCGCGAAAATACGACATTTCGGAGTTCTGAATTCCTCCGGGAGCATTTCAAGTGTGTATGAACCTAATGGAATTCCGGACTTCGTAAATGACGCTCACTGGATGTCGCTCTCTGAATGTCGCTCTCTGAAGTCCGTTTTGCCTGATAGTATTGTGACACTTGAAAATTTGTGTAGGCAAAAAGAACTCCAAATCGCTCAGTTCGCTTTTGTAACATAGCTTTCCAAGCTGTTGTTAGGGCGGGTTTGTTACCCGCCCATTGAGTTCCGCAGGTTACAAACCTGCGGTAACAACAGGATACAATCCTATGCTACAAGCTGCGCAAAAAAACCGGCATTTCGGAGTTCGGAATTCCTCCGCAAGCATATCAAGTTTATATGAACTTAATGGAATTACGGACTTCGTAAATGACGCTCTTGTAACATAGCTTTCCAAGCTGTTGTCAGGGCGGGTTTGTTACCCGCCCATTAGGTTCCGCAGGTTACAAACCTGCGGTAACAACAGGATACAATCCTATGCTACAAAAACCTGCGGGGACAACAGGATACAATCCTATGCTACAAGCTGCGCAAAAAAACCGGCATTTCGGAGTTCGGAATTCCTCCGGAAGCATATCAAGTGTATATGAACCTAATGGAATTCCGGACTTCGTAAATGTCGCTCTCTGAATGTCGCTCTCTGAATGTCGCTCTCTGAATGTCGCTCACTGGATGTCGCTCTCTGAATGTCGCTCTCTGAATGTCGCTCACTGAATGTCGCTCTCTGATGTCCATTTTGCCTGATAGTATTGTAACACACGATAGGTTGCGAAGGCAAAAAGAACTCCAAATCGCTCAGGGAAGGCAAAAAGAACTCCAAATCGCTCAGCCCAGGCAAAAAGAACTCCAAGCGCTCACCGAAGTCCATTTTGCCTGATAGCTTTGTAACACTTGAAGGTTTACGGAGGCAAAAAGGACTCCGAAAGCGCTGCTTCATTCATTCGGAAAATCAAACAAGCCGTATTGGTCTTGCACTGGTGAAATCCCCAAATGTTTATAGGCTTTGAAAGTGACTTTTCTGCCTTGCAGGGTGCGTTCCAAAAAGCCTTGCTGCACCAGATAGGGTTCAAAGATTTCTTCTATGGTGCCGGGGTCTTCACCAATGGCGGCAGCTATAGTTTTCAGGCCTACGGGTCCGCCTCGGTAGTTTTCTATGATAGTGGACAAAATGCGTTTATCCATCTCATCCAGACCGGCTTGATCAACTTGCAGCATTTCCAAAGCCTGTTTGGCAATTTCTTCCGTAATGACGCCGTTGCCTTTGATTTGAGCAAAATCGCGCACCCTGCGCAGAAGGCGATTAGCAATCCGCGGTGTGCCTCTGCTGCGGGAAGCCAATTCTTTCACGCCTTGAGGTTCAATCGGCACTTTCAGAATACCCGCGCTGCGCAAAATAATCTTTTCAATCGATTCAGTATCGTAATAGTCCAAGCGCAGAACAATGCCGAAGCGGTCTCTGAGAGGAGGGGTTAGCAATCCCGCCCGAGTGGTGGCTCCGATTAAAGTGAAGGGCTCCAAATCTATTTTCAGAGTGCGCGCACCGGGACCGCTGTCCAAAATTATTTCCATACTGAAATCTTCCATTGCCGGATAGATATACTCTTCGATCACATGACTCATCCTGTGAATTTCGTCAATGAAGAGAACTTCGTGCCTTTGCAGATTAGTGAGCAGTCCTGCCAAATCGGAAGGTTTTTCCAAAACGGGACCGCTGCTGACAGTGATTTCCACATTCAATTCACGAGCAATAATTCCGGCTAAAGTAGTTTTACCCAAACCGGGAGGACCGTAAAAAAGGACATGGTCCAAAGGTTCATTCCGCAGTTTTGCCGCTTGAATGGAAATTTCCAGCATTTGCTTAATTTTGTTCTGACCGATAAATTCCTGCAGAGTGCGCGGTCTTAAGGCACGGTCAAATTCAACTTCTTCCGGTTGACCTATCGGATTATTAATTCTTTCTAACATAGCACACCTAATTTAACTATATTCCAAGACACCGGCCGATTTTATTAAAGGAGGCTGACTGCATTCCTTCATTGCTTTTCCCGCAATTTCTTCCACCAAGACAAGCGCTTGGCAATTTCTTTTTCAAAACCGTATTCTCCCGGTTTGTAGTATTGCTTTTCCGGCATGGCGTCCGGGAAGTATTTTTGGTAGAAATATTTATCGGGATAATCGTGGTCATACTTGTAATCTTTGCCATAATCCAAATCTCGCATTAATTTCGTAGGCGCATTGCGAATGTGAAGCGGAACGCCCAAATGGGAAGTTTTTACTGCATCTTTTGCAGCTTCTGAGTAAGCTGTATAAAGAGAATTGCTTTTGGGAGCGGTAGCCAAATAAACAACTAATTGCGCCAAAGCAGTATTGCCTTCCGGCATGCCTAAAAAGTTGACTGCTTCTTTTGCAGCCACTGCCTGCACCAAAGCTTGAGGATCAGCCAAACCTACATCTTCACTGGCAAAACGGATTAATCTGCGCGCAATGTATAGAGGATCTTCTCCCGCTTCCAACATTCGCGCCAACCAATAGAGCGCTGCCTGAGGATCACTTCCTCGCAAAGATTTATGCAATGCGGAAATGACATTATAATGCTCTTCCCTGTTTTTATCGTAATACATAGTCCGCTTGGCATAAACCTGCGCCAAAGTTTCCAGAGGCGGATGCGGATTACTTTTCAGATAAGGAGCCAGCAATTCCAAATCGTTAAGAGCCCTTCTGGCATCACCGGAACTTTGGATTGCCAGCCAATTGATGATTTCTTCGTCAGTTTCCAAACCAAGTTCGGCATAACCTTTGGTTATAATATCCCGCAAATCAGCTTCAGAGAGCATTTCCAGAACAAAAACATGACAACGGGAAAGCAATGCAGATATAATTTCAAAAGACGGATTTTCTGTGGTAGCACCGATTAGAATGATGGCTCCGCTTTCCACATAAGGCAAAAAGGCATCCTGCTGTGATTTGTTGAAGCGGTGAATTTCATCGATAAACAGAATAGTCGGCTGATTTTTTTCCCGATGTCTGTATTCCGCTTCTTTCATCACATTCTTGACATCGTTGATGCTGCTTAGGACAGCGCTGAAATGGACAAAAGGCAGGTTGGAAGTTTGCTCAATAATTTTGGCGATGGTCGTTTTACCCGTTCCGGGCGGACCCCATAGGATAAAAGAGTGATAATCGTTATGCTCAATCATGCTTCGCAAAAGTGAATCCTCTGCCAGAAGTTTGGGCTGTCCTTTCAATTCGTCCAACGAATGCGGACGCAGTTTTTCCGCCAAAGGAACTGTGGTCAGAGGTTCCTTGCGTTCGTTATCAAATATGCTTTTTTGGTCTTTCCGCATGAGTTTTCTCAATAATCAGGACAAATTCGCCTTTGGGAAGTTTTTCCGCAGCCTGATAAATTTCTTCCAAAGTGCCGCGGATGATTTGTTGATTTGGGTAAGTGAGTTTGTAAAAAAGGATTGCCTTTCTTTTCTTGCCCAAGGCATCAACCATGTCAGTAAGCACAGGCATCAATCTGTATGGCGCATCCAAAAAGACAAGGTCGTAATCAGGCAAATTTTTAACCGCCTTCAGTTCTTCTCTTCGTTTCTCTTTCTTAGCGGACAAGAAGCCGTAATAGATAAATTTATCGCATTTTAATCCGCTTGCCGCAAGCGCTGCCATTAAAGATGAAGCACCGGGAACGGGATAAACGGAAACTGCATAATCGTGACACAATTGCACCAATTCCGCACCCGGATCAGCAAAACACGGTGTTCCCGCATCACTGATCATTGCTATAGCCTTTTCTTTTCTGATCAGCAATTCTTCAAACAGCTGTTTGATTTCGTCTGGCTTGGAATGCTCATTCAAGAAGTATAGCGGTTTATTTACATTGAACGAGTTAAGCATACTCCTGCCGACCGGACCTTCTTCACAAATTACGGCATCGCAGCTCTTCAAAATAAAAACTGCTCTAAATGTTATATCTAACATATTCCCGATAGGAACGGAAACGGGATAGAGGCCTGAGGGAAGTTTAGAGCTGTCCATTTCACGGATTTTTTTCAGTTTCTCTAATTTTGGTGAGATTACTTTATCCCTGAGCATGCTGAATTCTTTTTTTACGCTGTAAATACCACAGCACCAAGCCTCCGATTAAAGCAGCCCACGCAAGAAGGATGCCGATTAAACTGAGCTTGATGCTTAAACTGTAACTGGCAGGCGCAAATTTCATTTCTACAGTATGTTTACCTGCGGGAACGACAACTCCGCGCAAGATGTAATTGGTAGCGTAAATCGGAGTTTCCTTACCGTCAATATACGCTTTCCAACCTGCAGGATAATAAATTTCGCTCACTGTCAGGAAAGCCGGTTTGTCCGTCTCGGTTACAAAACTCAGATAATGCAGGTCAAATTTATCGGGAGTGACTTTCTTGACGGACGGAGATTGAACATCTTTTACTTCTTCTTCCACAATGGCAGTGCTCGCGGGATTGAATCGTTCGGAATTGATTTCTCCCCAAATTTTCTTCGGTTCCTTTATCACTTTTACGCTGTCTACGAACCAGGCGCGAGGCAAAGCAGTCAAATTCCGATGCACGACAACTTGTTCATCATTACTGCTGAACACAGGCTCCAAATTGAAAAAGGGCAGGCTGTCCGAAAAGATGACATACTTGACACTCAGCATATTGAGCAAATTCCAATTGATTTTGTTCTCTCTCAGCATAGCATACAGGCAATTTTCCAACACTTCCTGATAGCGTTTCAGTTTCGCTCCGTGGTAACCTTCAATCGTTTGATGGTAATATGCCCACTGACCGGCAACACCGATATTAAGAGGAAAGATGCGGTAATTATCTTTATCCGATAAAAGATATTCATCGTAATCACGCTTAGTGAAGTAATCTTGAGTGTAACTTGCCGGTTCGGTATTTTGGAGATTTTTGCCCGTATAGAGCCAAAGGTCAATAAAAGCCAGAATTAATATTCCGACATACATAACAGTTTTTGCCGCTTTCTTTTTCAGGAAAAGGAAAATGAGCCCCATTCCGGCAGTCAGAATCAATAGACTGATAACTCCGCTTTTGTAAAGCATTCCCAATCTGAGTTCTTTGAGACCGGGCAATTGGTCGTATGCATTGTTTTGTTTCAGATATTGTATTTCTTTCGCATTGGTAAAAGGCAAGCCTTTGAAGATGCCTTTGCCGGCTATGACAAACAAAAGAAATACGACGGCGGTAATGATAAAAAAGGTCTGAAAGTGCTTTTGGAACTTCTTATCGTCTGCTTGCGCCTTTTCTGTTATTGCCTCCAAACCCAAAGCCGCCAGCAAAGCCATGTTGAATTGGAAAATTACCAGCATCATAGACGGCACTCGGAATTTGTTGTAATAGGGAAAATACTTCAGCAGAAAATCGGATAAAGCACCCGCGTATTTTCCGAAAGACATGATTAAAAACAGCAGAGATGCAATCCACAAAAACCCGCCCAGCTTCTTCCTTTTCCCCAGCAAAGCAAACATCGCCAGCACAATAATCAAAATCCCGCAGTAATTGTATATCTGCGTGAATTCCATTCCGCCCCAATAGGTTTGATTGATGCCTCCGAAGAAATCGGGAATGAAGAAAGCGATAATTTCGGCAGGAGGAAAGCTCCATCCTTGAGCGTATGCTTTATCCAAACCTTCGGCACCGCCTCTGATTGTATAATGCGAATATTCTTCCGTGGAAAGATATGGATTCATCACAGCCAAAGCGGTTATACCGAAAGCACAGAGCAACAGCAAAGTGAAGATGCCGAATTTTTTCCACTCCTTGCTGCTGAATGTTTCTATCAGCCAATAAATCCAGAACATACCGATAAACAGATAAAGGTAATAACTAATCTGCAGATGATTTTCCCTCAACTGCGCAATCAGAAAAACGGACGATAGGCCCAACCCCAGCAGATTTGGTTTATTGCGCAAAATCATTATTGCCCACATCACCCACGGCATCCACATCACTGCACGAAACTTTGTATTGTGCCCGATTGCCAAAAGTCCCGTCCAATGGCAGCTGAAGATGAATGCTATCGCTCCGAAGAAAGAAAGAAAATTGTCCAAACCTAAATTACGCAAGAGCAAAAACACTCCCAATCCGCCGATAAACAAAAGGAAAATACGCCAGTTCATTACATGGTCTACCACTCTTGTGATATTTTCCACAAAAGGATACTGATTGGGTAGAGAAATCAGGTAACTCGGCATCCCGCTGAACATATTCGGCTGCCAAAGAGCCTTGTCATGATGGGTTTTATTGTATTCCAACAATCTGTGTGCTGCACCTTGCCATTGAAAAGTATCAGTTGCGGAAGTCGGTGGCGGAACTCTTTTTTCAAAAGCGACGGGAATATAAAGAATGCTGACTACAAGAAATAATAATATCACATATATCCAGGGCCGCTTCTCCAGAAAATCCGCTATCTGATTTTTCTTTTGAACAGGCTGCGCACTCGGTTTTTTCTTTTGGGGAATTCTTCCTTTAGCAGATGCTGATGTGTGCTGACTCATTCTAACCTCTTTAGTTTATTTTTCTTTCATTTTCTTTCCTTTCTTTTCTTTCTTACAGGCAGATTTAGTCAAGAAAATTGTATTTGTGCCTTGTGTGCTTAAAATAATCCCTCTGGATTTATTGCGTTCGCTTTTGTAACATAGCTTTCCAAGCTGTTGTCAGGGCGGGTTTGCTAGCCGCCTGTTTTTTTGTAGCATAGCTTTCCAAGCTGTTGTCAGGGCGGGTTTGCTACCCGCCCATTAAGTTCCGCAGGTTACAAACCTGCGGTTACAACAGGATGCAATCCTATGCTACGAATGTTGTAACATAGCTTTCTAAGCTGTTGTCAGGGCGGGTTTACTACCCGCCCATTAAGTTCCGCAGGTTACAAACCTGCGGTTACAACAGGATGCAATCCTAAAGACCATTGAATAATTAGGGCATTAAATATTTAGGGTTATTTTCTAGTTTAGAAAGCAATTTTTCCAGAAAAAAGAGTATATTTTGCTCTTTTTTTGCCTTTTTACCACCATATAACCTCTAATTTCTATCTTTTTGTGCCCTTTTCCCAAAATCCGGGCACACCTCTCCTATTTTATGTCTGTAAAATTTTGAGGCTGCGCTTAAGATTAAAAGCAATTGCTCTCAACACCAGATAATCTGCAGTCTTATGTATACCCATATAGATCGATCTGCTCCAACCATAGTATTTCTTTAATCCT
>Ga0302250_1000686_pt1 | contig 30303 bp, 23 predicted proteins | sample AAG_RA_Asp_MG_FD_193536 | JGI IMG/M metagenome (GOLD analysis project Ga0302250, IMG submission 193536) | Enriched activated sludge microbial communities from anaerobic digester in WTTP, New Holstein, Wisconsin, United States - AAG_RA_Asp | ecosystem: Engineered > Bioreactor > Anaerobic >... | reverse complement strand
ACGCCGGACGCCCTGCTTGTGGCCAGGAAAGATCGGAGTGAAGAGGTCAAGAAAGTTGTGGATTTTCTTAAAAACAGCCGCAGACAGGAGCACTACAGCCACCGCAAGGTGAAACGCCCTTGGGGAAGTTTCACGGTGCTTGAGCACTTGCCGGGTTTTAAGATAAAGATGGTGGAGGTTAATCCCGGGCATGCCCTTAGTCTACAGGTGCATCGCAGGCGTTGCGAGCATTGGGTGATTGTGGAAGGCACGGCGGAGGTGACAAGGGGAGAGAATACATTCATTCTCCAGCCCAACGAGAGCACCTATATCTCCGTGGGCTGCCGCCATCGTTTAACAAATCACGGGAGGTCAGTTTTAAAAATAGTGGAGGTGCAGACAGGAGATTATCTGGAGGAGGATGATATAGAGCGTGTTCACGATAAGTATTGCCGGAAGTAATTCGTGGAGAACAGCGTATTACATCGTTGAGCGCCATTTAGATATTCTCGGCAAAGTACAGGAATGTCAATTGCTCGATATAACCTAACAACAGTTATCCGGGAGTAAAGAAAAAGATGAAGACAGCACTTATTACAGGGATCGACGGTCAGGATGGCTCATATTTATCGGAGTTATTACTTAAAAAAGGGTACCGAGTCCATGGAGTAGTAAGACGGGTCGCTTTGGAAGATCCGGAACACAGGCTCTGGAGAATAAGGCACATTCAGAAAAAAGTCACGCTTCATTCTGGTTCTCTTGAGAGCTTCGCCAGTTTATTTAAGATTGTTCATCAGATAAAGCCGGATGAGTGTTATCATCTGGCGGCGCAGAGTTTTGTCAGTTATTCCTTCGAGGACGAGTTCTCCACTATAAATACGAACATAAACGGCACGCATTATATCCTTGCCGCAATTAAGGAGTTGGCTCCGCGCTGTAAATTCTATTTTGCTGCTTCAAGCGAAATGTTCGGTAAAGTAAAGGAAATACCGCAGACAGAGAACACGCCTTTTCACCCGCGTTCTCCTTACGGGATATCGAAAGTCGCCGGTTTCGATCTGACGCGTAACTATCGTGAAGGATATGGCATGTTCGCCTGCAACGGCATTCTTTTTAACCACGAATCCCCGCGCAGGGGCTATGAGTTCGTTACGCGTAAAATAACCAATGCCGTGGCTGAAATAAAGTATGGTTTGAGCAAGGAATTGCGGTTGGGCAATTTGGAAGCAAAGAGGGACTGGGGATTTTCTGGTGATTATGTTGAGGCAATGTGGCTTATGCTTCAACAGGCAAAGCCGGATGATTATGTGATTGCTACAGGTGAAACTCATACGGTAAAGGAATTCCTGGAACTGGCGTTTGAACATGCCGGGCTTGACTGGAAGAAGTATGTCAAGGTGGACAGGCGTTTTTACAGGCCGGCGGAAGTCAATCTTCTGCTCGGAGACAGCACAAAGGCGCGGAAAATACTGGGCTGGAAGCCGAAGGTCAGGTTCGAGAAGCTGGTAAGAATGATGGTTGAAGCGGATCTCGCCGCAGCCAGAGTTAAGCGCGCGGTAAAACAGTAATCAGCCGGCTGCCGGATATGTTCAATGGCGTTCGTAGAATAATAAGCGTAAGTGCCGGGGGAGCCGTTTCTTTCTTCTGCGAGATATGGGCGAAGAAATACGCCGTCTATCAGCTTGTAAAGAGAGACCTGAAAGAGCGGTACATAGGCTCATATTTCGGGCTTGTATGGGCCCTGCTCCAGCAGGCCCTGCTGGTAACGGTGATGTGGTTCGTGCTTCAATTCGGGCTTCGCGTCAGGCCGGCGGGAAATGTCCCTTTTGTCGCCTGGATAGTCCCGGCAATGGCCGTCTGGGTTTTATTCTCGGAAGCGCTCAATACGGCCGCCAACTCGCTTATAAGCTATTCATACATCGTCAAGAAGATACAATTCAAACTTTCCATCCTGCCGCTCATTAAAGTGCTTTCCGCCGCGGTCATTCACTTCATTTTTCTTTTTCTTGTTGTCCTGGTCTTGTTGATCTCCGGCATATCGCCGTCATTGTTCTGGCTGCAAAGCGCTTATTATTTTGCCGCCTGTATCTGCCTGGTGCTGGGGACGGCCTGGCTGGCCTCTGCGGTAATGGTTTTTTTCCGCGACCTCGCCGCCGGCATAGTGATATTATTGAATCTTCTGATGTGGATGACGCCTATTTACTGGAACATGGAGATGATCCCGGAGCGTTTCCGGTTCCTCTGTTATTTAAACCCGGTGTGTTATCTTACCGAGGGATACAGGAGATCTTTCCTTTACGGTGTCCCTTTCTGGAAGGACCCTTCATGGGGGATCTATTTCTGGGGGGTAACGTTCTGTCTTATGGCTGCCGGCATATTTGTCTTCAGGAAACTTAAACCTCATTTTGCGGATATCCTTTGATATGGCCGATACGATCCTGCAAGTAAGAAACCTGACCAAGATATATTCGCTTTACGACCGGCAGATCGACCGGTTGAAGGAAGCGCTGGACCCGCGGAGGAAGAAATACCATCATGACTTCTACGCGCTTAACGACATCAGTTTCGATGTCAGGCGCGGCGAGACACTCGGGATTATTGGAAAGAACGGCTCAGGCAAATCGACCCTGCTTAAGATCATTTCCGGGGTGCTTGCCCCGACATACGGGGCTTACCGGGTCAATGGAAGTATCGCTTCTTTGCTGGAACTCGGGACGGGCTTCAACCCGGAATTGACCGGCATAGAGAATGTTTACTTCAACGGAACGCTTTTCGGCCTGTCCAAGAAGGAGATTGACGGAAAGCTGGACAGCATAGTTGAATTCGCGGATATCGGGGAATTCGTGAATCAGCCGGTTAAGCTGTATTCCAGCGGGATGTTCGTGCGTTTGGCGTTTTCCGTCGCCGTGAACCTGGACCCGGAGATATTGATAGTCGACGAGGCCCTTTCCGTCGGCGACACCTATTTTCAGCATAAGAGTTTTGAGCGTATACGCCAGTTGAACCGCCGGGGGACTACGCTGCTGATAGTTTCCCACGACAAGAACGCTATCTTGTCCATCTGCGACTCGGTGATCCTGCTGAACTCCGGCGCATTTGTTATGCAGGATGCGCCGGAAACAGTTATGGATTATTATAACGCCATATTGTCGGAGAATACCGGCAGCATCGTCCGGCAGAAGACGGCGGATGGCGGGAAGATCCAGACTATATCGGGGACAAGGGAAGCCGTCGTAGAGGACGTGGCGCTGCTGGATGCGGAAAATAACCGGGTGGAGACGGTCAATGTGGGACAGCAGGTCCGCCTGCGCATTGTGGTGCGCTCGGCCGCCGACATCGAGCATCCGGTGATAGGCTATATGATCAAGGACAGGCTGGGACAGTCGGTATTCGGTACCAACACCTGCCATCTGAACCACGACATCGTTAAATTGAGGAGCGGAGAGTCTTATACCCTGGACTTTAAATTCGGCGTTGATCTCGGTGAAGGGAGCTATTCGGTCGCGGTGGCTTTGCATACCGCGGAAACTCATATCACGAAGAGTTACGAATGGCGGGACCTGGCCCTGGTATTCAAGGTGGTCAACACAGATAAAAGTAAATTCGCCGGGGTCGCCTGGCTGCCCCCGAGTCTGGAGTGCGGCGATGGATGACGGTTTTTACCGGGCGTTTGAGGACCGCTACCGCGGTTCTCGGGAGCTGATAAAGCTGCGCCTGAGGGCGTATTTGCCGCTGGTCGGGCCGTTACTGGATTTCTACGGAACGGGGGAGGCGGTGGATCTGGGCTGCGGCCGGGGGGAGTGGCTTGAACTGCTGGCGGAGGCCGGTTTCAACGCAATAGGGGTGGATCTTGACGATACCCAGCTCGCAGCCTGCAGGGACCTCGGCTTGAATGTCCGCATCGCCGATGCGATCGATTTTATAAAGCGCCTGCCGGATGCGAACCTGGCATTGCTGACCGCTTTTCATCTTGTCGAGCATCTGCAGTTTTCCCAGCTGCAGGTGCTGGTAAAAGAGGCCTTGCGGGTGCTGAAACCGGGAGGCCTGCTGATACTTGAGACACCGAACCCGGAGAACATATTGACCGGGACATCCAATTTCTACCTGGATCCTATGCATCAGCGCCCCATCCCGCCGCAGTTACTTTCTTTCCTTCCTGAATATTACGGCTTCCGCCGAGTGAAAATATTGCGGCTGCAGGAAACGGCCAGGCCGCCGGAGGAAGAAAAGATGTCGCTGTTCGACGTCTTGAACGGGGTCAGCCAGGATTATTCCGTCATAGCGCAGCGCGACGGGGACCAGAATATCCTGGCCGCCACAAGGGCCGCTTTTGATGCCGATACGGGCTGCACGCTCGAGCAGATAATTTCCCGGTATGAAAATTATGCCGAGGGAAAAATAAGAAAAATGGATCCTTGCGAGCATCAGCTGTCCCGGCGGGCGCAGGATCTTGAATCTGCGTTGCAGCAGGCGGCCACCTGGTTCATCAGGAACGGAGACAGGCCGGTGAGAGAGGACGTGATCGCCGCTTACCGCTGTTTCCTGGGGCGGGAGCCGGAGAGCGAAAGCGTCATTTTGGGGTATTTAAAGGCCAAGAATGTAAAGGGCCTGCTGAAGGCCTTCTCCGGGTCGAAGGAATTCCGGGATAAAATAAACCGTTTTGAAGAACCGTCCCGGCCTGAAGAGGGGCTCTGCGTGTCTTATCCCCGGAGAATATCCAGGTATTTCCTGGATATTCTGCTGAGAGTGTATCCCCGATTGGTCTTCAGGAACGCGGTGAAGAGGATGATAACGGCCGTGCCGTGGCTCAAGGTGACCCTCAAGAGCCTGTTTAACCGGCAGATCGCGGAATTAAGGCTGGAAAGAGATAAACGGCTTCATCAGAATATGTATGCGGATACGGATTGTCTGTCGCTGTTCTCACTCTCCATCCTGGAAAGATTGAAGCGGAAGCTGAGCCAGAAAAAGAGCCGGGCCGTATGATCCCCGGGAAAACCACTTATTAAATGTTATGCGCATAATTCTGGATCTACAGGTTTCACAGACGTCAAGCCGGTTTGAGGATATCGGCCGTTATTCTCTCGCTCTCGCAAAGGAGATCGCCGGCAGCCGCTCCGGTCACGAGGTGATCATCGCATTGAACGGGCTTTTCCCCGATACCATCGAACCGATACGGGCCGCTTTTGACGGGGTAATATCGCAGCAGAATATACGCGTCTGGTCGGCGGCCGGGCCTTTATCAGGAAATGATTTCAGGCATGAATGGCGGAGGAAGGCGGCGGAACGTATGCGCGAGGCGTTCCTGCTTCGGCTCAATCCGGATATCGTGCATCTGATGAACATTTTCGAGGGGTACGCCGACAACGCCGTCACCACCATAGGGGTTTTTTCTCCGCGGATACCCACAACCGCCGGTTTTCATGAAATAATCACTTCTTCCCGGTTCACGCGCCAATTCAATTATGACCGGCAATATAAGAATTATTTTATTGAGAAGATCGACTATTTGAAGCGGGCGGACAAGGTCATAACGGTGTCGGAGGCCGCGGCCGGGGACATCACCGATACTCTCGGATTAGCGCGCGGCAGCGTAGCCTGCCTTTCCGCCAATTGCTCCCCGGCCTTCAGACCGATGAACATCGGAACAGTGCTTAAATCGCGCCTTTTCCAGCGTTTCAGGATCAGGAAACATTTCATTATGCTCGATGCCGGGGAAGGCGATGACAGGGAGATCCTTTGTTTCCTGCGCGCGTACTGCAAGCTTCCCCCCGCCGTGCGCAGCGAGCATCAGATACTGCTGGCCGGGCACATATGTGATGATAAACGCAGTAAAATATACGCTCTTGCCGCCTCCTCGGGGCTGCGGGAGGGGGAACTTATGATCACGCACCAGCTTAATGATGAGGACTCGGCCTGTTTATATAACCTGAGCAGGCTTCTGGCGGTCCTTTCTCCGCGCAACACATTATGTCTTACCGCGATGGAAGCGGTGAATTGCGGCGCGCCGGTCATAGGCGCCGGCAGCAAGTATCTAAAAGAGACTCTGGGATATGACGGGGCCCTGTTCGAGCCCAATGACGAGGATTCCATAAAGAGCAGGCTGTATTCGGCCCTGCTGGATGAGTCGTTTACGCGCGACGTTATACTGAACGAGATAAAACACCGGAAAGAAGGCTCAATAGAGCAGAACGCCGGGGATATCATCGGGCTTTTTGAGAAGACCGGGAAACCTCCGGTTATGACGCCTGAATACGCGGACAATGAGCGTATTGTCGAGGACCTGCTGGAAAGTATAGGGGAGGCCGAGAACGGCGGCAAAGTGCAGTCTTCCGATCTGATAGCCGCCGCGCATTGTATAGGGCTTAACCATGCCGCTCTGCCACGGAAGCAGCTGTTCGTGGATATCTCCGAATTCGTCAATAACGACATCAAGACAGGCGTGCAGAGAGTTACCAGAAGCGTGTTGAAAGAACTGCTGGAATTCCCGCCGGAAGGCTTCTCTGTGGAGCCTGTCTTTGCCACAAGCGGATCCAAGGGGTATTTTTATGCCCGGCAGTTCCTTGACAAAATGCAGGGCCGGCCCAGGCACCGCAAGGACAGCGTGATCGATTTTCAGCCCGGAGACGTCTTTTTGGGGCTGCACCTGCAGCATCTTATCACCAAAGCGCAGGCGGATTATCTGTCTTTGATGCACCGCAACGGTGTAGGGATCTATTTCGTGGTCTACGACCTTCTTCCCATTCTTTTTCCGCATTACTGGCCGGCGCAGCACGGCGTGGACAAGATACATCACGAATGGCTGCAGATAATCAGCCGGTTCGACGGTGCGGTTTGTATATCTCAGGCGGTAGCGGACGAGTTCTCCTGCTGGCAGAAGGTACATTGCAGGGACAGGTTGAGGCCGTTCAAGATGGGCTGGTTTCATCTCGGCGCGGACGTGGATAACTCCATCCCGACAAAAGGTATGCCGGATAATGCCCCCGGCGTGCTCGCGAAACTCGCCGCGCGGCAGACTTTCCTTATGGTGGGGACGATTGAACCCCGCAAGGGATATTCCCAGGCACTGGACGCTTTCGACCTGCTCTGGAGGGCAGGGGTGGATGTGAATCTTGTGATAGTAGGCAAGAACGGCTGGATGGTCCAGGGCTTGACGGAGCGGCTGCGCAGGCATCAGGAGCGCGATAAAAGGCTTTTCTGGCTTGAAGGCATAAGCGATGAGTTCCTGGAAAAGATATATTTGAATTCAGCCTGCCTGATAGCCGCTTCCGAGGGCGAAGGATTCGGTCTGCCGTTGATAGAGGCGGCGCAGCATAATCTGCCGATCATTGCCCGCGATATCCCCGTATTCCGCGAGGTTGCCGGAGAATACGCTTTTTATTTCGGGGGGGGCGCGCCGGAGATTCTTGCCGATGCCGTGAAGAAATGGCTTGCGCTTAACGCCAGGGGATGCAGTCCTGCTTCTATCAGTATGCCGTGGCTGACCTGGCACCAGAGTACCAAGCAACTGCTGAAAGCGATTATCCCGTGATCGGGGCATTGTTGAAAAACGTGAAACCCATATGAAATTTTCGTAAACAAAGAGCGCGGGAATAATCAAATAAGGACAAAATCCATGAATACAAAAAAAAGAGTTCTTGCGTATTTTTCTGTAGTATCGTTATCAAGTTTGCTGCTTACTGCCATCATGCGGCTGTGGCGGGCCGATCTTTTTGTTTCGTTCGGCTATGAAGGAGATGGGTTGTTCAATTCGGCGATCATAAAAGGAATTATCGATAACGGCTGGTATTTGAGAAATCCGATGTTGGGCGCTCCTTTGGGAGCGGACCTTTACGGATACCCCATGTCCGACCTGTTTAATTTTTTGATTATCAAAGCCATTGGAAGTTTAACCCGCAGTTGGGCCGCAACTCTTAACTTGTTTTTTCTCGCGACTTTTCCCCTAGTCAGCATCTCTGCCATGTTCATTTTTCTAAAGTGCAGGATTAGAACCCCGGTCGCTCTGGTATGCGCTTTGATTTATACCTTTATACCGTATCACCTTTTGCGTGGCGAGGCGCACCTTTTTTTGTCGGCATATTATATGGTGCCGGTCATATGCTGGATGGCTTTGAATATGTTCGAAGAGGGGGGATATTTGTTCAATTCCGGACGAATATCTTTTAAAAGTATTCCCAGAAGGAAGATAATCGCGATTTTGCTCTTTTCTTTCCTTGCCGCGTCTACTGGAGCGTATTACGCCTTTTTTGGGATGCTTTTCATACTTTTCGCGGGCGCGGTAGCTTCGCTCAATCGTAAGAACTACGCTAATCTGGTGAGCGCGCTGATCTTGACCTGTCTTATGGCGGGTATGGTAATACTGAATATACTTCCAAATCTGGTCGATAAATTGCTTCATTCTCAAAGCCCTCATATATTGAGAAGCGCTATTGAATCGGAGATATACGGCCTAAAAATATCGCAGCTTTTATTGCCGCGCACAGGCCATAATCTCCCGTTTTTCGCTTCTTTGCGGGACGCGTATAATAGGGCGGCGCCGCTTGTGACAGAGAACGATATGTCGGCCCTCGGGATGGTTTCGGCGATCGGCCTGGTGCTTTCTTTATGCACCGTTTTCTTGTTCCGCCGCGATATAAAGTCTAATTATGGCAGGATCGGCGTGCTGAATCTGTTCGCGGTCCTGTTGGCCACCATTGGCGGCGGGGCGGTTTTCATTGCTTACTTGATAACCAAGCAGGTCCGCGCCTACAACCGGATCAGCATTTTTATCGCGTTTTTTTCGCTGTTGTTCGTTGCTCATCTCTTGAGCGCGTTGTATGAAAAATACGCCGTAACCCCGAAACGCAGGCTTATTTCAGCGGCAGCATTGTCTATTTTGTTACTTTTCGCGATCTGTGACCAGGTGCCAATACGCTGGGGAAGCTATGCTCGATATCAGGAAAAGATCGCTTCGGACAAGAAGTTCTTTTCCTCGGTAGAATCCGCCCTGGGGAAGGACTCGTCGGTATTCCAACTGCCGTATTTTCCTTTCCCCGAAACTCCTCCTCTCAACAAAATAACGGATTATGAGCACTTCAGGGGATATCTGAACACCCGGGAAGTGAAGTGGAGTTACGGGGCCTTCAAGGGAAGCTATGCCGATGCCATCATAAAGTCGATCGGCTATAAGTCCGGGGCAGATCTCCTGGACACCCTGGTGGTCATGGGATATGACGGTTTGTTCATCGACCGGTTCGGCTACGAGGATTCCGGGGCCGGGGTGGAAGCGCAGATAAGGCTTTTGATCGCCTCAAAGCCTCTGGAGAGTGACGACGGCCGGTTCGCCGTCTACAATCTGAAAGCTTACAGGGACGAATTCATAAGAAAGAACGGGGATATACAGGCAAAGAGAAATGCGCTGTTGCGGGACAGGGCCCTGGGTTTATACGTGCCGGGAGAATGGATAACGAATACCGGCGACAGGTATTTGACTTCCGGCTGGTCCACCGACGAAGGTAGTCACCGCTGGAGCCAGGGCCGCGCTGCTAAAATAGAATTCAGACTTGGTCCCGTCAAGCCTTCCCCGGTGATGAAACTGGTGATTGTGCCCAAGATGGTGGTGGGGGTCCAGCAGCTGCAAGTCTTTGTGAACAATAAGAAGGCCGGCGATATGTTCCTGGACGCGCCTAAAGAGTACTTTATGGATATCGATACCGGTTTATTGATCCCCGATGCCGTTAACTCTATCTGCCTGAAACTGCCGAACGCGAAACATATCGGAGGCGACCCGAGGCTTTTGGCTATCGCGCTGGGCAAAACCGGGTTATTCTATCCGGAGGACGCCCGGAAAAGGCTGAGGCTTCTTGAACCCGTATTGCACGTTTATTCCCCGGGTAAATGGATCGGCCACAATGACGGGCAGTTCCTGATATCCGGGTGGTCCAAGAATGAAGAGACCCACAGGTGGAGCGAAGGGCACAGCGCCAAAATAGGATTCATATTAAAAGAATTGCCGCCTTCCCCTTCAACGAGCCTGGTTGTCGTCCCGTCGATGATCATGGGGTGGCAATACGCCGAGATATTCGTAAACGGCAGGAAAGCGGGGATAACGCTGTTCCACGCCCCCAAAAAAGAATACCGTATAAAGTTCAGGACCGGCCTGCTCAAGGAGAACGCGCCGAATGAGATCAGGCTGAATTTCCCGCGCGCCAAAGCGGTGAAGAACGACCCGCGCCTGCTGGCGGTGGCCTTAGGAAAAATAGGATTGTTTTATTAATTTAGGTGGAGACCGATGAAGATTTCGTTTGATTTTAAGAATATGCTGAAACACCGGATGGTCGATTTTCTAATACTCTCCGGGATCATCGTATATGTATGGTATGCGTTATTCCCGTTGTTGCAGACCGGTTATTTCGCCGACGACGCCCTGAACGTCACCGCGCCAGCTGATGCTGAGCTTAAAGGCCTCAATGTCTTCCAACTTACCTGGATAATCTGGTATACAGGTTGGTTTAAGACCATGGGAAGGCTTTTTCCGCTGGCGTTCTATGTGTATTCGGCCTTCGCGGTCTTAAAACCGCTGATCGTGTATAAGAGTGCGACGCTCATGGTGATTCTTCTGGACATTGTCGCATTTGGGTATTTTGTCAAGTTAGTAACGGACTCCAAATACCTTGCTTATGCGTTGATGCTTTCTATTTGTACATTTTTTCAGTTTCGCATTTGGTATGAACCACTCCTGTCTTTCCATTTTATGATGCCGTTGGTTCTGCTTGAGATACTTGCTTCCTTGATCCTGTATCATAAATTCATCCGGAACGATAAAAAATCATATTTAGCAATAGCGGTTTTTTCTTATTTGCTGGCGTTGCTTACCTACGAAATCTCCTATTTTCTATGCGTATTGCATGTAGTAGTTTCATTGTTCTGCCTATCTGAACAAAAAGCGGGGTTTAGACTTCGGCACTTGTGGAACGCCGTTAAACAGGCCAAGTTCTTTATTCTCTCAACTGTAGCTCTTGTTATTTTGTCGGCATATTTCCGATCTGCATCCATTTTCGATAAGGGCGGCGCATATACTATCACGTTTACTCCGTTGTTATTTCTGAAGACATTTTATATACAAATCATTGGTTCATTTCCGTTATCATATTTTTTCTTCAATAGGAATGTTTTTAACTTTACAGAGTTGGTACGATGGCTCCAGCCGGGTGATTTGATAATCGCCGGCGGGTTCGGGTATTTTCTTTACCGTTTGACCTGCAAGATAGGGGAAAAAATTGACATTCGGTGTTTGTTATATCTGGGGCTTTCGCTTATGGTATTGCCGGCAGTGTTGATATCGCTCTCCCCCAAACATCAGGTGACTCCTCTGGGGGCGGCTTATCTGCAGGTATATCTGCAGTATTTCGGGGCCGAGCTGTTGGTTGCCGCGTTTTTACTTTTGATAAAACGTTCACTGGGTAGTTTCAGAAAGAAGTATTTACCTAGGCTGGCATGGTTGTTTATGATATTTGTAGTTTCATGTGTAGGATTGATCAACTTACTCTGTAACCGTTATGTAGTCGATCGGATGGATGCGATAGGACACTACCAGATGGTAGTGGTCGAGAAGGCGTTGAAGAACGGTTTACTAGACGATATCCCGGATTCGAGTATGATACTGACGGGATCCTCCTGGGCATGGGATCGCCAGGAGTATTATTATTGGCTGTTGGGTAGGAAATTCACCGTCAAGGGACTGGATGCTTATTTGTCCGAGCAGTTTAAGGAAATGTCTTCTAAACCGGTAACTTCTTTTCAAGACCGGATTTTGACCCTTGATCTGCGCGGAAAGAACGTGTATGTGATGAAATATTTCGATTATTCTTACCGGGATAACGGATATCTGCTGTTCGGCCGATTGGCTTCGGTGTCTTTCGACCGCGTATCTGGCAAGACCGTGCAGGTTAACGCGGATGCTCTCAAATTGTTCAGCTGCGGGCGGGGAGTCTTTGAGGCCGTCCAGGGCGAAGTAGTGGTCTCTTCCACTTCTGGAGATCCACAGATCAGTACGGACTATTATGTAATCGAAAAACTGCCGAGGATGAAATTAGGCAGGAATTTTGTTCTTTTTGACGTCCCGATATCCGGGGAGACCATTGATTTTCGCTCGTTGGTTTTCTCAACCCGCAATGAAAAACTGGAAAAGATGCCTTCTAAGACTTCAGGGCAGGGTGGACGCTGGGTCAGACACGGAATGGAACTGCGGAAGAGCGCCGTACTCTACCGGCCTGGTAAGTGGATCACCCATAATGATGAGCAGTATTTGACGTCCGGCTGGTCTACGAACGAGGGAACCCACCGCTGGAGCGAAGGACGCGGAGCCAGGATAGATTTCAAGCTGAAATCGCGCAGGGCGGACACGGTAATGAAACTCATTATTGTTCCCAGGATGGTGCTGGGGCCCCAGCGTGTCAGGATCTTCGTAAATAAGACGCTCGTCGCAGAGACGGTTTTTGAGAAAGCCGGAAAATTTGTCGCGGAGTTCAACTCGGACATACTGATCCCGCATTCGGCCAATTCCATCAGGTTCGTATTCCCCGGCGCGAAAACTTACAAAAGTGATTCCAGGTTAATGGCTGTTGCGCTGGGGAAGGTAGGGGTGTTTTATTGATATCGGCGCGGCCTGATTTCCTGTGTCCGTGCATATGCTGATCGTCATCACGGCATTCAATCTGAAGATCGGGAATATTTTCTGGCGTAATCTGGACCGTATCCTGGGTAAATTTGCCTATAGCATGTTCTTCAGTCACTTTGCCGCTTTTTTCATTACAAGGATGCTGATGGAACATTTTACGATTCCTTTTACCAAATTATTCTATGTAACGGTAAGCGTTATCTTGACATTCTTCCTGTCCGGGATGAGTTATTATCTGATTGAGGCCAATATCGACCGGATCCGGGCCAAGTTAAAGAAAAGAATACCATCTTCTATATGAGCATCGGTAGAACAGCTTTTTCTGCAGCACAGCGGAACATTATTTATATAGTTTCCATCCTATCCGTTTGTCTTTCCTTGCTTTTAAGATATTTAATAACGAAGTTCTCACTGCATATTTTTTTACCGGTGCCCATGCTGGATTATATCTGTATTTGTTTGTTTTTGCCGGTATGCATATTCATTCTTATTTATTTTCTGAAGTGCTATTGTATTTTTTGTATCGGGGAAAGATACCTGGCGGATTGTTTGGGAATGGGCTGTTTTTTCTTCTTCCTTTTCCTTGTTTTTTTTCATATCGACTGGAGCATATATTATAAATGGGCTCCCTGGAATCACAAAATCTATAAAAATCTATTTACACACTTTTTTTCTTTATTGATTTGCCCGGTTATTTTTATTACTGTTTGGAAAGCCAGGGATATAAAGTTAAGGTACTGGTTCGGCTTAGGCAGTATTGCAGGTGTTCTTTTCTTGAGCGGATATATGGCCAGCTTCGCAGTCTTGAATGATTGGCATATTTACAATCAGAATTCCCTTAATTTCGGTGTGGTTTTATATCCGATTGTGCAATGTGCCCTCGGGAAAGCGGTTCTTATTGACCTTCATTCTCAGTATGGGTTATATCCGCAATTCTTGGAACCGCTCATCAGGATAACCGGCTTAAGCATTTTATCGGTTAGCTGTATCCTTGCTTTTTTGTTGTTTATTTCACTTTTTATGACCGGAATCGCGCTGTTAAACGTGGTAAAAAATAAAATACTGGCCGTTTTGGGTTTCGCGGCATTCCTTTTTTTTCATCTTTTTTCCGCGTCATTGTGGCCGTACGAATTGTATTTTCAGTATTATCCTATTCGTACTCTTTTTCCGGCAATTTCGTTTCTTGCCGCAACATATTATTTTCGCAGGCCTTCTAAAAAAGCATATCTTTCGATATTGTGTATTCTCTCCATTGGGATATTGTGGAATGTGGATGTGGGAGCGGTGGCTTTTCTGTCTTTCGTATTAAGTAACGTAAGCCTTCAACTTTCCCGATGCCGCAGGACTTTCGGTGAGAAGATGCAACTGTTATTCTTGCGTGGGCTGGAATCTTTAAGTCCCGTAGTATTAGTTTTTACTTTATACGCAGTTTATTTACGGATTCGGTATCATTTCTGGCCTGATTTCTTCCGGTTGTTACTGCCTCACGGGTATTTCTTACGTCAATATAGCCAGTTAACTTTAAATAAAAGCTGGGTATTAGCGGCTTTACTATATATTGTTTGTCTTGTGTATTCAATTCGTGAGATTCAGCGGAAAAGAGTGGATTATTTTAACTCCATATTGTTGTTCCTTTCTATTCTGGGAATAGGTCTTTTTTCTTATCACGCTAATCAATATTTTGACCAGGTATTGACAGCCTGCGCGTATCCGGCTTTGCTGCTTCTTGTCGTGTGCACCGACAAGGGATTGTTATATTTAAGATGTAGGCGTAAAACCATGTATGTAAGTGATATTCTATTCCTTATATGCAGTTGTTTCTTCATTTCCTTTTGTGCGATTTCTTTTCTTTGCAGTTTGCATGGATCGCCGCCCATAAGGAAAGCGGTCAGAATCGAAGATTTCTATCCGATGAGTCCAGAGAATCAAAAGGTGTTGTGGGAGGACAAAACTCCTTTCTCGGAGAATTCTGAGAATTCAGTGCGTTATGTCAAAGTAAAAGATATTGCTTGCGGTAATCCTGATAAATTATCACCCCCTTGGAAACAACGCGCGTCACTTCTGAAAGACTTTTTTGCCGCACGGGATATCCGGGATAAAAAACTCGTTATTTTTTCCATGTGGGACGCATGGTTGTATATGGAATTACATAAACCTTCCGCTTTAAACATAGTCAATTCGGTCCATTTATATGTTTCTAAGAAATGGGGAGAGGTCGCTAAAAGATTGCGTGAACGGGATATTGATTGGGTGGTTCTTGAAACGGACGCGATGTTGATGAACACAGGAAAAGACGGATGGGATATGATCCGTAAGACACTCGATGAGTACTATCATCAGGAAGCAGTCTTCCCAGTTTCACCTACTTGGTATGGGGGGTGGCAAGATTCTGAATTCAGGATTTATAACAATAAGAGATGAGCGGTATTTCTTGTTGATTCATGAGTGTTTTGACATCGTGAAGATATCCCTGGTGATAATGTGAGATCAAGGCGCAGGAGTACCGGCTAAAACAGCAAAATTTACTTTCATTTTTTTTCTTACAATGTTATAATTTTATCGCATAACAAAGCACAAGACGGTTTTTCTGCCCACAGGAGAATAAATGAAGGTAGTTATTTTAGCGGGAGGAAGAGGGACCAGGATCAGCGAGGTAACGGAAGTCCTGCCCAAGCCCATGGTTGAGATAGGCGGAAAGCCTATCCTCTGGCACATCATGAAGATATATTCTTCATACGGCTTCAACGACTTCATAATCTGCCTCGGGTATAAGGGGTATTTCATCAAGGAATATTTCTCCCATTATTTCATGCATATGAGCGACATCACCATCGATCTCTGCAAAAACAAGACCGAGATACATACCACCTCTTCCGAACCCTGGAAAATAACCCTGGTCGACACCGGCCTGGACACCATGACGGGGGGCAGGCTGAAAAGGGTGCAGAAATACGTCGGCGATGAAGCGTTCATGCTTACTTACGGCGACGGGCTCTCCAACGTCGACATCGGGAAACTTGCGGAATTCCACAAGCAAAGCAATGCCGCCGCCACTCTTACGGCCATTCAGAATACCGGTAAATTCGGCGTCCTGGACCTGGATCAAAGATCGAAAGTCACATCCTTTCTCGAGAAGCCGAAGGAGGAGGGGGGGTGGATCAACGGCGGGTTCTTCGTTTTGAACCCGGAGGTCTTCGATTTCATAAAACAAGGGGACGGGACCGTCTGGGAAAGAGAGCCGTTGGAGACACTGGCTGACCTCGGGAGGCTGAACGCGTATAAACACAGCGGGTTCTGGAGCTGTATGGATACTTTGAGAGATAAGATTGAACTGGAACGGATCTGGCAATCGGGTGAGGCGCCCTGGAAGGTGTGGTAATCGAGCATGAGGATAAATAGCGGTTTCTGGAAAGACAAGCGGGTCTTGATAACCGGGTTCGAGGGTTTCCTGGGGTCCCATCTGACAAAAGCCCTTTTAGGGACAAAGGCGAAGATAGTCGGGCTGGATATCAGGACGGCCCGTAAGGATACGATATTCAGCCGCGCGGATTACGGCAAAATAAAAAGCTATAAAGGCAGTGTGACCAATTTCGGGCTGCTGCGAGAGATACTGCGGAAACATTCTATCAACGTGATCTTTCATCTGGCCGCGGAAGCGATAGTCAGCCGCAGCCATAAGAATCCCCTTGCGGCCTTTGACGCGAATATCGCCGGGACGTGGAAACTGCTGGAAGCGGCGCGCGGCCGGGGGGACATGAACGCCGTTATTGTGGCTTCCAGCGATAAGGCTTACGGCAGCCATAAGAAACTCCCCTATCATGAGAATTCCCCCCTTATAGCAAACCATCCCTACGACGTATCGAAAAGCTGCGCGGACCTGATAGCGTATACGTATTACCATACTTACGGACTGCCGGTCTCGGTGACGCGCTGCGGCAATATTTACGGCCCGGGTGATTTCAATTTCAGCCGTTTGATGCCGGACATCATGAGGTGTATTTTTCATAATAGGACCTTGAAGATACGCAGTGACGGAAAATTCGTCCGTGATTACGTATACGTGGAGGATATCGTCAGCGGGTATATCCGGATAGCGGAACTCTTGCGGTCACGCGGTCTGGCGGGTGAAGCCTACAATTTAAGCGATGAAAATCCTTTGACGGTCATGCAGGTCCTGCGCGAGATAGACGATCTATGCGGAAAGAAATTGAAATACCGCATAATGAATGAAGCCAGATATGAGATAAAGAAGCAGTACCTGGCATCCCGGAAGGCCAGGGAAACGCTGAAGTGGAAACCAGACTATACGATCAGGGAAGGATTGCGGAAAACGATAGACTGGTATCTTGCTTATTTCCGGAATAATGCATGAGGATACGTTTCCTGGGCACGAACGGCTGGTACGACACCGGCACCGGCAACACCGTGTGCGTACTGGTGGAGTCGGACTCTGAATACCTGATATTCGACGCCGGTAACGGGTTCCACAAGATAGATGAATACGTAAAAGAGAACAAGCGTATCCGGCTGTTTCTCAGCCATTATCACCTCGACCACATTATCGGGCTGCACGCGCTGAATAAATTCCATTTCGCCCGCCCGGTGGATATATACGGCCCGCCGGGACTTAAAGCTTCGTTAAAACGTTTCCTGAACAGGCCGTACACGGTGCCTATCGGCAGTCTGCCGGTTAAGCTGCGCCTGCATGAGATCGGGGGCCGCGGGGGAAACTGCCCGGATAACGTCTTCTGCAGGCCTTTAAAGCACTCCGGACATTGTTATGGATACAGGGTGCTGCTGGAGGGGAAAACGATAACGTATTGCACGGACACCGGCGTGTGCGCCAATCTATATTCACTGGCGGCGGATGCGGATGTTTTTATATCTGAATGTTCATATAAAAGCGGGATGCGGGCGAAAGCGGACTGGCCGCATCTCGATCCTCGGCAGGCGGCTTCGGCCGCCCTCAAGGCAGACGTGAAAAAACTTTATTTAACGCATTTCGACGCGAGCATATACCTAACGCGGCAAGACAGGCGCAGCGCGCAGAAAGAGGCGCGCAAGGTCTTCCGGAACACATGGTCGGCGAGGGACGGCATGGCGGTATCGTTATGAAGAAAATGAAAGTGGGGATCATCGGCACGGGCAATATAGGCACGGATCTGCTGATCAAGGTCACCCGGTCGGAATATCTTGAATGCGGCATATTCGCCGGCCGTAACGCGGATTCGGAAGGGATCAAAAGGGCAAGGGCATTGGGCGTCAATACTTCCACCGAGTCGATCCGCGCGATAGAGGACGATCCGGACAGCTGCGAGATAGTTTTTGATGCCACTTCCGCAAGCGTTCACAGGCAGAACGCCGTCATCCTGAAAAAGATGGGGAAATACACCATTGATCTAACCCCGTCGAAGATAGGCAGGATGTGCGTCCCGGCTTTAAATATGGCTGAATGCCTGGACGTTGACAATATCAACCTTATCACCTGCGGCGGGCAGGCCTCTATACCGATAATCCATGCCATAATGAAGGTCCATCCGGATACCGGGTACGTTGAACTGGTATCCAGTATTTCCTCCAGATCAGCCGGCCCCGGGACGCGGCTGAATATAGACGAGTTCACGCAAACCACCAGAGACGCTATAGAATTCTTTACCGGGGTCGGAAAAGCAAAAGCGATAATAGTCCTCAACCCGGCAGAGCCGCCGGTGCTTATGCACAACACGATCTACGCAAAGATCGAGGATCCCGATCTGCGCAGGCTCAAAAAAGAAATTTCGGCCATGGAGAGGATGATACGGAAGTATGTTCCGGGATACAGGGTCACGCTGGGGCCCGTTGCCGAGAACGGCCGTGTTACTACAATGGTCGAAGTCGTAGGGCTTGGGGATTATCTGCCCAAGTACTCGGGCAATCTGGATATAATAACCTGCGCTGCCGTCAACGTGGCCGAAGAGTTTGCAAGAAAAAATATTTTTAAGAGAAATCGCTAACCTATATGCCGAAAATTATTATTTTTGATTCTACCTTACGAGATGGTTCTCATGCAGTCAGGCATACATTATCTGCCGAGAATATTTCTGATTATTGCAAGGCAGTTGATTCTGCTGGAGTATATGTGGTTATAGTAGGACATGGCAATGGTTTAGGTGCTTCTTCTCTCCAGGTTGGACTTTCTGCTTTATCTGATTGTGAAATGCTGTTAACCGCGCGAAGAGTACTAAAAAAAACACGGCTTGGAGCTTTTCTTATTCCTGGTTTTGGTACAATAAAGGATGATTTGGGACCAGCAATTGATTCCGGAGTAGATCTTATTTGTGTGGCTTCTCACTGTACTGAAGCTAATATAACCGCACAGCATATTGAGTATATCAGAAAAAGAGGCAAAGAGGCCTTTGGGGTTTTAATGATGTATCATATGGCTTCTAAGGAAAAACTGCTTGTAGAAGCCCAAAAGATGCAAAGCTATGGTGCTCTCGGGATCATTTTAATGGATTCAGCTGGAGCATCAGATCCTAATATGGTTGCAGAGACAGTAGCTTTTTTGTCAGATGCCCTAGATATTCCGGTAGGTTTTCATGGACATAATAATCTTGGTTTGGCAATAGGCAATACTCTTACTGCAATAAAATCAGGCGCGAGAATTGTCGATGGAACCGTCCGCGGCTTTGGAGCAGGAGCTGGGAATTGCCAACTTGAGGTTTTAGTAGCTTTATTATCAAAATTAAAGTTTGAAACAGGAGTTGATTTATACAAATTGATGGATGCAAGCGAAGGGGTAGTAAAGAAAATGATGTCAAAGCCACAAGAAATAGACTCTATAGCGTTGATTAGTGGGGTGGCTGGTGTGTTTTCCGGATTTGCACCGCATGTTAGAAAAGCATCGGAACATTTTGGTGTTGATCCGAGAGATATTTTTATTGCTCTCGGAAAAAAAAGAATGGTGGCGGGACAAGAAGATTATATTGTTGATGTAGCTTTGGATTTAGCGAATAAAAAGGCAAAAGATCAAGATTTATCCTTCTAATTGATTAAAAAAGGATTGCGATGTTAAAAGACGAACTTAAAAAAGGTTCTTTTGTTTTAGGCACCTGGTGTGATTTACCGAGTCCATCAATCGTTAATGTTTTGACAAGAGCAGGATTGGATTTCGTTATTGTTGATTTGGAACACGGTCCTATGGATTATAAAATCGCTCAAGAAATGATAATGGCTGCCGAATGCGAAGGGAAAGAAGCTTTAATACGCGTATCCCATTTATGCGAGTCGGAGATTTTGCGCGCTTTAGATATAGGAGCGTCGGGCGTAATTATTCCCCATATTGAATCTGTCGGTGACAGAAAGAAAGCGGTTTCCTACACTAAATTTCCTCCTTTGGGACAAAGAGGGTTTAATCCGTATGTGCGTAGCGGATCGTATCATAAGGTTAAAGCAGATTATTTCTCCAAAGAAAATAATAAAGTGATCTTAGGACTAATTTTAGAAGGTAAAAAAGCTTTAAAAGACTTGAGTGCAATTATTGACGATCCCTATGTAGATATGATTTACCTCGGAACTTATGATTTATCTTTATCTTTAGGATTGTCTGGAGATGTCGGACATCCAAAGTTATTACGAGAACTGGAGAAAGCAGTGAGAAAGATTAACAAAGCCAAGAAAAGCGCTGGCTGTATGATTCACAATCAGGACGATTTAAAGAAATTTAAGAATTTGGGCATTCGGTTTATCACATATAAAGTAGATACTTCTATTATTTATGATTCTGTGGCAGAAATTAAAAGGGAGTTCGACAGATGATTAAACTATCTGATTATCTAGTTAAAGTTCTGGAAGATCATGGGGTCAGTGATATTTTTATGCTTACTGGAGGCGGATGTATGCATTTAGTGGACTCTTTCGGTAAGTCAAAGAAAATTGGGTATTTATGCGCTCATCATGAACAGGCTTGCGCAATGGGGGCCGAGGGGTATGCTAAGTTTAAGAATGATTTAGGTGTAGTCTTGGTGACCAGTGGCCCGGGCGCTACGAATGTCATAACCGGGCTGGTTGGAGCATTCCAAGATTCTGTCCCATGCTTATTTATTTCGGGACAGGCTAAAAGACGACAGACTGTTTTTAATGAAAAGGAAATAAAACTGCGGCAATTCGGTACGCAGGAAGTTAATATTATTCCAATAGTGGAATCCGTCTGCAAGTTTGCAGTAATGGTTAATGAACCGGAAAAGATTCGCTATTATTTGGAAAAGGCGATTTATTTGGCCAAAAACGGAAGGCCCGGTCCGGTGTGGTTAGATATTCCTCTGGATGTTCAAAGTTCCCAGATTGATGAAATGTCCCTTCAAAAATTTGATTCCTCAGGACAGGAATATAGTTATTTGAAAAACGTAACGCCGGGAGAATTTCATGATATAGCCAAGCAGCTCATGAACGCAGAGCGTCCTGTGATTATTGCTGGACATGGTATCCGACTGGCCGGGGCATGTCCAGCATTTATCGATTTTGTCGAACATTTCAATATACCGGTAGTTACAAGCATCATGGGCATTGACGTTATTCCGTCAAATCATAAGAATTATGTAGGAAGGATTGGAATAAAAGGAACGAGGGCCGGTAATTTCGCCGTGCAGAATGCAGATCTTATTTTAAGCATAGGCTCAAGGCTGTCTATTCCTTCAATCGGACATGAATATAAGTTATTCGGCAGGGAAGCGAAAGTCATAGCGGTTGATATTGATTCGGAAGAGCACAAGAAGAAAACAATCCATATAGACAAAGTAGTCCAACTTGATGCAGGTATTTTTATAAAAGGAATCAGGAAATATCTAAAAAAGAAGGAAATGTCGATATCGGAAATCTGGGCCAAGAAATGTCGGCGATGGAGAAGACGGTATCCGGTTTGTCTATCCGAATACAAGAAAACAAGCGGGGATATTAATCTATATCATTTTATTCAAGCTTTAAACGAAAAGATCCCCCAGTTAGTTCCGGTGGTTTCCGACGCAGGTTCTGTATTTTATGCTACAGCACAAGGGATTAGCATTAAGAAAGATCAACGGTATATCACTTCTGGAGCGTTAGCGACCATGGGATTCAGCCTGCCTGCAGCTATAGGCGTTTGCATTGCTAATAACAGAAGAAAAGTTGCGGCAATAACAGGCGACGGTTCTTTTCAGATGAATATTCAAGAATTGCAGACAATCGTTCATCATAATTTGCCGGTTAAGATTTTTGTCGTCAACAATAATGGCTATTTATCTATTCGTCAAACTCAGGCAAGATTTTTTAACTCACGTTTTGTCGGTGAAGGAAGGTGTTCCGGCGTCTCTTTCCCCGATCTTAAGAAAATAGCCTCGGCGTTCGGCATTACATATGTTAAATTGAATTGCGATAATTTATTTTCAGGCTTGGAGCAGGTTTTTGAGGGCGATACTCCTGTTCTTTGTGAGGTTAAAGCCCTTGCTGACCAACATATTATTCCTACTAATACGGCAGAAATTAACTCAAGTGGTGTTATGGTTTCAAAACCGTTAGAGGATATGTACCCTTTTCTTGATCGTAAAACGTTTTTTGCGGAAATGATTGTAAAACCTGTCAATTAAAATGAAAAAACGGATTGCGATATTAGGGGCTACAAGTCATATTGCAAAAGGGTTAATCCTCAATTTCTTGCAAAATAAGAAGAATTCTTTATTCCTATTCGCCAGAAAACCTATAGATGTACGGTGTTTTTTAAAGGCAAATGGCAGGGAAGTACTCTCGCAGATAAGTGCTTTTGTTGAATTCAATAGAAATAGGTATGATATCATAATTAATTGTGTCGGTCTGGGTACTCCCGATAAGGTGAGGAGGTCGAATGGCGAGATATTTAATCTTACGGAGAGATTCGATAATTTAATCCTGACATATCTTAATAAATATCCTGAGACATGCTATATAAATCTGAGTAGTGGTGCTGTTTATTCTGTGGCGTGTGATGATATAAGACCAGAATATTATTACGGTATTGCAAAATTATACCAAGAAGCAAAACATCGTTCCCTAAGTAAATTAAATATCGTGGATATACGGATTTTTTCGTATTTTAGCAGGTTTATCGATCTTAATTCCGGTTTCTTCCTGACGGAAGTAATCAAATGTATAAAAACAAAAACGATTTTTGAAACTGATTCATCTGATTTCATCCGGGATTATCTTTCGCCACATGATTTCTTCAATTTGGTATGTCTGATTATAAAAAAAAGACCTTATAACTTTGGTATTGATGCATATAGTGCGGCTCCGGTCAGTAAATTTAAGTTGTTGGAATTTCTTACGAAAAAATATGCTTTAAAATGCAAGATTAAAGATAGTTTGAAGTTAGATTCTCCTACCGGTAAAAAATCAGCTTATTTTTCTCGTTCGCGAAAAGCTTTCACGTTGTTGGGCTATAAGCCGAAAGATTCTTCTCTCAAGACAATTACAACAGAGATAACACATATACTTTAATGCGCATGAATAAACAGGAAGAGATTAGAGAAAACATATTAAAGCAGACCAAGTTATATTTAACTTCAGCACAGAAAAAGAAGTTTATCGGCGGGGGAAATTATATATCCTACGCCGGCAGGGTTTACGATGAGAAAGAGCTCACGGCTTTAGTGGATTCCGCGCTTGATTTTTGGCTGACAGCCGGTAGGTATGCGCGTCTTTTTGAAAAGAAATTCGCCGAGTTCCTGGGGGTAAGACACGCTATCCTGACCAATTCCGGCTCTTCCGCCGATCTGCTGGCAGTAACGGCGCTTACCTCCCCGCTGCTTAAGGACCGCCGGCTTAAGCCGGGCGACGAGGTGATAACCACCGCCTGCGGTTTCCCGACCACCGTCAATCCTATCCTGCAGAACAAACTTGTCCCGGTCTTCGTCGACGTTTCCCCCGGCACATATAATATAGACCCGGAAGCGCTGGAACGGGCCGTTTCGCGCAGAACGCGCGCCCTGATAATCGCCCATACGCTGGGAAACCCTGCTGACCTGGACGCTTTAACGCGGTTCTGCCGCAGGCACAAATTGTGGTTTATCGAAGACAATTGCGATGCCCTCGGTTCGCGCTACAGGGGCAAGTTTACCGGGACGTTCGGCGACATCTCGACTTTCAGCTTTTATCCCGCGCACCATATAACGATGGGGGAGGGCGGGGCCCTGGCGACGGATGATCCTCTTCTGAGGAGGATAATACTTTCTTTCCGCGACTGGGGCAGGGACTGCTGGTGCGAATCCGGGCACGACGACACCTGCAGAAAGCGGTTCAGTCAGAAATTCGGTGACCTGCCTTTCGGGTATGATCATAAATACGTCTATTCCCACATAGGATATAACCTGAAGGTCACGGATATGCAGGCGGCGGTCGGGACCGCGCAGCTGAAGAAGCTGCCGGGTTTCATCTCCCAAAGAAAGAAGAACTTCGCGCTTCTTTATAAAGCGCTTAAAAAGCACGAAAATTACCTGTTGCTTCCGTCCTGGGACAAAAAAGCGGAGCCGAGCTGGTTCGGTTTTCCGATCATGGTGAAGGATAACCGCTATTTCGGCAGGACGGATATCGTCGGCTATCTTGAGGAGCACAAGATCGCCACCCGCATGCTGTTCGGCGGTAATTTGACCAAACAGCCGGCTTACAAGGACGCTAAATACCGGATCTCCGGGAATTTGCGTAATACCGACCAGGTGATGAACCGGCTTTTTTGGATCGGCGTCTATCCGGGGATCAGAAAAGTCCAGCGGGATTTCATTATCAGGAAGTTCGGCGATTTCTTTAAGGAAAGGGTGAAGGAGCGATGAAATTGATAAGCATTGTGACCCCGTGTTACAACGAAGAGAAGAATGTCGCCGCGCTATATACGGAAGTCAAAGAGGTTATGGCGGGGGTCAAAGGATACGATTACGAGCATATATTCATCGATAACGCCTCCACGGACGGCACGGTAGGTATATTGAAGGAGATCGCAGCCGGGGACAAGAAGGTAAAGATCATAGTGAACCTGAAAAACTACGGTCATTTACGCTCCCCGTTCCACGCCATCCTGCAGGCGAACGGTGATGCCGTCATATCCGTGGTGGCCGACCTGCAGGACCCTCCGGTCTTGATAAAGGATTTCATCGGCAAATGGGAAAGCGGCTATAAGGTGGTTGTCGGAGTCAAGAACCGCAGCAACGAGCCGCGCTGGATGTTCCTTGTGCGGAAATTGTATTATTCCCTGATAAGCGCCATCTCGACCTCGGAACAGATAAAGAATTTCACCGGTTTCGGCCTTTATGACAGGGCCGTAATAGATATACTCAGGCGGTACGACGAGCGCTATCCGTATTTCCGGGGTCTTATCAGCGACCTGGGCTTTCCGGTCGCGCGTGTGGAATTTGTCCAGCCGAGGCGCAAGAAAGGGAGGAGCAACAACAATCTTTATACGCTTTTCGACCTGGCGATGCTCGGTATAGTTAATTATTCGGTCCTGCCGCTGCGGCTGGCCACATTCATAGGTCTGATCACGGCCGCGGCAAGTTTCCTGACGGCATTGTTCTATTTTATATATAAGATAATATTCTGGGATAAATTCCAGGTCGGTATGGCCCCTTTAATAATCGGGATCTTTTTTTTCTCCGCCGTTCAGCTGTTCTTTATCGGGATAATAGGCGAGTATATCGGCGCAATCTATACCCAGGTTAAGAAACGGCCGCTGGTAATCGAAAAAGAACGGATAAATTTTTAGCGGCGGCGCAGCATCGGGATTTATGCGGCAAAATAGCGTTGAGCATCCAGCCGGATATGCGCTGGGTACCGGTGAAGCACCGGCTTCACCGCAAAAAAACAGGAGTCCCGGGTCAAATCCGGTGGTCTCCATTCCTTTCCTCATTACCGGTCAGGCAATCACTAAATCACAGGGTGCGCTTTGAGCTTACGACGGCGGGTTTTCATTGAATGCAGTAATACCTGGGCCAGCGATATGAACACCGGCATCCAGAGGGTGGTCCGGAATATCGTCCGGCAGTCTTTTTCCGTCCGCCCGGCGCCGGATACGGAGGTGATTCCGGTCGTCGTCAGCCGGGGCTCTTTCCGGCGCGCGGGTATAAAACCGGGAAGTTCCGTGTCCAGCGCCGCATACTGGTGCCTGCTTAAAGGATTCTATCACCGCGTCCGTCCCCTATTGAAGCTTTTTCCTTTTCTCGGCAGGGTGGAGTCGTTTCTTATACTGTATGCGCGGCGCTTTATGGCGTCCCTGCCCGGTCTTCCCGCCCTTTTATGGCAGCGGCGCCTCTCCTCGGGGCGGGAGGTTATTCCCGGGGAAGGGGATATTCTGATCCTGCTGGATTCTTCCTGGATGTATCCGGTATGGCAGGCCGCCGGGAAAGCCGGGAAGAACGGGGCTTTCGTGGTCCTGGTCGTATACGACATAATCCCTCTTACACATCCGGAATTTTTCCCCCCGGCTATACATAAGCGTTTCGGGGACTGGTTCATCAGGGCGGCCGGCAGCGTCGATATGATAATGGGCATATCCGCTGCGGTGAGGAGCGCGGTCCTGGAATATCTCAAGGGAATACCCGGCGGGGAGAGACTTGACGGGCGCGTGGACTTTTTCCGTCTGGGGTCGGCTTTGGACAACATACATTGCAGGGCGGATCAGCCGGCGCTTAAAGAAAACGGCAGGTTAAAACGCGGATTTTATATAAGCGTGGGGACGATTGAAGCAAGAAAGAACCATAAATACCTGCTCGACGCTTTCGATCTTGTCTGGGAGCAATGTCCTGATGCCGGCTTGTGCATAATCGGAAAAATAGGGTGGCTTAGCGAGGGTGTTGTATCGCGCATAAGGAAACACCCTTTGTTCGGCAGGCGGCTTTTTATGCTCAATGACGCCTCGGACAGGGAACTGGAGCATTATTACAGGCATTCAAAGGTGCTGGTGTTCTCTTCCTTTACCGAGGGATTCGGTTTGCCGATCGCGGAAGCGCTGTTATACGGCCTGCCGGTGCTGGCCAGCGATATCCCGGTTCACAGGGAAACCGGTGGTGATTTTTGCACCTATTTCGATATAAAACACCCGCCGGACCTGGCGGGGATCATCGTAGGTATCGAAAAGAGCGGGCGGATGCCGCCGGTAAGGGACAACAGGGAATATATCCCGGTGGGATGGGAAGAAAGTTACCGCGAGCTCATAGAAAAGACCAGGGCATCTGCCGGCGGCGGATACGGCGTCCGTTCTCCTGCGGTTTCCTGAAACAAGGGGCGGATATGAGGGTGGCATTAGTGCATGATTGGCTTACCGGGATGCGCGGGGGCGAGCGCTGCCTGGAGGCTATGTGTGAGCTTTACCCCGGGGCCGACATTTTCACTTTATTGCATATTCCCGGCTCGATTTCGGATGTCATAGAACGCCGCCGCATCATTACTTCTCCTTTACAGCATCTTCCTTTCGTAAAAAGCCATTACCGTTACTATCTTCCTTTTATGCCGCAGGCGATAGAGTCGTTCGATCTTAAGGGGTACGACCTGGTAATATCATCAAGCCACTGCGTTGCCAAAGGAGCGCGTATTTCCGGCGGCACTCCCCACATATGTTACTGCTATACCCCGATGCGTTATGTCTGGGATATGCACGCCCAGTATTTCCGGGGCCGCGATTTGAGTTCCGCAGCCATGAGACTGCTGCGGGAACGTTTGAAAAAATGGGATATGGCTTCTTCCCGCAGAGTGGGCGCTTTTATAGCTATTTCCGAAACAGTTCAAAAAAGGATCAAACGATGCTATAATAGAGATTCACGCATTATTTATCCTCCCGTGGACACGGAACGCTTCCGTCCCGCCGGAGAGAAAGGGGATTTTTATCTCCTGGTAGGAGCAATGGTTCCCTATAAACGGGCGGACATCGCGGTGGACGCTTTCAATACCCTGGGGTATCCGCTTAAAATAGCCGGATGCGGCCCGGAAGAGGCCGGTTTGAGAAAAAGGGCAAAGAGCAATATTTCGTTCTTAGGCAGGCTTTCCGATCCGGAGATCGCGTCGCTTTACAGCCGCTGCAAGGCATTGATATTCCCCGGAGAGGAGGATTTCGGCATAGTTCCGCTTGAAGCTATGGCGTCGGGAAAGCCTGTGCTGGCTTTTTCCGGAGGAGGCGCGGGAGAGACTGTGTCCGATTATGAGGACGGTTCGGCGCGGCCGGCTTGCGGGATATTGTTCGGCGAGCAGAATGCCGGGGCCCTTGTCCGGGCAGTAAGGCGTTTCGAAAGTGTGGAAGGGAAAGGGATTTTCCGGCCGGAAGAGATACGGAAATACGCCTTAGCTTTCGACAAAAGCGTTTTTAAGGCCGCTTTCAGGCAGGCTATAGAGGAATTCTTATCCGATGCTTAAAAGACACGGTCAACTGCTGCTCAGCTTGTTTTTCATTGCCGACATCCTTTGGGTGACTTTGTGCTGGATGTTGATGTATGCTTTGCGTTTTTCTTCAAATATTTTCCCGGTTTTCAGCGAGACCCCCGATTTCAGCCAGCACTGCGGATTATTATTCCTGATCGTCCCGGTTTATGCGATTGTCTTCAAAATGGCAGGTGTATATAAACCGAGGCGCACTTCCCAATTAAGCTCCGAGATAATAGATATTGTCAAAGTTTCGGTTATCTCCCTGATGAGCCTTGTTTTCATTATTTATTTTTTCAGAAGGGGATTTCATTATTCGCGTCTTACTCTCGCTTTATTCTTCGTTTTCAGCACTTCCGGCCTGGTTTTGATCAGAAGTCTTCTGCGCAGAATATTCAGGATCTTGAGGAAACGCGGATACAACCTGCGGCATGTGCTGATCGTGGGGACGGGGCCTCATGCGCAGGAAGTGTATGAAAAGATACATGAGCACCTTGAGTTCGGGCTGAATTGCGCCGGTTTTCTCCGTAAAGAGAACGGTGCCGATTGCCGGCCGGCGGTAGACGCGAAAAAGATAATCGGTACCTACAGAGAGATCGAGTCGATAATCCTGGAAAAAGGGATAGACCAGGTGATCTTTGCGCTGCCTTCCGGTGAAGAACGTATGATAAGGGCGCTTTTGAAGAAGATAGAAAAGGAAGGGGTGGATATAAAGGTCATTCTCGACCTGGGGGATTTTTTCACTTTACGCAGGAGTTTCGACGACCTGGCTGGGCTTCCGGTCATAACATTAAGGGAGAGTCCTTTATTCGGCTGGCCCCGGATAGGCAAAAGGATGTTCGATATCATCGGGTCAACTTTATGCATCATAATCAGCGCGCCGCTTATGTCCTTGATAGCCCTGCTGGTCAAGCTGACCTCCGACGGACCGCTGTTATACAAGCAGGAGCGCGTAGGGCTGGACGGGGAAAAGTTCATTATTTATAAATTCAGGTCTATGCGCCCGGACGCGGAGAAGGGCAGCGGGCCGGTGTGGACTTCAATTTCTGACAAAAGGCGAACCCCGGTGGGGGCCTTGATAAGGCGCACCGGGCTGGATGAGCTCCCGCAGCTTTTCAACATTCTTTGGGGGCAGATGAGCCTGGTAGGGCCGAGGCCGGAGCGTCCGGTGTTCGTGGAAAAGTTCCGCAAACACCTGCCGAATTACATGCTAAGACACAAAATAAAAGCGGGAATGACCGGGTGGGCGCAGGTTCACGGGTGGCGCGGCGATACTTCTCTTGAAGAAAGAATAAAGTATGACCTTTTTTATATAGAGCATTGGTCCCTATGGTTCGATCTGAAGATAATCTGTATGACACTCCCTGCCGTCTTGAGAGGGGAGGGCGCTTATTGACCGGAGCCGCGAGTGAAACAAGTCGCTCTCCGTTGATGGGAATTCCCGGCCGCGGGGCCGGTCTTCGGCAATTGTTTTAACTTACGCGGCGGAATAACGGCGGCTCTACAGCCGGATATGCGGCGCGCACCTGTGAATGTTCGAGATGCCTGATAAAGATAAAATATACGGATTTTTCGATAATCTTCAGTTTTACGGGTTCTGCCTGATATTATTGGCCGCGCCTTTTTCCCTGGCGGCAATCGAGTCTTTTTTCGGCGTCGTCCTTTTATCTGCGGCAGTGAAATTCGCCGTCAGGCGCGATCTATCTTTCATCAAAACCAGGCATGCGCTTTTGCTGGTTGTGTATATGTTCTTTCTCGCTCTTTCCCTGTTCAACTGCGGCGCGTACCTCAATATCGGGCTGAAAGCCTGGTTTTTCAAGTGGGGGGAATATGCTCTTATGTTCCTGGCCGCTTCCGACACCTTCCGCTCGCGAAAACGCCTGACGGCAGGGATACAGGTTCTTATCCTTTCTTCTCTCTCGGTCCTCATTTCGGTCATTACCCAGATATGGCAGGGGAAGGACATCCTGAGGGGAAGGCTGCTTATTCCTATTGCTCCCGGCGTTAACGGAATTACCGGGTCTTTTAACAGCCACAATGATCTGGGCTGCTACCTCGCTTTAATACTTCTTTTAGCAATCGCTTGTTTTTTAATAGAGCGCGGCCGGAAGTTAAAGTTGTTTATGGGGCTGTGGAGCGTAGTTATCAGTATCGGCCTTCTTCTCACTTTCTCAAGAGGGAGCTGGTTTAATTTTACTGTCGCCATGGTACTGTTCTTGATTCTGCTTAGGAATTCTTCCGGCCGTATGCTGCTGAAAGTCGTTGCCCTTTGGATGGTACTTGTT
>Ga0302250_1000685_pt1 | contig 30451 bp, 26 predicted proteins | sample AAG_RA_Asp_MG_FD_193536 | JGI IMG/M metagenome (GOLD analysis project Ga0302250, IMG submission 193536) | Enriched activated sludge microbial communities from anaerobic digester in WTTP, New Holstein, Wisconsin, United States - AAG_RA_Asp | ecosystem: Engineered > Bioreactor > Anaerobic >... | reverse complement strand
GACCACCTCCAGGCCCCGGTTCACCACGTCCATCCCGGCGACCGTGACGGTGCCCGAGGACGCGGCGATGAAGCCGGTGAGGATCTTCATGCAGGTGGTCTTCCCCGCCCCGTTCGGCCCCAGGAATCCCACCACCTCCCCCTTCTCGACCGTGAAGGAGACCCCATTCAGCGCCCGAATGGGGCCGTAGTCCTTGACCAGATTCCGGATCTCGATCATGGTCCTCCCTCCGATTCCGACCCTCCGGCCCTCCCGGCGGACCCGGCCGGGCACCAAACCCCCGGCGGCGCCGGTTTATTCCGGGGACCGTCCCCTGTCAATGGCCCGGCGCCCGGGTCGGGGGTCCCGCGGCGGGGCCTGCCCTCTGCTACAATGCCCCCATGCGGCTGGAACGCCCCCCTCTGCTGCGCTTGGCCGGTCTCACGGGCGGCATCGGATCGGGCAAGAGCACGGTGGCGGCCTGCTGGCGCGCCCTGGGGATCCCGGTGATCGACGCCGACGGAGTGGCCCGGCGCCAGTCGGAACCCGGAGAACCGGGGTTCGAGGCGATCCGGGACCTGCTGGGTCCCGGAGTGCTGGGGCCCGATGGCCGGATCGACCGTCGGGCGGTCGCCGCCCTGGTCTTCCGGGACCCCGATCTCCGCCGCGCCCTCGAGCAGCGGGTCCATCCCCCGGTGATCGAGGAGGTCTCCCGGCGCCTGGAACGGCTGGCCGAGAGCGGCTGCCGCCTGGCGGCGATCGAGGCTGCCCTGCTGATCGAGAGCGGCCTTTCCCGGGAGGTGGACCGGACCGTGGTGGTGGTGGCGCCGGAGGAACAGCGCATTGCCCGGGTCTGCCGCCGGGACGGCCTGACCGCCGGGGAGGTGCAGGCCCGCATCGCGGCGCAACTCCCCGACGAGGCGCGCATCCTTTCCGCCCACCGGGTCCTGGAGAACGGGGGAACGCTGCCGTCCCTGCTGGGACGGGCCCGACGCCTGGCGCTGGACCTCCAGTCGGAGATGGACCCCCAGGTGCCGGGAGGAATCAATACGGAGGCTACGCTTCGCCGTTGAGCCGCTGCCGCAGGCCCAGGCCCACCTTGAAGAAGGGCAGGCGCTTCGGGGGCACCACGACCTTCTCGCCGGTCTTGGGGTTCCGGCCCTCGTAGCCCTCGTACTCCTTCACGATGAAGTTGCCGAAGTTCCGGATCTCGATCCGCTCGCCCCGCTTCAGGGCGTCCACCATCTGGTCGAAGATCGCGTTGACGACCACCGCCGCCCGATCCAGGGAGATTCCGGTCCGCTTCGCCACCGCCTCGATCAGGTCCGACTTCGTCATGGAATCCCTCCAAGGGGCCTCAAGCGAATGGGATGATAAACGAATCGAGCCTCCCGTCAAGTTGTCATCGCCGGCCTTCTCTGGTAGAGGAAGGGCCGGACGGCGATGTCCCGTCCCTTCTCCGCACCGCGAGGATGCCATGGATCTTCCCTTCCGCTTCACCCTCGACCGCCGGGCTCCGCGGACGATCCCGGAGCCGGAGGTCCGTTCCGCCGTGGACCGCCTGATCCGGGACGGGGAAGGGCCCGCCGCCTTCCTGGGCTGCGGCCGGTCGGACCCCGGGGAGGTCGAGGACCTGGTCCGGGGACTGCCCTCCCGGTTCCGCAAGGTGCTGGTGCTCGGCATCGGGGGATCGGGCCTGGGGGCCCTGGCCGCCCTGGAAGCCCTGGGACCCGTTCCTCCCGGGCCGGGAGGCAGGGAGGTCCGGGTCCTGTCGAACCTGGACCCGGTGTCGGTGGCCAGGGCACTCGAATGGTTCGACCCGGCGGACACGCTGCTGAACCCGGTGACCAAGTCGGGCACCACGGTGGAGACCCTGACCCAGTTCGCCCTCTTCGCGGACCGGATCAGACGGGAAGCCGGCCCGGCGGGACTCCGGGAGGGCATCGTGATCACCACGGACCCCGAACGGGGGGCCCTCCGGCGGGTCGCCAGGACGCTGGGCTGCCCCGCGCTGCCGGTCCCTCCCAAGGTCGGGGGACGGTTCAGCGTGCTGACCCCCGTGGGGACCTTCCCGATCCGGGCGGCCGGGTACGACGTGCGGCGGCTGCTGGCCGGGGCGGAGCGGGTGTTCCAGGCCCTCGGGGACCGGGACACCGCCCACCCCTCGGTGCAGGCGGCCCGGAGCCAGGTCGCCCACATGCTGGGAGGGTCCCACGCCCGGGTGATCTGGGCCTACTGCGACCGGCTGGCCTCCCTGGGCGACTGGTTCTGCCAGCTCTGGGGCGAGTCCCTGGGCAAGCCCCGGGGCGACGGGACCCTGGGCCAGCAGCCGGTGCGGGCCATCGGGAGCACGGACCAGCACTCCCTGCTGCAGCTGTTCATGGAAGGATCGCCGGACAAGCACCTGACCTTCCTGACCGTCGGGGGGCCCCGGCCCTCCCTGGTGGTCCCGGACCTGTCGGACCTGGACCCGGACCTGAAGGAGTTCGCGGGCCACGAGGTCTTCGAGGTCTTCGAGGCCCTCCGGGCGGGGACGATGGCCGGCCTGGTGGAGGCCGGGCGGCCCGTGGACCGGATCCACGTGCCGACGCTGGACGAGGAGGCCCTGGGGGCCCTCTTCGCCCACTTCGAGGTCGAGACGGCACTGGCCGGGTACCTCCTGGGCATCGACCCCTTCGACCAGCCCGGCGTCGAGGCGGGAAAGCGCTTCGCCCACGGGCTCCTGGGACGGCCCGGCATGGAGGACTGGGGGCGGCGGGCCCGGGCCATCCTGGGCGAGGAGGGGGCATGAGCGGCTACCTGCGGGAGATCGAGCACCGGTACGGGCCTCGGGTCCACATCCTGGACGATCCCTACTGCCGGACCTTGCTCGCCGAACTGTGCCAGCCCCAGACCATGCAGCCCCGGCTCAACTGGCTGCTCCAGTCCCTCTACGACGGCCTGCTCCGGGCGTGCATCAACGACCTGTTCCCGAAGCAGGTGCGATCGGTCCGGACCCGGATGGGGGCCGAGTACCGGGCCGAACTGCTGGATCCCCGGACCGAGGTCGTCACCGTGGACATCGCCCGGGCGGGCATCAAGCCGTCCCTGGTGTGCTTCGAGCTCCTCTCGACCGTGCTGGACCCCGCGGGGGTGCGCCAGGACCACATCGTGATGAACCGGACCACCGACGCCCAGGGATCGGTGACCGGCGCGGCGATCTCCGGGAGCAAGATCGGCGGCCCCATCGAGGGGAAGTTCCTGCTGTTCCCGGACCCGATGGGGGCCACGGGGTCCTCCCTGACCGAGGTGGTCCGCTGGTACCGGGACCACGGCGAGGGCACCCCCCGGGGATGGGTCAGCATGAACCTGATCGTGACGCCCGAGTTCCTGCGACGGGTGACCCGGGAGTGCCCGGAACTGGAGGTCTATGCCCTCCGGGTGGACCGGGGCCTGTCCCCCCCGGCGGTGCTGGCCCGGGTGCCCGGGGAGGCCTGGGACCAGGAGCGGGGGCTCGACGACCACGACTACATCGTGCCCGGAGCCGGGGGCCTGGGAGAGGTGCTGAACAACGCCGTGCGGTAGTCCGGCGGCGGGAGACCCGACGAGGAGGGAACCATGGAGGGCGCCGATCGGTTCCGGATGCTGATCCCCGAGGACCGGATCCAGGCCCGCATCGCCGAGATGGGCCGCCAGATCACGGGGGATTTCCAGGGGCGGGACCTGGTGGTGGTGGGGGTGCTGAAGGGGGCGATCTTCTTCCTGACGGACCTGGTCCGGCGGATCGACCTGCCCCTGTCGATGGACTTCCTGGGCCTGTCCTCCTACGGGGACGCGACGGAGTCCAGCGGGGTGGTCCGGATCACCCAGGACCTCTCCCGGCCCATCGTGGACCGGGACGTCCTGGTGGTCGAGGACATCGTGGACACCGGGCTGACGCTCTGGTTCCTGCGGGAGAACCTGCTGGCCCGGAGGCCCCGGAGCCTCCGGATCTGCACATTGCTCCACAAGCCCTCGAACACCCTCCGGGAGGTCCCCCTGGACTACGTGGGGTTCACCATCGAGAACCGGTTCGTGGTGGGCTACGGCCTGGACTACGAGCAGCGCTACCGCAACCTGCCCTACATCGGCTACCTGCCCCTGCCCCAGGCCCCGGCCGCCCCGGGGTCCTAGGAGGGATCCCCCCGGCTCTGGACGGGAGGCAGCACCAGCACCACCGGATCCTCCGAGGCGGGCAGGCCCCCGGGCCAGCACCACGGGCCCCGATCCCCCCGGACGACGGTCCAGCCCTCCGCTTCCACCTCCCGGAGGAAGTCCCCGAGGGGAAGCAGCGGCAGGTCCACCTCCGGCAGCCGGTAGTGCATCGGCACCACGACCCGGGGCCGCAGTCGTCGCACGGCCTCCAGCGCCTCCCGGGGTCCCACCGTGAAGGTGCCGCCCACCGGCACCATCAGCAGGTCCAGGGGGCGAAGGGCCCGGGTTTCGGCCGGAGACGGCGGCCTCCCGGCATCCCCCAGGTGGACCAGGGTCACCCCGTCGATGGCAAAGCGCAGCGCCGTGACGAACCCCCGCCGGGCCCCCTCCTCGCCGTCGTGGGGCAGCCTCACCCCGGTGAAGGCGACCCCCCGGGCCACCTGGTCGCCCCGGACCACCACCGGGTCCCCGAAGGCCGGGTCCAGGTGGAAGTGGTCCAGGTGTTCATGGGTGGAGGCGACGATGTCCACCTCCCCCTGGAAGCCCGGAAGGCCGAACCGCCCCCCGAAGGCCCCGGGCTGGTAGGGATCCAGCAGCACCCGGGTCCCCGCGGTTCCCTCGACCAGCACGCAGGCATGCCCGATGAAGGTCATCCGCATCGCCACCCCTCACTTCTCGGTCCCGTTGGCCCCCCCCCGTCCCGGGCCCTTCCCGGAGGCTTCCATCGTGTCGAACCAGGCCCTCAGGACGGCCCGGAGGGGATCGGGGTCCCGGCCGTAGAGATAGGAGGGGCCCAGGCTGACGCGTCCCTCCCCGTCCCGGAGCACGGTCGCCGCCGTCCCCGTCCGCAGGAGGGCCTCCCGGTCCCCGTCCCCCTCGCCGCGCCCGCGCCACCGGGACCGCTCGGCCCGCTGCTGGGCCTGCCACTGGGCCTGGAGGTTCAGCAGGTCCTCCAGTTCCTCCGGCAGCCGGGAGGCCATCGCGTACAGCAGCCGCACGGTGGCCTCGGCATCCGCCGTGGCCCGGTGGGCGGTCCCCATCGGGACCTCGAAGAAGCGCACCACGTCCTCCAGGCGCAGGCGGATGCGCCGCCCCTGGTCGTCCTTCAGGCCGAGGCCCCGGGCCAGCACCAGCACGTCCACCACGTGGCAGGGGGGCACCTCCATCCCGACCCGGGCGAGTTCCGCCCGGAGCAGCGGCAGGTCGTAGTCCAGCACGTTGTAGCCCACCAGCACCTGGCCCCGGATGCGGTCGGCGATCTCCGGGGCCAGGGTCTGGAACACCGGGCGCCCCTGCAGGTCCTCGTCCCGGAGGCCCGTCTTCTCCCTGGAGGCCTCCGACAGCGGCCGCATGGGGTCCAGCAGGACCGCGTAGGGGTCCACCGGCTCCCCTCCCTGGAAGGTCACCAGGGCGATCTCGAAGATCCGGTCCTCGGTCACCGACAGGCCTGTCGTCTCCGTGTCGAACCCCACCAGCGGCATCCCGATCCACCGACCCATCGAATCCTCCTCCTTCCGATCCCTCTTGACGAACCGGATCCGCAAAGTCTATGATGACTTCTGCCGGGCTGGGCGGCGCGAGCCGGGCCGGTCCGGACCCCTTCAGGGTTCCTTTCCCCCTGGCCGGTGGGGGAGACCAATCCGCCCGAGTTCAACGCCCGCTCTCTCCTGCCGGCCCACTCCATCCCGGCGGCCCGGGTCACAAAACGGGCTCGAAGGTCGAGGTAAAATGCCGCAATACCTGGGTCTGGCGCCGGAACCGCAGGCCCCGGACCCGATCCCTCCGCCGGAAGACCTCCAGCACCACCTCGACCAGGTACTCGATGTGACTCTGGGTGTAGACGCGCCGGGGGATCGCCAGGCGCACCAGTTCGTTCCGGGCGGGAATGAAGCGCCCGTCGGCCTCCCTTCGCCCGAACATCACGGACCCCACCTCGACGGACCGCACCCCGCCTTCCAGGTAGAGTTCCCCGACGAGGGCCTGTCCCGGAAACTGCTCCGGCGGGATGTGGGGCAGGAACCGCCGGGCGTCGATGTAGATCGCATGGCCGCCCGGGGGCTCGAAGATCGGCACGCCGTGTTCCAGCAGGTGCTCGCCCAGGAAGGCCACCGACCGGACCCGGTAGCGCATGTAGTCCTCGTCCAGGACCTCCTCCAGTCCCTGGGCCATCGCCTCCAGGTCCCTCCCGGCCAGGCCGCCGTAGGTCGGGAATCCCTCCGTGAGGATCAGCATGGACCGGCAGCGATCGGCCAGTTCCTCGTCGTTCATGGCCAGGAAGCCCCCGATGTTCACCAGGGCGTCCTTCTTCGCCGACATGGTGAGCCCGTCGCAGAGGGAGAACATCTCCCGGGCGACCTCCCGGAGGGACCGGTTCCCGTACCCCGGTTCCCGTTCCCGGATGAACCAGCAGTTCTCGGCGAACCGGGCCGCATCCAGGAACAGCGGCAGCCGGTACCGGTCGCAGACGGCACGGACCGCCCGGAGGTTGCCCATCGAGACCGGCTGCCCCCCGGCGGCATTGTTGGTCACCGTGACCATCACCAGCGGGATCGCCTCCGGGCCCACGCGCTCGATCAGGCGCTCCAGGGCCGGGACGTCCATGTCCCCCTTGAAGTCCCCCCGGAAGGTCGGGTCCAGGCCCTCGGGAGCCACCAGGTCCACCGCCTCGGATCCCACGTGCTCGATGTTGGCCCGGGTGGTGTCGAAGTGGGTGTTGTTCGGGACGACCTTCCCGGGACCGCCGACCACCCCGAAGAGGATCCGCTCGGCCGCCCGGCCCTGATGGGTCGGGATCACTTGCCCCAGTCCGGTGAGGCGTTTCACCACATCGGCGAACCGGGTGAAGGACCGGGCGCCGGCGTAGGACTCGTCCCCGCGCATCATCGCCGCCCACTGCTCGCTGGACATCGCCGAGGTCCCCGAGTCGGTCAGGAGGTCCAGCAGGACGTCCTCTGCTGGGATCAGGAAGGGGTTGTAGCCGGCCTTCTCGAGGATGGCCTGTCGCTCCTCCCGGCTGGTCATGCGGATCGGTTCGACCATCTTGATCCGGAACGGTTCGATGATGGTCCGGACGGACATTCCACGCCTCCAGTCGCTGCCCGGCCGCACTCTAGCGCCCCCTGCCCTTCGCTGCAACGTCCCCCGCGGGGGGAACTCCCGGACCACTTGGGTCCGGTTGGCACCATTCGTGCTTGGGGAACCGCCCGGGCCGGTTCTCTTTCTGGCAGGAGACGTCATGAACTTCCATCAGCGGTTCACCCGGGTGGCTCTGTTCGAAGGACTGACCGATTCCCAGCGGGCGCAGCTGGAACAGATGGGCAGCGAGGTCCCCTTCAACCGAGGGGAGGAACTCTTCCGGCAGGCCGACAGCGCGGACGCCCTCTACGTGATCCTCCGGGGGCGCGTCAAGATGCTGCGATCCACGGCCTCGGGCGAGACCTCCCTGCTGGAGATCCTGACCACCGGCGACGACCTGGACCTGGCGGCGATCGTGGACGGGAAGGGGCATACGGTCACGGCGAAGGTGCTCTACGACGGGACGGCCTTCCGGCTTCCGACCCCCGCCTTCCGGCGGCTGCTCTGCGAGTGGCCGGTCCTCGCGGCGAACCTGCTCCGGCTGCTGGCGACCCGGCAGCGGGCGCTGCTGGAGTCGGTCACGGCGCTGGGCACGATGTCGGTGGACGAGCGGATGTGCCGGGCCCTGGCCGGCCTGGCCCACCGGTTCGGCATCCTCGGGGACTGCCGGGGGGTGATCCTGGACCTGGGGCTGACCAGGCAGGACCTGGCCGACCTGACCGGGTCCACGCTGGAAACCGCCATCCGGGCCCTGAACCGGCTGAAGGACCAGGGACTGGTCACCTGGGAGGGGCGGCGCTTCTTCCTGCCGGATCTCCGGTCCCTCGAGTCCCAGGTCGCCGCCTGAGGCGGGAAGCCGTCGGCCTGGCGGCACGTCGGCCCGACGGGGACGGGTGGGTCACTGCATGCACTTGTTGTACTTGTTCGCCGCGGCCCCGCAGTCCTGGGGCGCCTGGTTCTGTTCGGCGTAGAGCCGCAGCTGGTCGCAGGAAAGGTCCTCCACGCAGGAAATGAAGGACTCGTACTCGCCCCCGCAGCCCTTCACCTGGGCCCCTTCCAGCACCGCCTGCACGACGTTCTCGCACTGGGAGACGCTGAAGGCCTCCCCCGCCTTCTGGTAGCAGGACTCCGCGGCCGAACAGAAATCCCCCACATAGTCCTTGGGACCACAGGCCGCCAACCCCAGCGACAATCCGCCCAGCACCAGCCATCGGGACATCGGGAACTTCCTCGTGAGAGAGGGCCCGATGATAGATCGGAACCGGCCGGGAGGCCAAGGGCCCGGACGACCGGAGGCCCAGCAGTCAGGCAGGACGGACGATCCGGGGATTCGAGGAACGACGGGGGTCAGGAATGGGCGAGGGGGAGCGGACGGGGGATCAGTTGGCGCCGCAGCCGCCGCTCGGGCCGCCCTGGGCCTGGCCCGAGAGGGTCTTGCCGCAGCCCTTCAGGTCCTTGTTGTAGGCGCAGAACTGCTGCTTGATCTGCTCGGCGGCGATGCCCGAGAACTGGAACTTGTTGTTGCCGAGCCAGGTCGGGGAGGCGCCGATGCCCAGTTCCTTCGCCTTCTTGATGTTCTCGGAGTGCAGGCGCTTGCCGTCCTTGTCGATGCAGTCCTGCATCTTCTTCGCGTCGATGCCGTCCACCGCGCACTTCTGCCAGTCGGTGCTCCGGATGTCCTGGTTGCGGCAGAGGATGTACTGCATGTACTTCGGCAGGCCCGTCGCCTTGTCCACCTGGGGATACAGCTTGATGGCGCAGAGTTCCCGGATGTTCTCGTCCACCTCGGGCTGGCCGTGGAGGGCCTTGAAGGTCCCGTCGGGGAGTTCGTCGGCGATGAAGTTCACGTGGAAGGTGATGCCGTCGTCCTTGAAGGCCTCCAGCACTTCCTTCATCGCGTTCAGGGCCTTCACGCCGAAGGGGCACTGGGACATCACGAAGACCTCCAGGGTCTTCGGCTGCTCCTGGCGGCAGACGATCTTGCCCTTGCAGCCGTCATCCTGGCAGTCCACCTGGCCGTTGCCGTCATCGTCCTGGCCGTTGTCGCAGATCTCGGCGGTCGGGTCCCACTTGGCGCCGATCTGGAGCAGTTTGTACTCGCCGGCGTCGGTCATGAACCGCTGGACCTGCTGGTAGCCCGGGTCCTCGGCGACCACGGGGGCGAACAGGAACGCGGGCAGCATCTTGACGCCCTTGTCCTTCAGGCTCTCGTAGAGGGCCTTCCCCTCGGGGGTGGAGTAGTCCAGCGTCTTCGGCTCCATGCCCGGGAACATGCCCCGCAGCTGGCCCAGGATGCGGTCCGGCATGCAGTCCTTGCAGCGGGAGTCGGTCAGCACCGTGACGGGGATCTTCTTGGGCTCGGGGATGTTCTGGCAGGCCTGGGGCTTCGTCTGGTACTTCGCGCAGATCGCCCGCATGAAGTCCATCTCGGTCCGGCCGCCCTGGTAGGGCTGTCCGGCGACGAACATGGTCGGCGAACCCCGGGCACCCTTCTCCTGGGACCGCTTGAAGGAGTCCGAGAGCAGCTTCTTGCCCTGGTCCCCCTCGGCGCAGGCCTTCACCTTCGCGGCGTCGATCTTCACCTCGGCGGCGCAGGCGTCGAAGTTGCCGGGAATGGCGCGCATGTCCTTGTTCATGCAGAGAATCAGGTCGTAGCCCTTCGCCGGATCCAGGTTCAGGGCGCAGATCTGGAGCAGGTTGCCCTTCACCTCGTTGTCGCCGTGCATCGAGGTCAGCTGCCCCGGGGAAGGCTCCTGGCCGATGAACTCGATCCGCAGGTCCACGGCGTCGCCCAGCTTGTCCTTGACCGGCTTGAAGGCGTTTTCCACCTGCACGCCGAATGGACACTGGGACATCACGTGCATCGTGAACTCGACCTTCTCCTTCGCGCCTCCCGAGGCCTGGCCCGGAGCGCCGGACTGCCCTTTGCAGCCCGCCGCGGCGATCGCCAGGGCCATCGAGACCACCACCAGGTTCCTTGCCTTCATCGTCGCTCCCTCGTTGTGATTGCCATCCCGGTCGGATACCGGGATGCGCGAGTATAAGCGGATTCGGGGAGTCAGGCAAGCGTCTTCCCGCGGCGATGCCACAGGACCCCGGTGAAGACCGCGGCGAACAGGAACAGCACCGACGCGTAGAAGGTCCAGAGGACCACCAGCAGGGGGGCCGCCAGCGACCCGTAGAGGACCCCGTAGGTGGCCACCCGGCCGACGTAGAAGGCGTAGAGAAGCCGGGCGCTCTGCCAGAGGCCCGTGAACAGCAGGGCTCCCCCGAGGGCGCACCGCCAGGGGATCCGGGCCATCCCCGGGAGGTAGAGGGCCAGCAGGAATCCCAGGGGGGCCTGGACCACCGACCAGATCGTCGTCCAGGCGGGGGAGAGGCCCCAGGCCGCCGAGAGGTCCCGGCCGCCGACCGCCGACCAGATCGACTGGGCGAAGGACCAGGCGTGGTACACCCCGAAGGCCAGGATCCCCCCGGCGACAATCACCGAGGCGAAGACCAGCCGGGTCACCAGGAAGGCCCGGCGGTGGGCGACGCCCAGGGCGTCGGCCACGGCGTGCTCCAGGGCGCTGAAGGCCGCCGAGGCCCCGATCACCAGCATCGCGCCGCCCCAGAGGCCCAGGGAGACCCTCCGGGCGACCAGCCCCTCCACGACCCGCTGCACCTGGTCCCCCTCCACGGGGGTGAAGGACTGGATCGTCCCGGTGATCCAATCGGTCAGCCACGAGAGGTTGTCGTCGCCACGCCCCAGCAGGGGGGCCAGGAAGCCCGCCAGCGACACCATCAGCACCAGCGTGGGGGCCAGGGACAGCAGGGCGAAGAACGAGATGGAGGCGGCGTGGTCAAGCCCCCGGGCCGCCAGGAAGGCCCGGAAGGTGTCCCGGACCAGCCCGAAGCCCTCCCGCAGGATCGCCGTTCGCCTGCCGCGACGCCGTCCCACCGGGCCCCCCTTCCGGTCAGCGCCAGTCGGGGGCCCCCCAGGGTTCCCCCTTGTCGGTCAGCGGATACTGGTAGCGGCCGTCCTCGGACATCAGGAAGACCCGCCAGCGCCCCCCGCGGTCGGACAGGAAGACCAGCCACCGCCCGTCGGGGGACCAGGCCGGGTTGGTGTTGCTTCCCTGCTGCTGGGTCAGGCGGTTCAACTGGCCCGACAGGTTCACCGTGAAGATGTCCGACACGAAGTCGTCCATGCCCGAGAAGGCGATGATCCCCCGGGGACCGAACCGGGGCGCGGTGTTGTAGGACCCGGCCATCGTCAGGCGCCGCTCCCCCGTGCCGTCGATGCCGATCACGTGGACCTGGGGCCGGCCGCTCCGGCTGCTGCAGAAGGCCACCAGCCGGCCGTCGGGGGAGAGGGACGGGTCCACCTCGTCCCAGGGGGAGTCGGTCAGGCGGCGGATCTCCTCGCCGGTCCGCGCGTCGATCAGCACCAGGTCGGCCTGCCCGTCGATGTCCACCGAGGCGACGATCTTCCGGCCGTCCGGGGTCATCTCGGCGCCCCGGTACTGCCGCTGGTCGTGGGTGATTCGCCGGTTCCCCAGGTAGATCTGGGGCAGGCCGGGCAGGAAGGAGGTGTAGAGGACGCCCCCGGGGGCGAACCTCGGGAAGAGGTTCGCGGACCCGTTGTGCACCAGGGTGCGCCGCCCGGACCCGTCCATCTCCATCGCGACGAGGTCCCAGACGAAGTTCCCGGTCCGGAGGGCCAGCACGATCTCGCTGCCGAAGACGCCCGGCTTGCCCGTGATCGCCTCGATCAGCGAGTTCACGAACTCGTGGACCGATCGCCGGACCGCCGAGTCGGAAAGCCCGGTGAACCGGTCCACCTTGACGGGAATCGCCTGCCGGTCGTTCACCGACCAGAGGCGGAACCGCAGGTCGATCCCCCCGGCGGACCGGGAGATCTGGGTGGTCACCAGGTAGCGGGCCCCGACGTTGAACCAGTCGTCGAACCGCGGCGTGGCCGGGTCCGTGGCGGCCGGATCCCCCAGGAAGGAGGCCCGATCCAGGACGTTGAAGAAGCCCGACAGGGTCAGGTCCTTCGACAGCACCTGGTCCACGGTCCCGCAGGCCTGGCCGGTCCCCTCGGGGCAGCGGAACGGCGAGACGGCGATCGGGTCCAGGGATCGCGCCGAGGGACCCACGACGACGTGGATGGCCTGGAACAGGTCCGAACTGTCGGGCCCCCGGGAGGGGAGAGGCGGGGTCTGGGCCAGCACCCCGGCAGCCGTCCCGAGACACAGGAACCCGAAGACGCAATGACAGAACCCGTTCCTGGCCGACATGCTCCCTCCGGAATGCTTCGCGGAATGCCCGCGGACCCGGTCCCGCGGGCGGTCAGTTCCGGCACACCTCGTTGCAGGCGGTCCCGCCCACGGCCTGGCAGTGCTGGATGCAGGAGTCCACCTTCACGCCGCAGACGAAGGCGCATCGCTGGGCCCCCGCCCCCTTCACGCAGCCCTCGATGCAGTCCTCGACGCTCCCCTTGCAGAGGTCGTCGCAGGTCGCCGCCTGGTCCAGGAAGACCGACAGGCACCGCTTCTGGCAGGCGAAGGGCCGGGACCGGTACACGATCTCGATCCGGTCGTTGTACTCCAGCGGCTTCGAGAACAGCAGGGCGTTCTCCAGGCGCTCCCCCAGCGAGACGTCGAAGAGGGGGCAGACCGGGGAGTTGGCCACCAGCTGGTAGTCCCAGGCGTCGCCCTGGCCCTGGGGCGTCAGGGGGAGGCTGTTGCCGGCGGAATCGGTCCGGGCGCAACGCCCCCTGGAGTCGTACTGGTAGACCTCGATCGCCTCACCGGAAGCGCAGATTTCCGCGCAACCCGGGATGCCCCCGAAGAGGTCCTGGCAGGTCTTGAAGCAGTCCTCGGCCCCACAGGCCTGCTGGCACTTCTCGCGGTCCTGGAAGCCGGCGAGGGTCTCGCATCGCGTCTCGCAGGGCCAGTCCAGGGGCCGGGGGAGGCAGATCTGGGTCAGCAAGGGGATGACCAGGTTCGCGATGGCCTCCAGGGAGGGCTCGATGCCCTGGTCCGAGCAGATGTTCGAGAACTGCCCGTAGGACCCCTGGCCGAAGGCCCGGGCGACGTCGATGTACCGGGCGCCCAGGGCGGCCTTCCCCTGGCGGCTCAGGCAGACGAAGTTGTAGATCGAGGTCGTCGGGGCTTTCGCGTCGCACATGCAGTCGAAATAGCGCTTCCGGATGTCGTCGGACCGGGCCCCGGCGGCGTAGATGCCCGACAGCACGTTGGGGCTCCCGTCCTCGAGGGTCAGCACGTCGCCGGTGATCGTCGCGAAGACCACCTGGGCCGGGTCGGGCTTCAGACTGCGGAGCAGGTTGACGAACCGGGCGGTGGAGTACAGGGGGCACTTCTTCACGTCGAAGGCCCCGCCGGTGAGGCACTTCGTGTAGTCGCACTCCCCGTTGGGCAGGCAGCCGTTCTCGTCCCGGAGGCAGGAGCACCGGCCGAAGTCCTCGCTGGGGACCACGTTGTCCAGCACCCCGGGGCTCTTCTCGTACTCGGGGGCGGAGCAGTCGTCCTCGTCGCCCATCACGACGATCAGCAGGTAGGCATCGTCCCGGAGGAAGGCCCGGGCCTGGTTGCGGTTCTCCCCGTCGGGGTCCAGGGCCATCCAGGCCGCCCGGAGGCCCTGCTCCTGGTTGCCGCAGATCGACTGGGCGGCGCCCACCGTGGCCATGCACTGGAACAGCAGCTCGAAGACCTTGGCCCGGGCGACCTCCCGGGCCGCGACCTCCTCCGCCGTGTCGCCGGTCGGCAGGGACTTCCAGGCCGGATCCCAGTCGGGATGCCCGGCCCACTTCCCGGCGATCCAGTCCTTCAGGTACTGGTCGGCGACGGTGTTGTTCAGGATGGTCGGACCCTCCCACTGGTAGGAGCCGTCGGGATTCCGGCCCTTCAGGCCCGGGCAGTAGCCCGTCGCGGGAGGTTGGAGGCACCCCGCCCCGGTCGGGTCGTCCCCGGGGTAGAGGCAGCGGAACTCGGGGATGCCGAACTCGGCGGTGCAACGGTCCGAGCAGGAGGCCTGGGCGTTGCAGGCCAGCGTGCAGAGGAATTCCTGGTTCTTGAACGTGGTGCGGCACTGGCTCCTGCAGTCGGCCGCCTGGCAGACCTGGGCGCACCGGGCGGGGTCGTGGAGGAAGTCCCCGCAGATGCCCTCGCAGCTGTTGTCCCCGCCGCAGACGTGCTGGCAGGCGACGGTCTTCGAGACCTGCCGGCAGACGTCGTAGCACGAGTCGTTCGCCGCCTGGCACCGGGCCTGGCACGCCGCGGCGTCCTGGAGGAACTCGGCGCAGACGGTCGCGCACTCGGCGCCCCGGCACCGGGTCGCGCAGTCGACCGATGAGGGGAGGGTGTCGTTGGCCAGGCAGGCCCCGGTGTCACAGGAGGACGCCTCGCACATCGAGGGGCGATCCCCGGAGGAGACCGTCGAGCACCCGTCGGGCATCCCGAAGACCCGGGCGCACCGCCCGGCGTCGTTGTCCCGGTCGCACTTGTACCGGCACTGGGTGGACATCGTGTAGAGATAGTCCCCCGGATAGCGGTCGTCGGCCCCGCCCGCCTTCACCTCCGGCGGGTAGTCGCAGACCCACAACTGGGCGGCCGGCTTCGATTCGCAGACCCATCCTGCCGGGTCCGGCAGGTCGGTCCGCGCCTGGCACTGGGCGTCGTTGAGGCAGGGGAGGACCCGCTTCTCCACGCAGTCCGGGGGCATGTCCACGGCCGGCTGGTACAGGAACCGGCCCCGGACCGCCTTCTTGTCCTTCGCCGTCGGGCACACGTTGGTGGTGGTGACCGCCAGCTGCATGTCGATGGCCGTGTATTTCTGGAAGACGTCCAGGAAGGCCTTGAAGGAACGCGCCAGGTTCTGCTGCTCCTGGCACATCGAGGGCGAGTCGTCGATGACCCAGAGGACGTCGAGCTTGGCCGGCTTGCCCCGGTCGCGGATCTCCTGCACCTGGACCTGGTAGGTGCTGGTCAGGTTCCGGACGGGAACGTCGTTGCAGGCCGCGACCAGCCCGGTCACGAGCCAGAGAGCGCCGATGGTCCGCAGTTTCATCACGGTCCCCCAGGGGCATTCAGGGGTTGAGTCTATCGGTCTCCCGGGCGGGGGTCAAGATGGAGCGGCGGGCCTCGGGAACCGGTCCTTCCCCCCCAGCCGCGAGGCGCAGAGCGGGAAGGCCTCCCGGACCAGCCCCGCCAGGGCGGTGGTCAGGGACCGGATGTCCCACTGGGCATGGCCGTCCTCCCGGAGGCGGCTGACGTGGTACACCTCCCGGAGGTTCAGGGTCCACCAGACCCTGCGCCGGTGGGCGTTCAGCAGGCAGTAGGCCGAGGCCGGCTCGCCGGGCCCGCCCAGGCGCCGGGCCAGGTCCTCGGCCTCCCGGCTCCCCTCTTCCAGGATCTCCCGGAGGGAATCCGCCCGCATCGTGGGGGGAACGGTGATGCCCAGTCCGGGGTCGTAGGGTCCGGGCGTGGGCGAGGAGATGCGGTGCCGCTTCAACTGGCCGAAGGCGGCCGCCGAGATCACCAGTTCCACCTGGACGATGCCGTGCTCGAAGGCCCGGGGAAGGGAATCGTGGGGTCCCAGGTGCTCCACCACGGCCTCGAAGAGGGCCCGCCGCTCCCCGGGCCCCAGGGCCTCCACCTCCCGAAGGGCCTCCCCGGCGTCCAGGCCCGTCGTCTCGCAGACCAGGGCCGCCAGGAGGGTCTCGTCCCCCCGGGGCGTCGCGGCCAGCAGCCGCACGCGGCCTTCCTCCAGCAGGATCCCGTCCGCCGGGGAGTCCTTGTCCGACCGGGAAGCCCTTCGGCCGGACCGGATCCGTTCCCAAGCATCGGCCACCCGGCGGGAGCGCCCTTCCAGGTAGGGACCCGGTTCCAGGTATCGCAGCAGGGACGGCGCCAGGGGCCGCGTCGCCTGGAGGATCGCCCGGCCCAGGGCCCGGACCTCCTCCAGGGGATGGGCCGCCAGGGTCTGGATCTGGTGCTCGAGGGACCTTGCGTTGAGCGTCATGCCGAGTTGGCCGGTCACCGCCAGCGGGAGGGCGTAGCGGGCATCCTCCCCCGCCTCCTTCTCGCCGATGCCCAGGGCCATCAGCCGCCCCACCAGCAGGGCATAGCGGGCGAAGGCCCGCTGGCACAGGGTGCGGAAGTCGGCCTCGAGGCCCGCCCGGACGACCTCTTCGGGCACCACGAAGTCCTCCCCCAGACGGATGTAGCGCTGGGACTTCTCCGTGTAGGAGGCCAGACGGTGGCTTTCGAGGGCCTCGATGGCCAGGCGGGAGACCTCCGAGACGTCCAGGTTGAAGACCGCATGCTCGGCCACCGAGGCATGCCCCAGGCCGAAGACGATGCGCTCGTTGGCCGCGCGGGCCTTCCCCACCTCCTGCCGGGCCAGGCGACGGAGTTCCCCGACGGGCCTCGGGTCCCGACTGATCCGGGCGTAGGCGGCCGAGAGGGTCTCGGGAGTCCAGTCCGGGGGGGAGGGGAGTCCCGCCGCCACCTCGGCGAGCCACTGGGCGTCCACGTTGTAGCCGGCCAGTTCGACCCGGGGCATCGCGTCGTCCGTGTGGTCCGGCTGCTACCTTTACCCCGAACGCCCCTCCAGGGCAAGCCGGACCGGGACCCCGATCCGCCCCCCGGACCCTGGTCCGTGACGGGCCGCCGCATCGGAGTAGAATCGGCACCGGAAGGAGGTCCGATGGCGCGACGCCTGACCTGGTGCGAGGTCTCCACCGGCGCCCTGGCGGCCAACCTGCGGGAATTCCGGTCCCTGGTGGGACCCCGGTGCGAACTGGCCGTGGTGGTGAAGTCCAACGCCTACGGCCACGGCCTGGTGCTGGCCTCCCGGGCCTTCCGGGACGCCGGGGCCGACGTCCTGTGCGTCCAGGATCTCTGGGAGGCCGAGGCCCTCCGAGAGGCGGGGATCGGGAGCCCGGTCCACGTCCTGGGACGGGTCGAGCCGGACCAGGCCCCCGAGGCCGTCGCCCTCGACGTGAGCCTGGTGGTCTATGACGCCGACCTGCTCCGGGCGCTGGATGCCAGCACGCCCCCCGGCCGACGGACCCGGATCCACCTGAAGGTGGAGACGGGAACCCACCGCCAGGGGGTGTCCCTGGAGGAGGCCCTGGCCCTGGCGGACCTGGCCCGGAGCCTCCGGGGCGTCGAGGTGGCCGGGGTGGCCTCCCACTTCGCGGACGTGGAGGACACCACCCACCACGACTTCGCCCGGCGGCAGATGGACCTCTTCCGGGAGGCCCTCGAGGCGGTGCGCGGGGCGGGGTGGCCCGGGGCCCGGGGGGACCTGGCCAACTCGGCGGCGACGATCCTCTGGCCCGAGGCCCACCTGGACCGGGTGCGCCTGGGCATCGGGGCCTACGGCATGTGGCCCTCGGCGGAAACCCGGGTCTCGGCGGCGATGATCCACCGGGATCAGGTCTCGCTGCGGCCCGCCCTGACCTGGAAGTCCCGGATCGCCCAGGTGAAGAAGATCGCCACGGGGGAGTTCATCGGCTACGGCCGGACCTGGCGGACGCCCCGGCCCACCCTGCTGGCGGTGATCCCGGTGGGGTATGCCGACGGCTACGACCGAGGACTGTCCAACCTGGCCCACGTGCTGATCCGGGGCCAGAGGGCCGCCGTCCGGGGCCGGGTCTGCATGAACATGACGATGGTGGACGTCACCGACATCCCCGGCGTGGTCCCGGGGGAGGAGGTGGTCCTGCTGGGAAGCCAGGGGGACGAGACCCTGACCGCGGAACGGCTGGCCCAGTGGGCGGGGACCATCAACTACGAGATCACGACCCGGATCGCCGAGTCGGTGCCCCGGGTCCCGGTGGAAACGACCTGAGAGCGGAGGGACGCCGATGGAGCAGGACGGGAGGCTGGATCGGAGCCGGCAGTGGATGGACCGCGCCCGGAAGGTGATCCCCGGGGGCGTCAACAGCCCGGTCCGGGCGATGAAGAGCGTCGGGGGAACCCCCTTCTTCGCCGCCTCGGGCGACGGGGCCTGGATCCTCGACGAGGACGGGAACCGGTACCTGGACTACGTGCTCTCCTGGGGCCCCCTGATCCTGGGGCACCGGCACCCGGAGGTGGTCCGGGCGGTGCGAGAGGCCCTCGAGGAAGGCATGTCCTACGGGGCTCCCACGGTCCGGGAGGTCCTGCTCGCCGAGCGGATCTGCGGCGCGATCCCCGGGGTCGAGATGGTGCGGCTGGTCAGCAGCGGCACCGAGGCGACCATGAGCGCGGTGCGGGTGGCCCGGGGATTCACCGGGAGGTCCCGGATCGTGAAGTTCGAGGGGTGCTATCACGGCCACGCGGACTTCCTGCTGGTCCGGGCCGGGAGCGGGGCCCTGACCTTCGGGGCCCCCGACAGCGCCGGGGTGCCCCCCGAGTTCGCGATGCACACCCTGACGGTCCCCTACAACGATCCCGAGGCCCTGGACCGGGTCTTCCGGGAGGTCGGGGGGGAGATCGCGGCGGTCATCGTGGAGCCGGTGGTCGGCAACATGGGCGTGGTGGCGCCGACTCCCGGGTTCCTGGAGGCCCTGGACTCGGTGCCCAGGAACCACGGGGCCCTGCTGATCGCCGACGAGGTGATGACAGGCTTCCGCCTGGGATGGGGGGCGGTGTCCTCCCGCCTGGGCCTCCACCCGGACCTGGTGACGCTCGGCAAGGTGATCGGGGGCGGCCTGCCCCTGGGGGCCTACGGGGGCCGCCGGGAGGTGATGGAGCAGGTCTCGCCCGTCGGTTCGGTGTACCAGGCCGGCACCCTGTCGGGCAACCCCCTCTCGGTCGCGGCCGGTCTCGCGACGCTGGAGGTGCTGGAACGGCTCCGGCCGTACGGGGACCTGGAAGCCGCGGGGGCCCGGCTGGAGGCCGGACTCCGGGAGGCGGCCCGGGACGCCGGCGTGCCCGTCACTCTGAACCGGGTGGGGTCGATGTTCACGGTCTTCTTCACCCCGGACCCGGTCCGGAACCTCGACGAGGCCCGCCGGTGCGACACCGCCCGGTTCGGACGCTGGTTCCACCGGATGCGGGACCTCGGGGTCTCCCTGCCCCCGTCGCAGTTCGAGGCCGCGTTCCTCTCCGTCCGACACGGGGAGGACGAGGTGGACCGGACGATCCGGGCGGCCCGGGAGTCCTTCCGGCAGGCCTGACGGCAGTTCACGAAGATCGGGATCAGGAGGTCCCATGAGCGAGACACCGGTCCTTTCCTGGACCCCGATCCGGGAGGAACAGGCGGGCGACTACCGGATCTTCCGGGTCGCACGGGCCATCTTCCGGAAGCCCGACGGCCGGGACTTCGATTTCTTCGTGATCCGATCCCCCGACTGGGTCAACGTGGTGCCCGTCACCCCCGAGGGACAGGTCGTGCTGATCCGGCAGTGGCGGGCGGGGACCGACCGAGTGGTGATCGAGGTCCCCGGCGGCATGGTGGACCCCGGGGAGGACCCGGGACAGGCGGCCGCCCGGGAACTGGCCGAGGAGACCGGCTACCGTGCGGGGGACCTCCGGTCCCTGGGGGCCATCCGGCCCAACCCCGCCCTCCAGGACAACCGGCTCCACGTCTTCCTGGCCCGGGACTGCGTCCCGAACGGACCTCCCCACCTCGAGGACCGGGAGGACATCGAGACCTTCGAGGCGACCTTCGAGGAGGTCGACTCCCTGGTGCGATCCGGCGCCCTGGACCACGCCCTGGTCCTCTGCGCACTGTCCCTGGCCCGCCGGGCCCTGGAGGAGGACCGGCGATGATCGCCCCGGCGGCCGCCTGGAGGGATTGGGGCGGATCGGGACCCCTGGTCCACTTCGGCCACGCGAACGGGTTCCCTCCGGGGTCCTACCGGTGCCTGCTGGGCAGGCTCCGTTCCTGCTACCGGATCGCGAGCCTCGAGAGCCGGCCCCTATGGCCCGGCGGACCGGGCCCCGAGGGGCTGCGTTCCTGGGAACCCCTGGCGGAAGACCTGACCGACACGCTGCGCGACCGGGGCCTTCGGGGCATCCTGGGGGTCGGGCACAGCCTCGGAGCGGTGCTGGGCCTGATCGCCGCCTGCCGGGACCCGGGATTGTTCCGGGCACTGGTGCTGGTGGACCCGGTCCTCTTCACCGGGCCCCGGGCGGTGATCTGGCGGGCGATGAAGCGCCTGGGGCTGGGAGAGAGGACTCCGATCGTCTCGGGGGCCCTACGCAGGCGGGACCGGTGGACCAGTCGGGAGGCCGCACGAGGGGCCTGGCGGGACAAGCCCCTCTTCCGGTCCTTCCGGGACGACTGCTTCGAGGCCTACCTGGACGAGGCCCTGGAAGCGACGGAGGACGGGACGCTCCGGCTGCGCTATCCGAAGGCCTGGGAAGCGGCCATCTTCCGGTGCACCCCCTCGGACCCCTGGAACCTGGTCCGGACCGTCCAGATCCCGGTCCTGGTCCTCCGAGGCCAACGATCCGACGCACTGACCCGGGCGGCGCTGCGGCGCTGCGAACGCCTGCTGCCCCGGGGGGAGGTCCGGGAGGTCCCGGGGACCGGGCACATGCTGCCCCTGGAGGCCCCGGATCGGGTGGCCGAGGCGATCCTGGACTTCCTGCCCCGGTAGCCCCGTCACGTCCGGACCCAGAGGCCTCCGGGGAGGCGCCTCGCCCGCCCCTGGATTTCCAGCATCGACAGCGCCGACAGGAGCAGGGAGGCGGAAAGACCCGTCCGAGCCGCCAGGGCATCGGCGTCCCGGGGACCGTCGCCCAGGGCCTCCAGCACGACCCCCATGTCCCCGGTCACTTCCGGGGGCGGTTCCCGGGGACCGTCCTCCCCCCAGGCCGGCGGCAGGAAGGCGGGCCGCCGTCCGCCGCCGGGCCAGGCCAGATGCCCGAGGCTCTCGAGGCCGGGGCTTCGCGCCAAGTCCCCGGGGGTGGTCAGTGGCCTTGCCCCGGCCCGCAAGAGGGCATGGCAGCCATCGGACCGCTCGTACCACACGTCGCCCGGAACCGCATAGACGTCCACCCCGAGGCGTCGAGCCCACTCGGCGGTCTGGAGCGCCCCCGACGGCACCCCGGCCTGGACCACGACCACCGCGTCCACCATCGCCGCGATCAGTCGATTGCGCCGGGGAAAGGAGGACGGGACCGCAGGAGCCGACATGGGCGCCTCGGAGACCAGGGCGCCGGCCCGGTGCCAGAGCACCTCCCGGAAGAGGGGGCGATGGGATGGAGGGTGGGGTCGCGCGAGCCCCCCGGCCAGCACCACGGTGGTGCCTCCGGGTCCCTCCAGGGCTCCCCGGTGGGCCTCGGCATCGACCCCCAGGGCCCCCCCGCTGACCACCCGCACGCCCGCTCCGGAGATCACCCGGGCCAGGGTCCGGGCGACGACGAGTCCGTAGAGGTCCGGACGGCGGGTCCCAACCACCGCCACCGAGGGCCCCCGGGGACGGGGGTCGCCCTGGACGAACAGCAGGGAGGGGGTTTCGGGGCCCAGGCGCCGGGCCTCCCGGGACCCCTCGGGCCACCGCCAGTGGCACGCGTCGAGATCCCGCATCAACGCCTCCTCCCGGAGGAGGAGGGTCTCGGGGTCCGGCCCCCGGACGAACCAGGTTTCCAAAGACACCCGGTGCAGGCGCCGGGACTCGGGGTCCCCGGCCCCAGGCAGTCGGTCCCTCGGCGTTTTCCCCCGTCCGTGCTCCACGGCCCCCTCCGGCGGGATATCGTCCCGGTGGTCCCCTCCGTTCCGGTCGCTCCCGCGGGGCGGAGGTGTTGACAGAGGGCCTGGCAGCAGGGAGCCTTGAGCCCGCCCCTCCCGGGAGGTGGACGATGTGGCCCTACCTGATCGAACAGCCCTTCCGGGTGGGGTCCTACGGGGTGATGATGGTGCTGGCCTTCCTGGCCGGGGGATGGCTGGCCCGGCGGGAATGGGAACGCCGGGGGCTGCCCGGAAGCCCGGACCAGGCCTGGGGCCTGACGGGAGTCGCCGCGGCCGGGGGCATCCTGGGGGCGAAACTGGCCTACCTCTGGACCGAGGCCCCGGCCTGGAACTGGCAGGACCTGTTCTCCGGCAGCGGCCTGACGTGGCACGGGGGCCTGATTCTCGCCGGCCTGGCCGTGGCCGCCCTCGCCCGTGCCCGGGGCATCCCCCTGGAGGCGATCGCCGACCTGGTGGCCCCGATGCTGGCCCTGGGCTACGGAATCGGACGGATCGGCTGCCACCTGGCCGGGGACGGGGACTACGGAGTCCCCTGCCCTCCCGGCTGGTGGCGGGACCATGTCTGCATGACCTACCCTGCGGGGATCGTCCCCTCGCCGTGCCTGGTAGGGAATCGAATCCTGGAGGTCTGCCCCGTCACGCCCATCCCGGTCACCTTCCTGCCGGTCCACCCGACGCCTCTCTACGAGTCGCTGGCGGGACTGGCGATCTTCGCCCTGCTCTGGGGCATCCGCCGGCGGGTGGAACGCCGTCCGGGGGCCCTGTTCGCCGGCTGGCTGCTGCTGGCCGGGTCCTCCCGCCTGCTGGTGGAGTTCATCCGCCTGTCCGAGGGTCGGCCGGTCCGGATCGGGGGGCTCCGGGATGCCCAGTGGGTGTCCATCGCGATGATGGCCGCGGGACTGGTGCTGGCCCTTCGGGCCGGGAGGCCCCGGGCGGGATCCCGTCCCCCGGACTCCACCTGAAGGGTCCCGGGTCGGGCGGCGGGGGCGCCCAGGGCGCCGCCTCCCAGGCCTCCTCGCCGGTCTGCTGCCGGTAGCCGCCGTCCAGGGCCAGCACCGACTGGATGTAGCGGATGGTGTCCGGGTAGGGGAGGGAATCGACGAAGAGGTCCGTGGGCAGGTGTCCCAGCCGGACCAGGAATCGCCGGGCCGCGCCCGGGCCAGCATGGTAGGCCGCGAGTGCCAGGGGGAGGTGGCCCCGGAAGTGCCGGGCCAGGGCGGCCAGGTAGGCCGCGCCCAGGCGGAGGTTCGGCCCCGGCGTCGTCCATTTCCTGGCCAGGGCCGGCTCGCCAAGGCCCATGCCGGCCACCCGCCGGGCGACCGGGGCCAGCAGTTGCATGAGTCCCCGGGCCCCCCGGGGTGACCGGGCCCCGGGCCGGAAGCCGCTCTCGACCCGGGCCACCGCCCAGAGGAGAGCCCGAGGGAGGCCGCTCTCGGAGGCGGCCGCCTCCACCTCCCGGGAGAACGGCATCGGATAGAGATCCCCGGGAACGGGGAGCGTGTTTCCGAGAATCCGGCGGGCCCGGGCACGCGTCCGGGGACTCGAGGAGGAGGTCAGCATCCGGACCAGGGGCCCCCGGACGGCCGGGTCGATCACCCCGGCGGCGAGCCGGGCCTCCAGTTCCTCCACCGCCTCCTTCTCCTCTCCCGCCGCCATCCACCACAGCGGGGCGACGGATTCCCGGCAGGTGGTCCGCCGGGGCCGGCGGGGCGGACCGGGGATCCCCTCGGCGGCCAGGCGATCCCGGGCCAGGATCCCGTACCAGGTGTGGGGAGCGTTGGCGGCCACCCGATCAAGGTCCTCGAGCCCCCCGACCCGGTCCTGCACGGCCAGGCGGGCCACGCCCCGGTAGTAGATCCAGCGCTCCAGGTCCCCGCCCGCCAGGCCGTCCCCGGGGCTCCGGCGCCGGACGGCCCGCTCGATCCGATCGAGGGCCTCCGTCGGCCTGCCCTGGACCAGGAGACCCCGGACCCGCTCCCACTCGACCTGGGACGCCGTCACCGAGAAGGGGCCAAGGGACTCCAGGCGGTCCAGGGCCTCCTGTCCCCTGGCATGGTCGCCGATCCGGAAGGCGCACCGGGCCAGGGAGTACCAGGCCGATCCCTCGAGGCCGCCCCCGGGATCCGCCTCGGGCACCGAGGCATACCGGTCCATCGCCTCCCGGTCCCTTCCCAGGCTGACCAGCAGGTCGCCCGCCGCCTGCCGGGCCAGGGCCCGGACCCGGGAATCCCGGGCCTCCCGGTCGGCCTGGGAGAACCACTCCAGGGCCCGGTCGGGCCCTGCCGGTCCCTGCCTTGCCGCCTGTCCCTGGACCAGCATCGGCCAGGCCGGATCCAGGGCTGCCAGCGCCTGGAAGCGCCTCCGGGCCTCCCGGGCGAGTTCCCGGATCCGGGAGGGAGACGCCTCCATCCAGTCCCGCAGGACCCGATCGAGAGGCCCCGGAGGGGCCCCCAGGGCCGCCAGCGCCTGCCGGAGTTCCCGTTCGGCCTCGCCCCCGGGCATCTCGATCCACGCCCGGCGCACCAGGGCCAGAGCCTCCTCCCGGCGCCCCTGGTCCGCACGCACCTCCGCCAGCATGCGGACCGCCCGGGCCCGCCAGGCCACGGGAAGGTCGCCCCGGGCCAGGTCCCGGAGCAGCACCGCCGCCCCCTCGGGGCGGCCCTCCTTCACCAGCGCCCGGGCCAGCAGCATCCGGGCCTCGCCCCACCCCCGGGAGGCCGGCGAGATGCCCGAGAGGAGGGCACGGGCCCCGGCCAGGTCCCCCAGGCGCAACAGAATGCCCCCGGCCCGGAGGCGGGCGTCGTCCTCCACCGGCTGTCCCAGGACCCGAAGGAACCGCCGGAAGGCCTCCTCCAGGCGGCCGGCTTGCTCGAGCCGCCGCCCGGCCACCCAGTCTTCCAGGCCACCGGGAATCGATCGCGGGTCTCCGGCCGGAAGATCCGGCGATGCCGGGATTCCTTCCTCGGACCCCGGCGTGGAGGGCCCCGAGGAACGACTCCAGGTCGCATCCAGCCCCGCCCGGAGGATCGCCTCGGCCTCGGGGCAGTCCCCCGCCCGGGCCACCGCACCGACGGGGGAAATGCCGATCCCGAAGACCAGGACCCAGCCCGGCAGCCGCCGCGCCCCCCGGCCTCGTGCGTGCAGGTCCATTCCGCTCCCCGTCGCGCCGCCAAACCCCTGGACCACCGGGCGCGAAACAGGGAGTATATCCGATGCAACGGACCGGCCGGACTCGGGATTCCCCGGGCGGGGAGGAGCATCGCCGGGGGATCTTCGACAGGAGGCCTTTCGTGACGCTGAACGAGACGGTGGCGATGCTGGCCCGGGAGCACTCCGAGTCCATCTTCGCCTGGCTGTTCGCCGGATCCCTGCTGGAGCACCTGTTCCCCCCCTTCCCGGGCGACACGGTGACCCTGGCCGGCGCCGTGCTGGTCGCGGCCGGGCGGCTGTCCCTCGCGGCCACCTTCCTGGCGGTGCTGGGGGGAAGTCTGGCGGGAAGTGCGCTGGACCATGCCTTCGGGCGATGGCTGGCCCGGCGGATGGCACGGGCGGATCCTGCCTCGGGCCCCTGGGCGCGCCTGGTGCCCTCCCTGGAGCGGGGCCGGGAGGCGTTCCGGCGCCACGGGGACCTGGCCCTGGTGCTGAACCGGTTCCTGCCGGGAGTCCGGGCCCTGCTGTTCGTGGCCGCCGGCTTCTCGGGGCTGCCCCTCGGGAGGGTCCTGGCCCTGGGAGCCCTCTCGGCAACCCTCTGGAACAGCCTGATCCTGGCCGGGGGACTGCTGCTGGGGTCCCACCTGGACCTGCTGGAGGCCTGGGTCCGCCGGACGGGCTGGGGGGCCTGGGCCCTCCTGGGCCTGGCGCTGCTGGGAGCCCTGGCGATCCGGGTCGCCCGGAGGCGTCCCCGCCGGGAGGGGCCGGTTGACAGCGGCGGCCGGTCGTCGGACGATGAGGTCCTATAGCATCCAGAGGGTCGGAAGACCCCATAGAGGAGGAAGACATGGCGCGCTTTCCGTCGGTGGAGTGGGTCGCGGGGTACCAGCAGGCCATCAATGCGAACCCGGACTACAAGGTCGCCGGGGCCAAGTGGGACAAGGGGGTCGTGGCCCTGATCTGCAAGGCCAATCCGGACCTGGGAATCCCCGAGGACCAGGGCATCTGGCTGGACCTGCACCAGGGGGTCTGCCGGGAGGCGCGCCTGGTCAGCGCCGCCGAGGCCCTGAAGGCGCCCTTCTGCATCACCGGCGAGTACGCCCGCTGGAAGCAGGTGATCCGCAAGGAACTGGACCCCATCAAGGGCCTGCTCCAGGGGAAGCTGCGCCTGAAGGGGGACCTGCCGACGATCGTGCGCTTCGTGGACGCCAGCAAGGCCCTGGTCGAGTCCGCGACCCACGTCGCCACCGAGTTCCCCGACGACTGACCGGAGATCGAAGTCCCTGGACGACGGGAGGTGTCCCATGATCGATCGGGAGGACTTCGAGTTCCTCTTCGCCTTTCCGACCCGGGTGCTGTACCGGGTGGGCTGCATCGCCGAGGCTCCCCTGGAGTGTGACCGTCTGGGGGTCTCCCGGATGCTGCTGGTGTCGGACCCGATCCTGGCCCGCCAGACCGACCTGGTGGACCGGGTGCGGAAGGCGCTCGGATCCCGGGTGGTCGGCGAATTCCTGGAATGCCCGCCCGACTCGTCGGTGGAGGCGGTGGAGGCTGGGGCGGTCCGGGCGGGGGACACCGGGGCCGAAGGGGTCGTCTCCGTCGGCGGCGGCAGCGTGATCGACACCGCGAAGGGGATCTGCCTGCTGATGACCGAGGGGGGGCGGCTGAAGGACCACGAAGGCTTCCAGAACCTGAGCCGCAAGGCGGCCCCCCACGTGGTGATCCCCACCACGGCCGGAACGGGTTCCGAGGTGACCTACGTCGCGGTGATCAAGGACGTGGCGGAGCACCGGAAGATGCTCTTCGGGGATCACCGGCTGCTGCCCGACAGCGCCATCCTGGACCCGGCCATGACCACGGGCCTGCCCGCGGGGCTGACGGCCGCGACGGGGATGGACGCCCTGTCCCATGCTCTGGAGGCCCTGCACTCGACCCAGGCCCAGCCGCTGGCCGACGGGCTGGCCCTCTTCGCGATCCGGGAGATCCGGGACGCCCTTCCCCGTTGCGTGGAGGCCCCCGGCGACCTGGTGGCCCGGGGACGGCAGATCGTGGCCTCGACGGCCGCGGGCGCCGCCTTCAGCAACGCCCAGGTCGGCCTGGTGCATGCGATGTCCCACACCGTGGGCGCCCGCTTCCAGGTCCACCACGGGCTCGCCAACAGCATCGCGATGCCCGCCGTGGTGCGCTTCAACGCCGAGGCCTGCCCGGAGGTCTACCGCAGGGTGCTCTGGGCCCTCGGTCTGCCCACCGATGGGGATCCCCCGAACGTGGCCGAACGGCTGGCCCGCTACCTCGAGGACCTGGCCCGGCGGCTGGGGCTGCCCCGGTCGTTCCGGGAGGTCGGCGTGCCCGAGGACGCCCTGGCGGACCTGGCGAACGCCACGCTCTTCGACGGGTCGGTCCTCTATAACGCCAGGACGGTCTTCGAAGGCGAGGAAGTGCTGCCGGTCTGGCAGGAGGCCTGGCGAGGCCCGCGGGACTGACGACTTCCCGCCTCCCCCCCGGAACTCAGGGCCCCTTCCCGTCCGGAGCCGCAGGAGGACCCTCGACGCCCCTCCGGAGTTCCGCCAGCGCCTGGGCCCGGGACGAGGCCCGGCCCGAGGACACCTGCTCTTCCAGCCAGGCAATCGCATTGCCGTAGGTGACCGTGCTGATGGATTCCGGCATCTCGATCTCGCCGGTGGCCTGGAGCCTCTTCCCCAGGCGCATCGCGGCCTTCACCAGGTCCTTCGAGTGGACCGGCGCCCCCGGGTCCCCGGCCACCCGGGCCACGACGCGGTAGGCCTCCAGGAACGGCTGGGTGATCCGGGCCAGCCACCGGACCTCCTCCATCGCCCCCGGGGGAACCCGGAACAACCCCGACTCCTCGACCAGCAGGCCCTCCTGCTGCGCCCGTCGAAGGGTCCGCTGGAAGGCCTCCGGGAAGCCCCAGAGCCCGTAGATGAACTCCCGCCGGAAGACCATCGAGAGGACCCGGGTCTCCTCGGTCAGGGATTCCCGGGTGAAGGACCGGTCCCCGATCCCCGCCAGGCGCATCGCCGCGGTGGCCAGCAGGGCGTCGTCGACGAAGTGGTTCACCAGGCCGTTCTTGTGGTAGTCCAGGGCGAAGCGCCCCTCCTCCCGGACGATGATCACCTCCTCGTCCCCGAACACGCCCACCTGGATCAGCCCCTCCTTCGCGAAGAGGCGCACCACCTCCAGGATGGAGGTCTCGACGGCCTCCCCGTGGGCCTTGCCGTCCCCGGCGATCGCCTCCTCCCCGTCCCCGCCGCCGCCCTGGACGGCCGGCAGGCCGGCCTTCCGCAGGCCTTCGACCAGGGGGTCCGAGATCATCCCCCCCCGTCGCCGCCAGGCCATCAGCACCTGTCCCACCCGCTGCACCAGCAGGCTCCGCTCGATGCCTCTCCGCCCATGGGTCAGCAGGGCGAAGGCCACCAGCTGCTGCGGTGTCGCCACCAGGGTGGCCAGGATGCGGTGGGCGATCAGGTGGGCCAGGTGGCGGATCACCCCGGGATCCAGGGCCTCCCCGCCCTCCTCCCGGGGCAGGCGGACGCCCTGGCGTCGCAGGTGGTCCGCCAGGCTCATCGGCCGATCGAACCGCACGTAGAGCCGCCCGTAGCGGGTCCCGAGCACCCGGGCCCCCCGGGCGATGTCCGCGACGCCCTCGGGACGCTTGGTGCCCCCCTCGCTCTCCCTGCGGTAGGACGCCATCTCCACGACCCGCTCGTAGGTGATCGAGGCGGGGACGATCTGGACGTCCTGGGCGCCGCCGGTGGCCACCGTGTCCACGATCATCGACAGGAGCCCCGTCCTGGGAGGCAGCATCTTGCCGGTCCGGCTCCGGGTCCCCTCCAGGAAGAACTCGATCCAGTAGCCCTCCTTCAGCAGTTTTCGGACGTAGTGCCCGAGCACCAGGGAGTACAGGCGGTCCTCCCGGACGCTGCGACGGATGAAGAAGGCGCCGCTCTTGCGGAAGATCCATCCCATGGGCCAGAAGGAGAGGTTCTCGCCTGCGCAGATGTGGGGGACGATGAGCCCATGGGTATAGAAGAGAAAGGAGTAGAACAGGTAGTCCATGTGGCTGCGGTGGGCCGATACCAGCACGATGGGACCCTTCCTGGCCGCCTCCCGGATCGCCTGGAGCTCCCGGGTGTCCACGGCCAGGCCCGTGAACATCCGCCCGAAGATCACCCCGAGCATCAGCGCGAAGGACTCCAGCACTGCGAAGCGGAAGTCGGCCGCCATCTTGCGCAGGATGGACCGGACCCTCTTGATCTGGGCTGACGGGACGAGCCCTTCCTCCTGGGCCAGCCGGGTGACGGCTTCCAGCAGCGGGGGGGACCGCATCATCTCGTCGATGATCTGCCGTGCGGTCTTCAGCAGGGGCCCCCGGATGGCCTTGGACTCCTGCAGGAACTCGTTGACCATCAGGAACTTCAGACGCGCCACCAGGGTGGGCTCCGGGGCGTCCCCCTGCTCGGCCAGGAAGACCGGCAGGTCCAGGGGATGCCCCGCCTGGACCTGGGCCCGCCGGCGGTTCCAGAGGAACGACAGGATCTTGCGAAGCCGGCCTGGGGCCAGGGGGTCCCCGAGGATCACGTCGAGCAGCGATCGCCGGTAGGACTCGGGGGCCTGGTACCACGTGATCATCAGGGGTACCAGCACCAGGGGCCGATCCTGGGACCGCTGGAAGGAGACGATTTCCGGGAGCAGGTTCCCCTGGGGCTCCCCGCCGAACTGGATCAGGGTGTGGGGGCGCTTCAGGTGGATCAGCACCGGCCCGCCGGCGGCCAGGGCCGCCCGGATCGACCGGGAGTCCCCCGGCGTGCGATCCCGCCCGAAGAGCCGCCTCCAGATCCCCCGGAGGAACTCCCGGGGCCTCGTCCACCGGAGATCCATGCCCTCTGCGAAGATCACCAGGGGCAGGCCGTATCGCACGAAGGCCCAGGACAGGAAGAGGTAGTCCAGCAGACTCCGGGCGTAGAAGACCGCCACCAGGATGCCCCGCTGGTGGGCTTCCAGCAGCAGCGACCGGGTGGCCTCGTCGAACCGGACCCCCTGGAACAGCCAGTCGCCGATCCGACGGGCCAGCCATCCCACCGCAGGGACCATCCGGGAGGGATGATCCTTGACTCGTCCAGGTTCTTCCATCCGGATCCCACCCCGTCCACCCGGCCGTTCTCGAATCCGCGGGTCGAGCCCTGCTACATACCCCGAAGGCCTCCGAGGGTCAAACGATCAGGTCCCCGCATCAGCCCTGGCCGGAAGTGGTAGGAGGACAGAGGGACGGTAGCAGAGAGGACTTCACGGGGGTTTTGAGGCGAGTCGAGGGGAGACTTTCCCCCTCCCCAAAGCGGGCATGAGTCGGAGGCGGTGG
>Ga0302250_1000682_pt1 | contig 30536 bp, 34 predicted proteins | sample AAG_RA_Asp_MG_FD_193536 | JGI IMG/M metagenome (GOLD analysis project Ga0302250, IMG submission 193536) | Enriched activated sludge microbial communities from anaerobic digester in WTTP, New Holstein, Wisconsin, United States - AAG_RA_Asp | ecosystem: Engineered > Bioreactor > Anaerobic >... | reverse complement strand
TTTTCATTTTGTATGCTTCATGCATACATCAGGAAGACATACAGGATATATCCTGAAAAGACAAGGAAGGCCCATACACGGAGCATCCATGGTTTTTTCAGAGTGAACATCGGGACCAGGCAGAACGTCACTGCGAGAAGGATCAGCGTTGTGATCTGCTCGGGCACCGCGATCGGATGTATGATACCCCCGACACCAAGGATGAAGAGCAGGTTGAAATAGTTACTCCCGAGAATATTTCCGGCGGACACCCCACCGTACCCTCTGAGTATAGCAACAAGCGAGGTCACCAGTTCCGGAATGGATGTTCCTGCCGCTACGACTGAGAGCCCGATGATATAGGGGGGGATATGGAATATCGTTGCGAGGTCAACCGCACCCGAGAGAAAGAGCGATGATCCCCCGACCACCCCGGCCAATCCAAGAATGGTGAATCCATAATCCAGGTTCCCATGTGACTGGAGACCCTCTTCAGGTGGTGCAATACCTCTTTTACTGATATAAATGAGGATCACAGTAAATCCCCCGAGAAATACTACAGAAGAGTAGACATCCAGGACTCCGCGGAGTGCAAGGGCTATGTATAGTCCTGTTGCGATGAGGGTCAGTGCGAGTTCTTTCCAGAGGATATGCCTTGTTTCCGATGCAAGTAAGGGCCCCGGCTTCACCAGTATGCAGAGGGCAAGGATAAACGCGATGTTGAAAATATTGCTCCCGACAACATTTCCAAGGCCGATATCGTCCTTCCCGATGAGGACTGCATTCGTGGTTACGAAGAATTCGGGGAGCGAGGTGCCAAATGCGATGATGGTGAAGCCAACGATGCCTGATGAGACTCCCCATTTCACTGCAAGGCCGGCACCCCCTTTCACCAGCCAGTCTGCACCCTTGACGAGAAAGAGGAGACCTATGGAGAGGATCGCACATGCAATGAGAAGCGTCGCCATCCTGTCAGTCCTCACCCTCAGGCATTTTGCTGCGATATATCAGGTACACTGCAATGACCGTTCCAATGACCGCAATTGCAACCCCGATTCCAAGGAGGGGTCGTGCAATGATCAGATCCCATACAAATTCAGCCCCCAGTGCGATGAGGTAACATCCCAGGAATGCTCCGATTGTAATGGCGATGAGCACATTTCTTCCTGACATCCCCAGCAATCGCCCAACCAGGGATGCACCTATCCCGCCCGATCCCTGGAGGGGAAACATCACAAAGAGCACGATTCCGGTAAAATAAAATTTCTTCAGCCAGGGCCGGCGGGATAAGAAAGCATGGCCATGATTCATGAACTTGGTTATCCATGTCCCGAGAAGGGGGATCCTGTAGGCCATCTCGAAGTTCAGTGCCATGAAGATCCCCGCGAGAATATCAAGGAGTGCTATAGAAGTTCCGATTAGCCACCAGGGGAACCCGAGTGCCACACCGAGAGGCAGGATCGTCTCCTTTCCTGCCGGCGGAATCAGATACGCACCCATCAGCCCGGACAACAACAATGCCCTCTCATAGGGGAGGAAGAGAAAGAGGATCAGGATATAGAGCCCGCCAAGGATAAACGGAAAGATAAACCGGAGGGCCAGGTTGATTGTCGGATGCATTGATGGCTTCCTGCCTTGGTATGAGATCGGCATCCATCGGTAAAAATGCATGTGCACCGGGCCAGTGGAACCCCATCGCGATACCCTTCACACGCCGGTAAGGACGGTTCCTGTTCTTTTTTCAGGAACCTCCTCGCTGGTATGTGAGGGGAGACTGAATCGGGGTTGTTCTCTGCATTCCAATTCAGTCACTGAACCGCCACCGTGCTCCCTCACATAACTTATACCCGATTGCTCAATTTTGGCTGTGAATCTCAAGGTTACCGCAGGTCGCCCCGGGTCGAGGACGGAAGCCTCGCGGCATTTCCGGGGGCGGTGGCGTGCATCACACAGGCTGGTATGCGGAAAGGAAGCCCCTGAAGAATGAATAAGGTTCGTCAATCCTGCCCATACCAGATAGCGAAAAGCCTTTTTCGACAAGGGTGTGTGGCTCCTGCAGGAATCCCTTCTTCCCGTATTACCCACGCACTTTCCGGACCTCGTTGTAGAGCAGCACGAGGGAGAGGCTGACAAGGTTGAGGGTGGTTGCTGCATACCAGAGATAACTCTCAATCGTGGTCAGCAGGGTTATCCAGCCAGACCAGAGCATGGTGCAGATAATGACAAAAGACAGCAGGGTGTCCACCGCAAGGAACACCAGGGGCATCGTGAAATAGGCGCCCAGCTGTGCGATCGTGCAGTATTCAAAGGGAGCGGATTGCCCCAGGAGATCGAAGATCGCCCGCCCTGCATTCATCAGGAGGTCGATGCCTGCCCAAACGATCACACACCAGCCCAGTGCTGCAACCACGCCGTGGTGAGGAAGAGTGAGGACACGGATTGCCGCAATCCCGAAGAGGAGTTTGAAGATGCAGAAAGGAATGCCGATGGTGAGCGAGAGAAAAAGCGGCCTCTGGAAGAACTGCTGCAGGGGATCAATTCCTGCCCCTGACTGGTGCGGGGTGCCTGTCTTCTCCGGCGTCACGTCGTCAGTCATCCTGTTCCCTCCGGTCATTCCTGATGCTATGTGCAATGTTCTCCGTACCTGGAGATATAAGCCCCGTCAGGGAGTACCCGGGATGAATGCAAGCATGATCAGGATTCCTGATCCTGGCCGCGTGCATTCTTCTTTGAGATACTCCTCCCGGCAACCACGCCCGATGAACAGGCGAACTGGAGGTTATAACCCCCCGTATCGCCGTCGATATCTAGCACCTCCCCGGCAAAATAGAGGCCCTGGTGGAGGTGTGATTCCATGGTCCCCGGATCAATCTCTTTGAGTGTCACACCACCCCGGGTCACCATCGCCCTGTCAAATCCCTCCAGTGCCCGGACCGGAAAGGAGTACCCTGTGATCATCGATGCAAGGGTATTCCTGGTGCCCTTCGTGAGGTGGGCGCAGGTCTGCCCGGTTCCAACCCCCGCCTGTCCGAGGAGGTGCTTCACGAGCCGTTCGGGAAGTGAGAGATCCCTCAACATCCTTGCGACCGTGATCCCCTTCCCGCCCATCAGGAGTTCTGTTACGGTACTCTTTGCCTGTTCGGGCTCCTGGCAGGGGAAGAACGAGACTTTCACGATATCTCCTGGCCTGATATACCTCGATATATCAAGAATCCCAGGGCCTGAGAGCCCGGTGTGTGTCAGGAGGAGATCTCCATGGTGCTTGAGCACGTTTCTCCCGTTATGAACCAGGGTGATTGGGGTGTTCTCAAATGACATCCCGGTAAGGTCTCTCAGAGGAAAGTCCCTGACAAGCACCGCGGCAAGCGCCGGGCCGATATCGGTGGTGCGATGCCCAAGTGCCCCTGCAAGATGATACCCGTCTCCCGAAGACCCTGTCGCAGGGTAGGATGCTCCACCCGTTGCGATGACCAGGTTATCCGCACAATACGTCTCCTTCGCGGTCGTGACGAGAAAACGCCCGTTGACGGTGCCCGCGGAGAGGACGGGTTCACTGCACCTGATTTCAACTCCGTGCAGCGAGCATTCGGCAAGAAGGATTTCCATGACATCAGATGACTTCCTCGTGACAGGAAATACCTTCCCTCCCTCCTCGGTATCCATCGCTAGCCCGCGATCCTGGAAGAATGCAATGAGATCGCGGTTTGAGTACTGCATCAGGCAGGGTTTTACAAACCTGCCGTGCTCTCCATAATGACCCAGGAATAAAGAGACCTCACCTGCATGAGTGATATTGCACTGGCCTGATCCCGAAATGAGGAGTTTTCTCCCGCATGAGGGCATTTTCTCAAGGATCATCACCTTTTTCCCCGAAGATGCACAGGTATGCGCACAAAAAAGTCCCGCAGGCCCTCCTCCGATAATGATTACCTCATGCTTCTCCAAGATCCTCCTCCGTGAATCCCGATAAATAAATCCCGTATAAGGTGAGAGGATAATGAACCGGGTGGTGCAGCAGGGATGAAAAGTCCGGGTACTACATTGAATCAAATGATCCGGCACAATATTTATCCTTCTGCGACATCCATATCAGAAACCATCCCTTGATCAGAACCATACACACAGAAGGTGCGTTTCGTGAAAAATGGTAAATTTTCCCTGTTTTATCCTTTTAAGCCTGAGAAAAGCCTGGTGAGCATGTATCACGTGATCTTCGTGATCCTCATAATCCTGTTTGGCGGGATACTCCTCCTGGCCGGATTCTTCTCAGAATCCGGTTTGTTATTGGCAGGGAGTGCTGTCCTGCTCCTGATTGTTGTCGCCTTGTACTTGTTCTGGATTGGAAAATATTATCAGACTATCTTTTTCGAACTGAAAGATGACGAGGTTACCTGGAAAAGAGGAGTATGGTTCCGGATGACCGGGATCGTTCCCTACGACCGTATTACGAATATTGACATATATCAGGGACCCCTGATGCGCTTTTTTGGCTTCTCATCGATCAAACTCCAGACTGCCGGGTACTCGGCGCAGGCGAGGTCTGAGATTATCCTTGAAGGAATCAGGGAAGCGGAGGACTTGAGGGAGACCATCCGGTCACTCATCCGGAAATCACGGACCGTTGCAGGGCCATCTGACGCAACGGGCACACCCGCACGGCAGGAAACGCCGCACCCAACAGATGACTCACTGGTTGGCGAGATCAGGGCGATCCGGCTGTTGCTGGAGAACCAATTCAGGAAGTGAGCGTGGAATCGGGCCTGTTCCCGGATGGTTCACCTATTTTCCGTCTTCCTCACGCCATTTCCGGTAGAGATGATGCTCGATGGAGAGTACATCGAGGACTTTTCCGACGACGTGGTCCACGAGGCCCTGAATATCCACGGGCTGGTGATAAAATCCCGGAGAAGCCGGGAGGATCACTGCTCCGGCTTGTGCAAGGGTGAGCATGTTGCGAAGGTGGATCATCGAGAGGGGGGTCTCTCTCGGGACGACGACCAGTGGCCGGTGCTCCTTTAACGCGACATCAGCTGCCCGCAACAGCAGATTGTCCGCGAAACCACATGCTATCCCCGCGACCGTCTTCATGCTGGCGGGGATCACCACCATACCCTGGTGTGAAAAACTCCCGGATGCGAGCGAAGAGGTGAAATCATTACTCTGATGGACTCTTGTCGCGGTCGCGGCGACCTGTTCCGGGCTGAGCGATGTTTCAATCTCGATCATCTCGGCCGCGGTTTCGGTCATGATGAGATCGGTCTCAACACCAAGCTCCCTTGCAGCCTCAAGCAGCCTGATCCCATAAATGATGCCGCTTGCACCGGAGAGTCCCACGATTATCCGGGTTTTTGCCATCGCGTACAGTGATGTTCCTGCCGCTCTTAATATGGTTGTGATGGGGGATGGGTGTGCCAGGAGTTCAGGCCGGAAGATTGAATGCACGGAGAATCCGGGACCGGATAGCCTCCCGTGGATAGGCACCGGTGATTCGATCTGCCTGTTGCCCATTGTTGAAGAGGAGGATGGTTGGAATCGCCGAGATGCCGAATTGCACCGCAAGCTGCTGGTTATGATCGGTATTGCACTTCCCAAAAGTGACCTTCCCGGCCATTTCGCGACAGAGATCCTCGATGATTGGACCTACCATCCGGCATGGCCCGCACCATTCTGCCCAGAAATCCACGACAAGCCGGGGATGCTCCCCGAGTAGCTTTCGGAAGTTCGCCTGGTCCACGAGGATCACTTTCGCGGCAGGAGTATCCCTGCGCGGGGCGTGCAGTTTTTCCTCAAGCTCCCGGAGCTTCTTCTCCCTGATCCGCTGTAATTCCTCATCTTCCATGCTGACACTGTATGGAAATATGACCAGATAATCACTGCTCATACTGATCTCCCTGTCATATGCCGGGGTAAACTATATCACCGCAGAAGTTGGAATTACTAACCCTGCATTTCTGGAAGCGAGGTGGGGTAGTCAGGATATCCCGACGGGCTCATAACCCGTAGATCGATGGTTCAAATCCATCCCTCGCTATATTCTTCTTCTCAATCATGCAACACACGTTTCCCGATCGTTTCTGCCGAGTTAAGAATAGCAAATGACCCGGTAAAATTGGAGAGAGTAAAGGGTCGCGGTTTTTTCAGGACCGGAATGATTCGAGCCTTGTCTGGAAGGTACCGTCCAGGTAATCGACTTCAGGCGTGCTGCTCTGCTCCCCGGGTATCTCCACGGGATAGCATCCGGAGAGGCACCCCGTGCAGAGATTCGCCCTGTCGATCCCTATCGCCTCTACAAGAGCTTCGATCGAGATATGGTGGAGGGATGTTGCGGTGATCCTCTTCCTCACCTCATCCATGACCTTGTCGCTCGCGATCAGCTCCTCCCGGGTGGGCATATCAACACCGAGGTAACAGGGTGCTTTGATGGGGGGAGAGCCGATTCTCATGTGGATCTCGCGTGCACCTGCATCCCGCATGATTCCTATGATACGCCGGGATGTAGTTCCCCTCACGATGCTGTCATCCACAAGCACGACGGACTTATCATCAAGGTGATCCCTGATGGGATTCAGTTTTATGCGAACCGCCATCTCGCGCTCGGTCTGGGTAGCCATGATGAAGGTCCGGCCCATATAGCGGTTCTTGAGGAGGCTCTCGACATACGGGATTTTCGACCGTTCCGAATATCCGATTGCATATGCTGTCCCTGAATCGGGAACCGTGCACACCGAATCTGCCAGGACCGGCGCTTCCTCATGGAGTTTTGCACCGATCTTCAATCGTACATCGTACACAAGGGCACCATCGAGGATCGCATCGGCACGGGCGAAATAGATATACTCAAAGATGCAGTGTGCTTTCCTCTGCGAGACCGCAATCTGTGTGCTCCTCATGCCCTGTTCATCGATGTAGATCATCTCACCAGGAGCGACGTCACGCAGGAACCTTCCCCCGAGGGCATCGATGGCAACACTCTCGGATGCAATGATGAGCCCCTGTTCTGCCTTGCCGATGCAGAGGGGCTTGATACCGAGAGGATCGCGGAATCCGATAAGGACACCGTCGATCATCATCACGACGGAATACGACCCCCTTAAAACTCTCATGCACCTGTGGACTGCATCCTCGATGCATCCCGATTTGCACATTTCCTCGGTGATCACCTTGGCGATGAGCTCAGTGTCAGTGGAGGAGCAGAAGAGCTGTCCCTGCGATTCGTATTCCTCCCTCAGTTCCCTGCTGTTCACCAGGTTGCCGTTGTGGGCGATCGATATGATATGATCCCGGTGCGCGAAATTGAAGGGCTGGGCATTTTCGGGGCGGTTTGCTCCTGTCGTGGGATACCGGACATGCCCGACACCCACATTTCCCTCGAGGCTTTCAAGGATTGCAGAGTCGAACACTTCAGCCACAAGTCCCTGGCCTTTGTGTTTGCTTAGCCTGGTACCATCAAACGTGGAGATACCTGCACTCTCCTGCCCCCTGTGCTGGAGGGCATAAAGCGCATAATAAATGGAAAAAGAAACACCGCCAGCATCCCTGATGCCAACGATTCCGCACATGGAAGGTCTTAATGGGTTGGGATTTTTGGTCTCTTCATAGTCCACTTATACCCGCGGATCTTTGTACTCTTCCCGAATCCACAGGCAGAGCAGGTCTTGTGACGCAGGTGGTAAGAAACGCTTCCGCACCTGCGACATGCAATGTGCGTCTTGTGATTCCGTTTTCCCATTGATGGAGTTCCTTTTGACATGGTTCACCTTTTCCTGTATTTTCCCTATTTTGGTGTTGACGAGAACGAATCCGGGGAGGGGGAGATGTAGATGACATTGTCCCCCCGGACGATGAGGGTCCCGACATTCCGGACCTGTCCACTCTCAATTTCCTCAGCTTTGTCCAGAACAAGGTTCATGTGCACATCATAACCCTGCAGGACCCCGCGGAGTTCCCTCCCGCCCTTGAGGGATACGATGACAGGCTGCCGGTTCAGCACCTGATCCAAAATATCCAACGGCCGTTTGGTCATAATCGTACCCACTTCCAGTTACTTTGGGGTAATATATGTGCGTAACACGTATACTTAAATGTACCCTCGGGACGGGTACATTCCCCGCCACACTCCCTGCAATCCAGCCGTTTTCATGGATAATCACGGCGTGTCGTAGCATACATGCGTGAAGAATGTTTTTGGGGCCTGACACTAAGATAAAGAAGGGAAAAATGTCCAGAATCATCGCAAAAAAACGACATACGATACGGAAATCCCAGGCCCAGGACCTGATTGCAGGACTTAAGGAGCAGATAGGCAATTCTGCCGCCCTTTTTATGTGCGAGAGGATGGAGATCCTCGAGACAGATGCAGGGATAATGCTCTACCTTGTCGATAAGAAACCCCTCCTCATGCACCTCGGGGAATGGGTCTTTCCAACATTGAAGGGTCTCCTCGAGCGCCCCTTCCCCGAAAGAAAGGTGGTTGTTGATTCCGGGGCTGTGCCGTTTGTTATCAAGGGCGCTGACGTGATGCGCCCCGGGATTACCTTCATTTCCGACGATATCAAAGCGGGACGGCCTGTACAGGTGGTCGAGGAGCGGCATGGAAAGGCGATCGCAACCGGAATAGCCCTCTTTGATGCGGGGGAGATGAGGGAGAAAACCACCGGAAAGGTAATCAAGACCCATTATTACGTGGGGGATGAAGTATGGGCACTTGAAATCTGAGGGTCCCGACACATTTTTCCGCACAATGAACTCTCGATTGTCAAAACAGGGCTTCCGGACAGGCAATATTCACTTTTAGATAGATACTATTAAATAAATGACAATAGACAATTTTCCTATGGTAAAATTCCTGGATACCCTTCTTGGAAAGAGTTCACCTTCATCCGAAGATGATTATATGGACCTCGACCTCGAGGCATTTGAAGAAGCTGAAGCAGGAGCACCGGCACTCTTCGTGAAGATCGCGACTGTCGGGGATATTAAGGACAGTCCCCGGGTCAAGGACGAGATTTACAACGGGAATATTGTCATCGTGGACATCGCGAAACTGAAAGCGGACAAGATCATGTACGAGAGGGTCTTAAAGGATCTCAAGGAAGTGGCAAAGGATGTCAACGGCGATATCATCGGCCTTGGAGACCAGAGATACGTGGTGATCACCCCGAATTCCGTAAAGATATCCCGGGACAAGATCGGCGGGGTCAGCTGAAGAGTGCGGCAGGTGGTCCCAGGTCCCTGCCCTGGCTGCAGCACAGAGATAGAATACCTTTACCAGACCGAAGATATCCCCTATTTTTCCGGAATTCTGATCATTTCAGCCCGCTGTATGGACTGCGGATACCGTTTTGTTGATACCCAGCTCCTGAAGAATGCCGAGCCGTCCCGATGGGAACTTCTTATCTCATCCCCTGATGACCTGAATATCAGGGTTGTCCGGAGTATGAACGGCATCATCAGCATTCCTGAGTTGGGTGTTCAGGTAGACCCGGGCCCGGCGTGTGAGGGATTTGTTTCGAATGTCGAGGGTGTACTGAACAGGATCGATGCGGTGATCGCAAGTGTATCTCGATGGACAGAGGATCCACAGGAGCTTGAAAATGCGGGTCACCTGCGGATATGGATCGAACAGGTGAAGGAGGGGAAACGTTCAGTCACGCTTCGCATCGATGATCCCACAGGGAATTCTGCAATTCTTGGTGATAAGGCCAGGATATATCCCATCACTGCAGTGGAATGCGAATCAATTGCAGATGATTCGGCAGAAAAGAAGATCAGCTGATCGGGTGCCCTTTCAACCGTACCCCCGGATCCGGGGTTACGCAACCCACCACCCTGCTTCCCGGGAAGGTAGAGAGGATGTGATCTTCTGCTCCTTCAGGAACCACGAATGCATATCCCATGCCCATATTGAATGTCCTGTACATCTCATCCGTCTCAACCTTCCCGTGATCCTGTACCCATGAAAAGATCTCCTGTGGCGGGAGCGGGTCTGTAAAATCGAACCCGAATCTGGTCAGCCTCGAAAAATTCAGGAGCCCTCCCCCGGTAACATGGCACATCCCATGGACCTCAGTCTCGCGTGTCAGGGCGAGTACCTGGTGGTAAATAATGGTTGGATGCAGGAGCTCCCTCCCGAGACTCCGGCCGTTCGGGAGGGTTTTATTCCATGCATCCTCGCTCTCCACGACTCTTCGTGCAAGGGAGAGGCCGTTGCTGTGGATGCCCGATGACGGCAGCCCCACGACAAGGTCGCCGGGTCGGATCTTCCCACCATCGATGACTTTTCCCTTCTCCTGGATTCCGAGGCACGTCCCGGCAAGATCGAGACCGTTCACAAGTCCCCGGAGGGTTGCGGTCTCCCCACCGACAATGTTGACGTTGGCCTGCCTTGCACCCTCGTTGAGGCCAAGCCCTATCTGAGCCATCTGTTCAACAGAGAGACGATCGGTTGCGATATAATCGACAAAGGCCACCGGCTCCATGTTCATGACATAAAGGTCGTTCACGTTCATCGCCATGCAATCGATACCGACCGTCGACCAGTCCTTCAGGCGATCAGCGACAAGCATCTTTGTTCCGACACCGTCGACAGTGAGTGCGAGTGCAAGGGGACCAAAATCAATCAGTCCGGCGAAATGGCCGACGCTTCCCATCATGGGATACTGCCCCTTCCTTCGGAATGAGAGGTTGTGCACGAGCGCTGAGATTGCTTTTGCCTCAAGACCTATGTCAACACCGGCTTGCCGATAGGTGCCGGGGTTACTCATTGTCCTCCTCGGAGAGCCTGAATTCCTCGTGCAGGATACGCATGGCTTTCGGGCCGTCCTCCTGCTTTACGACAAACGAGATGTTCACCTCTGATGATCCCTGCGTGATCATCATCACGTTGATTCCCCCCTGTCCTAATGCAGAAAAAATCCTGCCCCCCGTGCCCTTGGCACCTGCCATTCCGGAACCGACGACGGCAACGGCGCATACGTCCCTGTTGGTGGTGACCTGCCTGACCATTCCCTGGTTTACGAGGACAGAGAGTGCTTCTCTCGCGGTGTGCTCCTGGCTCTCTTCGATGACGAGGGTGATGTTTGCTTCGGAGGACCCCTGGGATATCATCATCACATTCACCTCCCTGTCCGCAAGGAGGCTGAAGATTGCTTTTGCCACACCAGGCCTCCCGATCATCTGTGCACCGCAGATATTGACCATGGCAACCTTCTCGATATACGTGAGCGCCTTGACAACCCGTGAGTCCCTTGTCTCTCCCCTTACGATCGCAGTCCCGGGGTGTGATGGATTGAATGTATTTTTCACCCTGACCACGATGTTCTTCTTCATTGCCGGCTCTATGGACCGGGGGTGCATCACCTTCGCCCCAAAGTAGGAGAGTTCCATGACCTCCAGATACGAAATTGAGGAGATGACCCGGGCATCGTGTATGAGCCTGGGATCGGAAGTCATGATCCCGTCAACATCAGTCCAGATGAGAATCTCGTCGGCATCAACCGCTGCACCGATGATCGCAGCGGAGTAATCTGATCCTGACCTTCCGAGAGTCGTCACGACTCCGTGTTCGGTACAGCCCATGAAGCCCATGATGACGGGTATCGTGTCTGCGAGGAGAGGAATGACCCGGTTTCTGATCTTTGCCTCGCTCTCAGGCAAGGCCATTGCTTCGCCGTGGTTCTGAGTCGTGATGATCCCGGCTTCGCATCCGTCAAGCGTGGTAGAAGGAAGCCCGTGCTGCCTGAAGACTGCACAGACAACGAGGCTGTTCAGCCGCTCACCGAAGGTGATGATATAATCACGGGACCGCGGAGTGAGTTCCCGCAGGTTGTGCACCGCTCTTAAGATGCTTTCAAGGTTGCAGAGTTGATCTTCGAGGAGGAGTCCCACCTCGTCCGCATAGTCCTCTGCCGACTCAAGAAGGACTTTGCCATGCCGCACACGCAGCGAGTTGATGAACGGTTCGATCCCGCTGGCATCGGGGCTTGCGGCAAGTTCCGTGGCCATGGTGATCAGCTGGTCGGTTACCCCCCGCTGTGCTGAGACCACCACGGCGACTTCGGCCCCTGACTGGTACGTGGATTGTACGATGTCCACGACCCGGGAGAGGCTGGGCCCGTCGGCCACTGAAGTGCCGCCAAATTTCATTAAAAACCTCATTTGGGCTCACGCTTTCCTTTGCTAGCTATTTATGTACGTATATGACCCACCTTATAATAAGATGCGGTCAGCTGAATTTCTGGATTGCCACGTGCTGGTGATTGGGAGCGGAGGAGCAGGGGTCCGGGCTGCAATTGAGGCATCCGGCTATGGTGAGACCATCCTCCTCTCCAAGACTATCGCGGGGAAAGGCGGGTGTACCACCATGGCCGAAGGGGGGTACAACGCGGTGCTGAGGGAGGAAGACTCCTGCGAAGGCCATTATGAGGACACGATGAAAGGGGGGGCTTTTTTGAATGATCCCGCTCTCGTGAACACTCTCGTAGGCGAAGCTCCCGACAGAATGAGAGACCTCCTCACATGGGGAGCGGTATTCGACGTCACTGACTGCTCCGAAGTTGCCCAGAGACCCTTTGGCGGACAGCGTTTTCCCCGCACCTGTTATGCCGGCGACCGCACCGGCCACGAGATGATGGCAACCCTCATGGACCGGCTGGCGTCATCCGGAGTGGAAATCCTCCAGGAGATAACCGTAATCCACCTCTTCAAGGATGAGAATACCGTGACAGGAGCCCTTGGTATCGACCGCAAGGGGGGTCTCCTCGCTATCCGTTCCGACAGTTGTGTCCTTGCAACAGGGGGCGGGACAAGGATCTACGATATTTCCACCAATTCATCGAGCGGAACCGGGGACGGGTATGCCCTTGGGTTCCGGGCAGGTGCAGATCTCATTGATATGGAACAGGTTCAGTTCCACCCCACAGGTGCGGTATTCCCCTATGATGCCCGGGGCCGCCTGGTGACAGAGGCCGTGCGTGGCGAGGGAGGGATACTCAGGAATGCACAAAATGAACGTTTCATGTCAAAATATGATCCGGAGAGGATGGAACTCTCCACCAGGGACGTGGTCTCCCGATCGATTGCAACCGAGATCCTTGAGGGCAGGGGGACAACCCACGGGGGTGTATACCTGGACGTTACCCATCTTTCCCGCTCCCAGATCGAGTGCAGGCTGCCTGTGATGCTGGAGCAGTTCCTCAAATTCGGTGTGGATATACGCGATGAGCCGATGGAGGTTGCACCCACGGCCCACCATATCATGGGCGGCCTCAGGATAACCCCCGACGGGCAGTCAACGGTTCCCTGCCTCTACGCATGTGGAGAGGTGGCAGGCGGCGTGCACGGGGCGAACCGACTGGGGGGAAATGCCCTTGCAGAAACCCAGGTTTTTGGGAAAAGAGCAGGCGAGGCAGCGGGCAAGGCGAAAAAGAGGGTCAAGAAAATACAGAAGAAGGAGATCGAAACACAGGAGAAGAGGCTATCCGGATTCTATACCGGGGATGTCCTGCCGACAACCGTGGCCCGGTCTCTCCAGGTCGCAATGTGGGAGAGTGCAGGAATATTCCGGACCGCAAAAGAACTTGAAAAAACACTCGAGGTGATCAAACACCTCTCTTCCCTGTCCCTGAAGGCAAGCGGGGAGTCCAACCTCGCAGAATGCTGTACCGTGCAGAACATGCTCACGGCCGCATCTCTGGTCGTTAAGGGAGCGATGCTCAGGAAAGAGTCCCGGGGAGCGCATGTCAGAAAGGACGTCACCCAAACCTGGGACGCACAATCCTCCCCCTATGGCCATACCTGGCAGAATCTCAAGGGTTCCGGTATCGAGAAGGGGGGAAAAGCATGAAGGATAAAGGCATGAAGGAGATGAGTGTCAGGGTCTCCCGCTTCGACCCCGGTGAGGATCAGGCACCCCATTTCCAGACCTATCATGTCCAGGTCAATGAAGGTGCCCGGGTCCTCCACCTCCTGCATGCCATCCACGAAGAGCATGATCCGACGCTTGCATACCGCTACTGCTGCGGGTCCGGCCAGTGCGGGAGCTGTGCAGTCAGGGTGAACGGAGAACCGGTTCTCGCATGCATGGAGGAAGCAAGGGACGGGATCACCATAGAACCCCTCGAGCTCCCGGTACAGAAAGACCTGATGGTAGACCTTGAACCATATCTCGCAGTGATACCTGCCCTCGTGCCAGGGGAAGACTTTGTCATGCCAGGCCCCGATACCGTTGAAGCTATCAAGCCGCTTCGAAGCTGCATCGAGTGCCTTGCATGTGTCTCGGCATGCCCTGCCCTCAAGGTGATCTCATTCGCAGGGCCGACCGCGATGAGGGAGGATTTGAGGCTCGCACTCGACCCGCGTGACTCCAATGACCGGGTGACTGAAGCGGTGAAAGCCGGTCTCTTTACCTGCACATCATGCCAGGCCTGCTGGAAGGTTTGCCCAAAAGACATCCAGATCCCCGGAAAAGCAATCGAGAAACTCCGGGCTCTTGCGAACAAGAAGGGGCTGACCCTTCCCCGCCACCAGGATGTAGAGAGACTGGTCAGGGAGACGGGAAGGAGCGTGGTACGGACCGAACCATCCTTCCTTGAACAGGTACCGGAGATCATCGAACCGGACGGCCCGGTCAAAGCAACGGTCGGTTTCTTTGTAGGGTGCATGTATAACCTGCGGCTCCCGAAAACCGCACAGGATGCCATAGAGGTGCTCAAGAGAAATGGCATCCGCGTTATTATCCCGAAGGAGCAGGTCTGCTGCGGTTCCCCTCTTATTCGAACCGGGCAGGTGGATTACCTTGACACCCTGATGAGGAGGAATATCGATGCGTTCGTCTTCCGGAAGATAGATACCGTCCTCACGATGTGCGCAGGCTGCGGCTCAACGCTGAAAAACGATTACACGACCCCCTTCCGTGTCATGGACATCAACGAACTGCTGACCAAGTACGGCATTGAACCTCCCGCCAGGCTCCCCCTGAAGGCGACCTACCACGATCCCTGTCACTTATTGCGGGGGCAGGGTATACGTGACCTTCCGAGGGAACTGATAACCCAGGTTGTTGACCTCGTGGAGATGCCATCGATATGTTGCGGATCGGGCGGCGGTGTCCGTTCGGGAGTGCCGGAGGAAGCCGCGGCACTTGCTGAGAAACGCAGGGAGGCTATAGACGAGACATGTGCGGATATCGTTATCAGCTCGTGCCCCTTCTGCGAGTTCCATATCTCCGAGCATACCGACCGCCCTGTAAAGAACGTGACAACACTCCTTGTCGAAGGATACCGGGAAAAAGACCGGCGAAACGCAGAAAAAACAACATGAACCTATAATCCCTTTTTTCATTCACGTCATTCTCACACTCACCCTGATACGAACCACTATTCCTCCTGCTCTGAACATGGAATAAGAACAGTGATGACGATTCATGTCGGACAATCCGGGATTCAACCCTGATATTTATTGCAGAGTCCAAAACGATTATCACCGGTTATTTAAATACTACCCATACCGATGAAACTCCAGTCAAGGATCCTGCTTCTCTATCTCTTCATCGCGCTCCTTGTACTGGTTCTCATAGGAGGGGTGCTCCCTGCATCCCTCCAAAAGCAGAATCTCAACATGGTATCAGGACACTATATCGACCAGTTACAGCACATTGATTTTGCCATATCAAGTTTCATCTCCGGAGTAGAGTATGATGTGCACGAGCTGTCGATCAATCAGGATGTCCGTTACAGGGACGATTCAGATTTCACCAGCTTTCTGAATGCATCTGAGGATACCTTCCAGTATTCCACAGGCTTCCGTGAGCAGGAGATCATCAGGATCCTGAAAGACTACCAGCTGACGCACCCTTATGTCGATTCGGTCTACATGGGGAGGGAGAACGGAGCCTTCGTACGGGCTTTTCCGAGAGCCAGGCCTACGGCATATGATCCCCGTACCCGTCCATGGTACATCCTCGCAATGGAACACCCGGGACAGGTGATGGTAACAGATCCCTACCAGGCAGTGACCACACCTGATGTCAATATCGGGATTGTCACCACTATCGATGACGAGAGTGGCAACCCGTACGGAGTCGTGGGTGCCGATATCACGCTCGTGAGCCTGACGAACTACATCACGAAGTTTGATGTTGGCGATAAGGGGGAGATGATCCTCGCTGATAAGAACGGGATGATCCTCGCCTCGAGGAATTCCTCAAACCTCTTTGGAAATATCAGCAGCATCCTGGGCGACCAGACCGTATCCTTTCTGACCGTAAAAGAGGGAGTGATCGTCCTCAACGAGACGTATCTTGTTCATTATACATCGCCGGAACTTGGCTGGAAGATAGGTATCTTTATCCCCTTTAGTTCCGTAGAGCACGAGATCAACCAGTCAATCCAGATGATCCTCCTTTTCGTACTCATAGCCCTCGTGCTGCTCAGCGTGATCACCATCATCATACTCAATCACACCGTGATCAAACCTCTCACCAGCCTGACAGATACCACAAGGAAGATCACTGAGACCGGAGACCTCAACCAGGAGATAGACACAGGAAGTACCGGTGAGATAGGGGTGCTCGCACACTCATTCAGGGCAATGGTTGACAGGTTACGAAAAGAGGGACATGAAAAGGATAAGGTATTCGCTGAACTGTCGGAATACCGCGATCACCTGGAAGATCTTGTTGATGAACGCACGCGTGAACTAATCCTTGCAAAGGAAGCGGCAGAATCTGCCGATCGTCTCAAGTCAGTGTTTCTCGCAACGATGTCTCATGAGCTGAGAACTCCCCTCAACTCCATTATTGGATTCTCAGGGATTCTGCTCCAGGAGCTGGCAGGTCCCCTGAACGACGAACAGAAGAAACAACTATCCATGGTCTCAGAGAGTTCAGACCACCTGCTCGCATTGATCAACGATGTTCTCGATATCTCGAAGATCGAGGCGGGTCAGCTGACACTTGCACACGAACCCTTCAATCTCAGACAATCCATCGAGAAGGTTATCCGGACCGTCACCCCGCTGGCAGAGAGAAAAGGTCTTCAGCTCGAATACACCATCGCCGCCGATGTCGGCGAAGTGAGGGGTGACAGCCGCCGGGTTGAACAGGTGCTTCTCAACCTCCTCTCAAATGCCATCAAGTTCACAGATAAGGGACACATACGGCTTGAATCGCTGCAAAGAGGGGATGAGATAGAAATCCGTGTGAAAGATACCGGTATCGGCATCAGGGAAGAAGATATGAAAAAACTCTTCAAACCATTCCGCCAGATAGATACAGGTCTTACCCGCCAGTATGAAGGGACCGGGCTTGGCCTCTCCATCTCAAAGAGACTCGCCGAAATGATGGGCGGCACTATTTACGCAGCGAGCGAATATGGAAAAGGGAGCACCTTTTACTTCACTATCCCAGTTGACAAGAGGCGGAATAATCCATGAAAATTCTCTATATTGAGGACAACGATCAGAATTTTTACCTTGTGAATTATATCCTCAAGGCACAGGGATACGACGTGGTTCGGGCGCGGGATGGGAGAGAGGGCGTTGATCTGGCAACTGAACTGGAACCAGGACTCATCCTGCTTGATATCCAGTTGCCGATCATGGACGGGTACGCCACCGCCCGCACACTGCGAACGATCCCCGGGCTGGCAGGGACTCCCGTTGTTGCACTCACCTCATATGCCATGGCGGGAGATCGTGAAAAAGCCATATCTGCAGGATGTACCGGATATATCGAAAAACCGATCAATCCAAAAACATTTGTTGCACAGATTGAAGAATATCTGCATGGCAGTGTATCGGGCGAGTGACTGATGAAACGTATCCTGATAGTCGATGATATTGTCGCAAATATCTACCTCCTGGAATCGATTCTCAAGGGGTACGGTTTTTCGGTAGTTTCTGCCAGGAACGGATCTGAGGCGCTCGAAAAGGCAAGGAATACCCCTCCTGATCTCATTATTTCGGATATTCTCATGCCGGTCATGGATGGATTCGAGCTCTGCCGGCAATGGAAGGCTGATCCGCGTCTGAATACAATCCCCTTCGTCTTTTATACCGCGACCTATACCGACCCGAGGGATGAACAATTCGCAATGAGCCTCGGTGCAGAACGCTTTATTGTCAAACCCCAGAAGCCCGAGATCCTCGCTCAGATTGTGCGGGAACTTATTGACGAAGCGATGGGAGATAAGACCTTTTCCGTAAAGAGACCCCTTGGGGACGAGATGGAGATTCTCCGGCAGTACAACGAGGTTCTCTTCCGAAAGCTCGAGAGCAAGGTGATGCAGCTCCATGCCGATATTGAAGAGCGAACGCGGATCGAGGTACTGCTGTCGGAGAATGAAAAATTCCTCGATACTATCATTGAGAATATCCCTGACATGATCTTTGTCAAGGACGCCCAGGATTTACATTTTGTTCGATTCAACAAAGCAGGGGAAGCACTTCTCGGAGTCCCAAGGGGGGAAATGTACGGAAGGAGTGACTTGGACTTCTTCCCTCGGGACCAGGCAGATTTTTTCATTGGCAAGGACAGGGAGGTGCTCAACAAAGGCCATATCCTGGATATTCCCCGGGAGACAATCCAGACCAGACAGAAAGGTGCGCGTATCCTCCATACCAAGAAGATACCGATTACCACGGGCGATGGCGAACCAAAATACCTGCTTGGCATCTCAGAGGATATCACAGAGCGGGTAGTTATCGAGGAGGCGCTTGCCCGTGCGATAAAAAAGTTGAATTTCCTGAACACGATTACCTTTGATGAAATCCAGAACGCAGCGTTTTCACTCTCGGGGTACCTGGAACTTATCAATAAAAACCCGACTGGAGAGATGCTCCGGAAATATATCGGGAAACTCAACTCCTCATTGCAAAGCATGAACGATTCCCTCAATTTTGCGAAGATCTACCAGGATCTTGGCCTGAGACCTCCGGAATGGCAGAATGTCATGTATACATTCCTCTTTGCAATATCTCACACTGATATCCAGACTCTCTCACGACAGGTTGAGGTTGAAGGACTCGAGATTTATGCCGACCCCCTTCTGGAGAGAGTCTTCCTCGAGCTTGCTGAAAACGTGGTCAAGCACGGAAAAGGGGCAACCGCCATTTCTCTCCAATTCGAGGAATCTGATAAAGGGATGACACTCTTCTTCGAAGATAACGGGGCAGGCATCCCGGATCATATGAAAGAGAGGATATTTGTGAGGAGATTCGAGGAGCGGAAAGGATCGGGGCTTTTCCTGGCCCGCGAGATCTTATCCATCACCGATATCACCATCAGGGAAACAGGTGTGCCCGGGAAGGGAGCACGGTTTGAGATCGTGATTCCAATGCAATCATACAGGTTCGTCACCAAAGGGGAATCTGCCCCTCTTTAATGAGTGTGTCTTTTTTTTGGTCATCCCTTAAGAAAGCCCGGGTGCTCCCGGATCCCGAACCCTGAATTCGTTTTCCTGAAATGGCTGACCATCGCGGCTTAGGGTGATAGGAATATCGAGGGGATCCCTGATTCTGTGGATCTTTTAAGAACACGTATCGGGGTTAGGTGTCCGGAACACCCTTTTCCTGTCTGAAAAATGAATCAAGTGTGGTCTGTCTGGCCCGAAACTGGGATTTTAAAAGAGTACTCTCGTTGATGAACCTCTCCATCGGGAGGAGCATCCTCGCAGACACATCCACAAGAGCAGATGAAAGATCCTCGAACTCCCGGTACGGCTGGAGCATGGCCTGCCGAACATTCTCACGAACATTGAAGACCCCCATCGGTATATATCCCCTCCTGGCTTCCCTGAGGACGATTGCCCCTGCTTGCACACCCTGCCTTTCAAGGCCTTCGAGGAGGGCCATTTTGCAGGAGTAGTAACACCCTCCCACCCGTGAATACTCCCTCTTTCCCCTGAATTCTTCGTGGTCCGCGAATAGGACCTCCTCATCTCCCCTTATGTGTAGAAAGGCCTCCATCCATTCATACTGCCAGGGAGTAGGAAGAAGAATGACAGCGTAATGATTGTTGAGGCTTGCAAACTCGTGAACCCTGACAGTGTCGACCAGACTGTTCTGCCTGACGCGGGAGAGAAAACGGTCAGCAAGCATCGTATCACATGCGGTTATCGACCACCGTGTGGGCACGAGCCGCCTTCTCCGACTGCATCCCAGCGCTCCGACAGAGAGTGCTTTCTGTATGCTGCTGAATGGAATTCCATCCCGGTGGAGGTCGATGATTGCATCTGTTGCAGGCAGGTCGCTGTCATAATAGCATCGTTCAAGGTGGGGCTCAAAACGACCGCTCTCGGCCTTAAAATCCAGGAGGTGTGCGCTCGGGCCAAACGGCGTATGCTCCTCAGAGAAAGAAGTCCCCACAGGTTTCTCTGCAAAGGATGCCTCGCTCTCAAGGGATCCTGCTGAGAGTGCAATCTCCTGCAGGCGGATGGCATTGGAATCATCAGTCCTGCTGACATCCTGGATACGCTTTCCCCTGACAAGATCCAGGCGGCATGAGAGGATATCTTCCTGCGACCACCCCGCAGGTATCCATGATTCGGGGGTATCCATGATCCCGCATTCCTCCTTTACCGGAGCGATAAGCGGTCCTGCAAATACCTTGGGATAATTCCAGCTCCCGATAAAGACAGAGGGGGGAGTGCTCCCCTCCATATTCCTGTCGATCTCCCGGGAAGATCCCATCCTTGATGTGGTGATGGCACGGAGATACGCCCCTTTCCCTATTGCCATAACTCATGAAGAATCCGATTGCTGAAAGATAAACCTGCATGGTGCGTCGGGAAAGTGAGCCTGCTGGTTACACACCCATGATTATGAGCAGGATACATATACAGACAGGAATGGTGAGGTTATCGTCAACCGGAGAGATGAGCTCCACCAATCCCCCAACGAGTGACGCCGCGAATGCCTGAAGGGGAGAGATGAGAAGGAGGAGGGCTGCGGTGTTGACGATGATTCCCCCTATTGAACCCTCGAACGACTTTCCATTCGTGATACGATGCCTCCCCAAGTGCATCCCGACAAGAGTCGCCACCCCGTCAAGCACTGCAAGGGTGAGGATTGAGGGGACCGTTACCTTTGCTGGAAAGAAGATCACGCAGAAGAGCGCACTGGCAGTGAAGAAGAATGCCCCTTTCCCCGGGTACTCCCCCTCCCTCTCGAGGTTTTTTATGAGCATGGTTGTGAGGGGCAGCCGGAATCCCTTCCGTATCCCTTCCACAAGGATGAAACCCACAAATATTGAGGCTGCAAGAAGGGCCACCATCTGTTCCCTGGGGAGGAAATACGCGAGTGCTGCGATACCCACGCCAAAGAACATATGGACACTCTTCCGGGCTACCTCGTGCATGTATCAGTTTTCGCCGCGGTGCACAATAACAGATAGGTTTTTACTGCAGCAGCCGGTGAGTTTGATGAACGCTGAACTTCAATAGGTATGGTGATGACTGGGGGCAATCGGAACAGCATCCCGGGATGGGCAGACCTAACGTATTCCTGCGAACCTGGCCAAGTGTCCGGCATTCCTTTTTCACGATATTCCGGCGAGTTCTGGACTTCAGGGCAGCGAAAGGGATCGTCACTCCATGAGATCTCCTACCGTGCCTGCTTCAAGCCACAACTCCCGGCCTTCTTCATTCGGCACCTCACCTGCAAGAGAGACCTCGTGTATGATCCCTTCAACGGCAGGGGAACTACCGCGATCGAGGCGGGACTCCGGGGGAGGGCGGTCGCTGCGAATGATATCAATCCTCTTTCCATTCTCCTCACCCGTCCACGGCTCATGCCCCCAGATACCAATGAGGTGAAGGCGCGGCTCGATGAAATTCCATATGATGGAGATGAAGGTGCAGAAATTGACATCTCCATGTTCTTCCATCCGGATACGGAAGCGGAGATCGTCTCGCTCCGCAGGTACCTGCACGAGAGGGCACATGAGGGGACCCTGGACTACGTTGACGAATGGATCCGGATGGTTGCTACCAACAGGCTTACCGGGCATTCTCCGGGCTTTTTCTCAGTCTATACGCTTCCCCCGAACCAGGCAGTATCACCCACCCGGCAGATTCTCATCAATAGAAAAAGGAACCAGCTCCCCGAGTACCGGGATACGAAAGCCCTGATATTGAGGAAAACGTGCTCTCTTTTGAAGGACGTAGACAACGCAATACGGGATTGTCTCCACCACGCAGGTGAACATGCCCTCCTCTTCTCCCGGGACTCGAGGGACACTCCGGGTCTTGAAGATGAGTCTGTGCAGCTCACCGTCACATCGCCACCATTTCTGGATGTTGTCCAGTATTCCAAAGATAACTGGCTCCGGTGCTGGTTCAATGGCATCGATATGCAGACGATTGAGGGGGCTATCACGATAACACGCTCACTCATGGAATGGGAATCAGTTATGTATGGGACTTTTTGCGAGCTGTTCAGGATCACCAGGCCGGGGGGTTACATCGCGTTTGAAGTCGGCGAGGTGAGGAGAGGGACTGTTCGGCTCGACGAAGTGGTGGTACCACTTGGAGTCCGGGCAGGGTTTTCCTGCCAGGGGATACTGGTGAACGTCCAGCACTTTACAAAGACCTCCCATATATGGGGTATTGGAAATAACGCCTGCGGCACCAATACCAACCGTATCGTGGTCTTTAAAAAAGAGTCCTAGGGATCATCTTTTCCTATTGTTCGAGGTAATGATAGGCTTCCAGTGCGGCTTTCGCCCCTTCTCCCGCTGCAGTGATGATCTGCTTGGTCCTGATGCTGGTGACATCCCCGGCTGCAAAGACCCCGGGCATGCTCGTGTTGCAGTTAATATCTATCTCGATCTCCTTCTGATCGTTGAGTTTCAGGAAACCCTCAAGGAAATCCGTGTTCGGAATCCACCCCACCTCCGCAAACACCCCGTCGAGCGTAATTTGGGTCTCTTTCCCGGATTTCTGGTCCTTTATCGTGATACCGTTCAACATTGCATTCCCCTGGACTGACGAGATCGTGTGGTTCAGGTAGGTAATAATATTCTTCTGCTCGCGGTACCGGTTCACGTATACTTCATCAGCCTTGATAGAGCTCCGGACAATCAGGTACACGGTCTTTGCGATCCTGCTCATCTCGATTGCAGTCTGGAGGGCAGAGTTCCCGCCACCGACGACTGCAACAATCTTGTCCCGGAAAAGCGGTCCGTCGCAGGTCGAACAGGTTGAAAGCCCGCGCCCGAGATATCGCTCTTCCCCGTCGACACCCAGTTTCCGGGGGCGCTTTCCCTGGGTGAGTATGACGGTCTTTGCAGAATATGCCGCCCCGGTTACCGTCTCGACACGGAATATCTCCCCCTCTTTCCTGATCGAGCTCACGCGATCAAGCTCCAGATTGATATGCTCCTCCCGGACCTGTTCCTCGAACTTATGCATGAGATCTTCACCGGAAACCATCCGGTAGCCCATGTAGTTTTCGATTGCCCAGCTCTCGAGGGCCCGTCCCCCGATATTCTCAGAAATCATCACCGTTTTGAGCATCTTCCTCGAGCAATAGACCCCGGCTGTGAGCCCGCCCGGACCGGCTCCGACGATCAGTACATCATAGATGTCCCCGGCTTTTGCACTCCCAAAAAGTTCGTTCAGCCTCTGGGCATCAAAACCCACGATGACTTCGTCGTCAACGATAATGACCGGGACCCCGTACTGGCCGGAGATCTCCACTATCTTCTTTGCCTGTTCGCGATCTGTCCCTACATCGATGGACATGTAATCCACGCCGTGTTTATCGAGGAAGGCCTTGGCCATGCGACAATAAGGACAGTTCTGGGTAGAATACACAGTGACCCTGGGCATGCAGGGGATTTTTCCCGGGAAGGATGATAAACGTGGTGGAACCGGAAATGTATGAATCTCTGTTCCCGGGACATTACCCGGAGAATTTTTCTGATATATGGATCTGAGTTGTGAATACTCGTTCCACGAGCATGTACCAAAAAATTAGTGTTGCGGGTTGATAGGCTGGAACGGCATATCCTTGTCGAACACCTTGTACGTGACACCGTTTGCCATCGTCACAAAGACAAGGACCCTGTCTGTGTGCGTTGTTCCGGAGAGCACGATCTCAGATTCCATTTTCGGGTGGTCGAGTGTCTGCTGTTCGACTTGTCGATCTGACCGGATTACCTGGGCGGTCATGGATGTCGTAAACGCCAGGCCCTGACCTCCTTCGTAGGTCACCGTGATTGACGGGTCCGTGGAAATGGTGTTCTTGACGACCTGGACCTCTACATGGTAGGTGGAGGGCACCATGTCAGTTGGTTCAGGTACAAGAGAGAGCGTGGGGGATGCTGTCGGAAGTACTGTCGGGGCAGTAGTAACTACCGTAGCTTGAGAGAGATCGGGACTCTCCATGCATCCTGCTGCAATGAGTGCGGTACAGAGGATGAGGAGTCCGGAGATGGTCTGGATGCGCATGGATGTACCTGTCATCCGCTCGTATATCAATATATGAGAATCCTGGTGCGGAAACGTAAAGGAATAACTCCCTTTTAATGGGAAAAAGGAGATGGAGTTTTGTTATTCAACGGTCTTGAACACTTTTCGGTTTGCCATGCAGATTGGGCACTTATCAGGTGCAGTCCCCAGGAAAACGTTTCCACAGACAGGGCAAAGGGAGACGGTACGGTTGGACATATCCTGGCCGCGGCTCAGGTTGTTCAATGCCTCTTTGTAAAGGGTTGCATGCACTTCCTCGGCCTTCATGGCATAGGTGAAGACAAGTCCGATATCGCTTTTTTTCTCGGCTTCAGCCTCCTTCACAAAACCCGGATACATCTTTGTATACTCATCGGTCTCGCCGGTAATGGACGCTTCCAGGTTCTCCTTCGTGGGGTGGATCTTCCCCATTGCCTTGAGCAGTTTCTTGGCATGGATCGCCTCGGCTTCTGATGCAGCCCTGAACAGGCGGCCAATGTTCTTGAATCCTTCAGAATCTGCCTGCTCTGCAAATGCGGCATACTTGCGGTTGGCCTGCGATTCCCCGGCAAAGGCCTCCATCGCATTTTCCATCGTTGCCATGGTTGTATCGTTTGGGGGGAGGATGCCAAATAGGTATTCATCAAGGCTGGCTGTTCCCCATGTGAGGGGTGCTCCCATATCGCCGGGACAAACGATCCGGGTTTTTCTTTTCCGGTGACAACACCATGTGTGAGGGTATGGTGGGTATGCATGAAACCGATGCGGGAACTCGATGAAACCGACCGGCCAAGGGAGAGAATTGCCTCACGGGGACCTTCCTCGCTGACTGACAAGGAGCTCGTCGCGGCTATTATTGGGAGGGGAACACGAGGGAGGGATGTGTTCGAGGTGTCAGGTGAGATTGCAGCACTGCTCCTGAAAGATCCGAGGGAGGTTACGTATCAGAACCTGTCGAGGATCCACGGTGTGGGACCCGGGAAAGCATCCCAGATCGTGGCAGCACTTGAGCTTGCCCGACGGCATATCAGGAATGACAGCGAACCCATGGTAAAAGTCCAGACACCTTCAGATATCCTCCCGCTTGTTTCGGATCTTTTCAACAGGCGCCAGGAGCATTTTCTCTGTATCACCCTGAATGGGGCGAACGAGGTGATAGCAACGCGGACTATCACCGTCGGGCTCCTGAACCACAGCCTTGTTCATCCCCGGGAGGTATATGCAGATGCCATTACCGACCGTGCAGCATCGGTCATATGCGTGCATAACCATCCATCTGGAACACTTGAACCGAGCTCGCAGGACATCGCCATCACCCGTCAGCTTTCCCAGGCAGGGGAGATCCTTGGAATCCGCCTCCTTGACCATATCATCGTCGCGAAATCCGGTTTCCTGAGCCTGAAAGAGAGGGGGCTCCTGTAATGATGCCTGACGTTATCACGAGTATTATCTCCCTTCCCTGACTATCCTCCCTATTTCGTTCCCTTTCTGGTAGGCTGCCTCAAGAAGATCCGGCCTCTTCTTTATATCACGGATATGGTCCATGTCCCTGATGAGGAGGTCAGCATGATACCTGACATCGATAATATCAAAAAATGCTCTCATGGTGAGCTTTGCTCCGTCAAATACGTCGGGAACGTTCATTCCTGATATGCCAATGTAGAGCCCGCGGCGATAAGGGATCAGCTCTTTCGGGACAAGGGACTCCTTCCGAACGTACTTTGCCATAAAGAAGACCTGGAAACGGTCGATGAAGCTCTTCAGGGCACCAGGTATTCCCATTGTCATGATGGGAGTTGCGACGATCAGGCCATCCATCTCCCGAAATTTGTGGTACATAGCCTGCATATCATCATCCATCATGCAGGTCGAATGCTCCCTGCAGTGAAATATCTCCATACAGGGCTGAAAGTCGAGGTTCGGGACCACGATAGTCTCGGTCTCGCAGCCTGCATCCCGGGCACCCTCAAGTGCCCGCTCGAGTAATATTGCCGTGTTCCCTTCAGTAAGCGGGCTTCCCAAAAGCCCGATGACCCGGTATCCCATACCTCTCCTTAACGTCTCCCGGCGGATATAAATTGCGATAACGACCCCCTTCCCTCAAGGCTTCAATTATACGAAATTTTTCAATTTCAAGGTGAATATTCCGTTTTTATGGGTCACGAACAAAAGGGATATATAACTTATGGGACCATGTAACGTCTTGGTGATAGACCTGACCGAGAAGGCAAAGGCCGGGCAGAAGGTTGGCCCCGGCAAATATGTATGCATCGACTGCGGACGTGAGATGACCCTCGATGCTGCTGAACAGGATCTCAGGAAATGCCCATCGTGCGCCTGTGAAGAGTACCAGTGCTTCCCTATGACACACATCCGACCGGACATCAAGAGCCCCAAAGATGTGATGAACCCGCCCAAGCGCGGAAAAAGCAACCAGTGACACCCCATTTTTTCAAATAAGGGCAGTTAAGCTCTTTGAACCGCTTCATGAACAAGGCTGGCCGGCACACACTTCCGATAGGCTGGCAGCCACTCACCCGGATTGGTCAACAATTCCGGGTATTTTGATCACGGAGGGTGTAATCCATGGTAAACGTATCCAGAGAAGGAGAAGAATACGAATGCGAGATTTGCGGAAATGTTGTTGTGGTGAAGGTCGCGGGTGGCGGAGAGCTCGTCTGCTGCGGCCAGCCAATGAACCTTAAGAAGTGATGGAAGTATGCCCAAAGACACAAAAAACCTGGAACACATGATCGGCAAGGTACCGAAATTTTTCAAGGACCTTGCAGAGAATGACCCCATGATGTACGACATGGTGATGAAATTCGAGGGGCACATCTGGGACGACGGTGCACTCACCCGGAAGACCAAGAAACTGATTGCCATCGCTATTGCTGCATCGCTCCGGGACCAGCATGCCACGCGGGCCCAGCTAGCGGGTGCCGCCAACCTTGGCATTAAAAAGAAGGAAGTCGAAGAAGCGTTGAGAGTTGCTTTTCTCCTTGCAGGGATGCCTGCCTACGTGTACGGGAAAGCACAGCTCGACGAGATCATGAAGGAATGATACCATATGTGTTGTGGCGAATCCAATTCAATGCCCATACTCGGTGAACCAGCCCCGGATTTCGAGGCACTCACCACCGGGGGTATGGTAAAGCTCTCCGACTTCAAGGGAAAATGGCTTGTCCTCTTCTCGCACCCTGCTGATTTCACCCCTGTCTGCACCACCGAGTTCATGGCATTCTCGGCGATTGCGGACGAACTGAAATCACTCAATGTGCAGCTGATGGGGCTTTCCATCGATTCCGTTCATTCTCACCTCGCCTGGATCCGGAACATAAAAGAGAAGATGGGGGTCGACGTACCGTTCCCCATCATTGCAGACCTCGACATGAAGGTGGCAAAGAAATATGGTATGATCCATCCGGGGCAGAGCAGCACCGCTGCCATACGGGCGGTCTTTTTCATCGATGACAAGGGGATCCTCCGTGCCATGATTTACTACCCGCTTACCGCAGGGCGTTTCATGCCGGAGATCATCAGGCTGGTGAAGTCCCTGCAGACCACCGATAAGTACAATGTTTCCACCCCGGCAAACTGGCAGCCCGGGGACAAAGTTGTGGTTCCGGCGCCCAAGAACAAGGCAGAGATGGACAAGCGCCTGTCCGAAGGATACGAATGCAAGGATTGGTATCTCTGCTTCAAGAAGATCTGACCCACACTTCCTTTTTTACACAATTATTGTCCGTATTTCACAGTTCCAATTCTTTTTGACCTCAAGGGCCAAAGGGTCATTCATGGAGATGAAAGTCCTTGCATTTTCCGGAAGCCCGAGGAGGGGCGGGAACTCTGAAACCCTCCTCGACTGGGTTCTCTCTGCGATGGGGAAGGAGGAGGGCGTGGTGATTGAGAAGATCCCGCTCACAGAAGCCAATGTGAATCCCTGCAGGGGCTGCAATGCCTGCGAGACCCTGAACAGATGCGTTCAGCGGGACGGGATGGATGTCCTGCACGACAAGATTATTGATGCAGACTGCATCATCCTGGCCGCACCAATCTTCTGCATGGGTATCTGTGCCCAGGCAAAAGCCCTCATCGACCGGTTCCAGGTCTTCCGGTCACGTAAATTCGTTCTCAAGCTCCCTGTTGTTCCTCCCGAGCGGAAAGGGAAGAGGCTCGGGATATTCCTCTCAACCGCCGGGCAGAACTGGGACCATGTCTTCCAGGGGGCTGTCCCTTCAGTCAAGTGCTTCTTCCATGTGATCGATGTCAGGGACAAAGATATCCATTACCTCATGGTAAACGGTGTTGACGAGAAGGGAGCCATCCTTGCACATCCCACCGCAAGAGAAGATGCGGAACGATTGGGCAGAGAGGTCATTGCAGAACTCCGGAAGAGGCTGGAGCAGTGAGACATGACCGTGAAGGTTCTCGGCCTCTCAGGGAGCCCCCATCGCCACGGGAACACTGAGACCCTGCTTGATGCATTCCTTGATGGTGCAGGGGAGGCTGGTGGTGAGACGGAGAAGGTAATTTTAAAGGACCTCTCCTACACCCCATGCCGCGGATGCAACGCATGTCATAAGGATGGGGTGTGTGTAGTGACGGACGATGCCATCACACTCATTGACCGGATCTTCACAGTCGACTGCCTGGCAGTCTCATCCCCCATCTACACCATGGGCATCACCGCAGAACTGAAGGGGCTCATCGACCGGGCACAGTATATCTGGGCCAGAAAATTCATCCTGAAGAATCTCTTCTTTACGAACGAGCATATCGCGAATCACAAGGGGATCTTCATATCCACCGCCGGGCTTTCCTGGGACAATGTGTTCGATGCTGCATTTCCGGCTGTCACCGCCTTCTTCAACACCCTCGGCTTTGAATACTACGATAACATCATCGCGAACGATATGGACCGCTACAAGGGAATCCGTGGTCATCCCTCGGCACTGAACAACGCACGGGAAAAAGGAAGAAAGGTCATCAGAGTGCTTGAATCTTCAAGAGATGCCACAGATTATCAGTAATCCATATGGAATATCCACATTTTTTTACAGTGCTGTCCACATCATCCCCACAGCAAAAGCCGTGAGATACTCGTCATCAGTAAACCCGGGATTCTTCTCTTCCAGGTCCCTGATCGCAGCATCCTTTGCATCCTCCCCCGTGCCATAGAAACCTTCACGGAATGCATCACACACCGGATAGACATCATACGATAGTTTCCTGACCACGATGAGTGCATCCCTGCACCCTGCAGCGGAAGCTTCGGGTGCCTTGTCCATGATTCGGTTGAGGAGGTCCCGCTCGTCGGGCATCGGGCATGAGGGCGGTGCCCTGCCCTTACGAAAGATCAGGTCAAACGCAATCCGGAGAGCCACCGGGTCAGAATGAGGTCTTGGTGTCGGCATATCCATCTGAACCGCAAGTGATAACCCGGAATTGTTCTTCATCCCCTTCAGTTTTCCGATTCATGGGGGGGTAACCCCAGGGTCAGTCATGGTCGGCTCTCACCACTATTCGAGGCGGGTGTAAGCATAGTAACCTGTATGGTCACCCGGTTCTCCCTGCAGAATTCTTCCACCCTATCGTGAACTCTCTTGACCATGCTCCCGGTGATGAGAATAAGGCTATCCTCCCCCAGGAGCGCCTTGAGAATACACTTATCAATGACACCGTACGTGAAATCAAGGGAGATCAACATGTCCGATGCATACTGCTTGGCACGGGTTCCCATCCCGCCGATAGGAACCTCCTGGTTGGATGCCCGCCATGCATGGAGGTCCACTTCGGATGGGGCATCCACATCGAAGAGAGTGATACTCCCGGGCTCGGTATAGCAGGGTTTGTTCCGGAACGCCCGGTCCATGACATTGATCATATCGAGAACAGTCCTTGGTTTCCGTTCAGGGAGAGCAAACCCCCTTCTTTCCAGTTCGCAGTACAGTTCCAGGAGAGTAGGCATGGAAAGCCTGGCCTTCCTCACGAGTTCCGGGTCACCGAAAGCCACGTCAGGAACATCCTCCTGGAGGATCTTCCCGTTCAGGAGCAGGATGGCCCTGTCAGCCCATGGATACGCAAGTTCGATATCGTGCGTCGAGATGA
>Ga0302250_1000679_pt1 | contig 30605 bp, 33 predicted proteins | sample AAG_RA_Asp_MG_FD_193536 | JGI IMG/M metagenome (GOLD analysis project Ga0302250, IMG submission 193536) | Enriched activated sludge microbial communities from anaerobic digester in WTTP, New Holstein, Wisconsin, United States - AAG_RA_Asp | ecosystem: Engineered > Bioreactor > Anaerobic >... | reverse complement strand
CCAGAAAAACAGATAAATTGTAAGTGAATAGTGTGCTCGTTTTTCAGCGATATTTTTATAATTATTTAAAGGAAGCGTGACACTCATTCCACCTTTAATATCACCAATCTTTGCATCAGGATGACATGTTAAGCAGGCTTCTTTTACTGTAAATGCACCCATATAACGTAAGTATTCTTGGTGATTTATATGTTCCAATGAATATGTTTCATGTTTTGTACGACTTAATTGTGACAGTGCTTTTGTTTCCCATTCATCGGGTGCATTCTCTTGTGATAGTGGATTCAAATTTGTAATATGCTCATAAATTTCTTTTTGATCTTCAATCAATAATGCATTGACTTGGCGTAATAAAGTTGTAGAATGAATTAACGTCAACTTTTTTCCATCATTTAAAGTGATATTGGGTTTATGCGAAGGAGTATCAGCATGCAAAGAGTCAGATGAAAGCACATAAATGCCTCCTTGCGCTGCAATCCATTCATACAGATGTGAATCTTTAATAAAAATTGCTCGAGCCTCCGAGAGTGCCAATTCTTTAATAAATCCTTTTTCTCTTTTTTGATCTAAAAAATAAAATAGGATCACTGAACATGTTAATAACATAATAAATACGATAAAAATATTGATGATATGCTTCATAAATCTCTCAATGCATTTCTTATTTTTATAAATTCTTCTTTTGAGTTTAGAAATAGATCAACTAGTTTTGGATCAAAATGTTCTCCTTTTTCTCTTTCAAAAAACTCAAAGATGACGTCATCATTCCATGCTTTTTTGTAACATCGATCATGACTTAATGCATCAAAAATATCTGCAATCGCTACAATACGTGCATAAAGATGTATATTTTCTCCTTGTAAATTTTGTGGATAGCCTTTTCCATTGTACTTTTCATGATGCTCAAGAGCAATGAGTGCAGCTGTTTGTAATAGAGGATGTGTTGAGTTTTTAAAAACGTTATATCCTAGCGCTGCATGGGTTTGCATAATTTCCCATTCTTGCTCTGTAAGTTTTCCCTCTTTATGTAAAATGTAGTCAGGAATCCCCACTTTTCCTATATCATGCATAGGTGATGCGTTGGCAATAAGATTTGCCTCTTTTGAGTCCATGCCATATTTTAATGCAAGTAAGCGAGAATATTCAGCAACTCTTTTGACGTGATTTCCCGTTTCTTTGCTTTTACTTTCAGCAACCTCTCCGAGATAATAGATAACTTCTTGTTGTGTTTTTTCAATTTCTTCTTGGAGTCTAATGACTTCGGTAATGTCATTTCGAATAGACATGAACTCGATAACATCACCTTGTTTATTTTTAATAGGTACAACCGTTGCTTTCACCCAATAAGGTGTGCCATCTTTACGTTTATTTTTAAGTATTCCTCTCCATATAGTTCCATTTTTAATGGTTGCCCACATTTCATTAACAGTTTCTTTTCCCATATCTTCAGCATATGTTTTAAAAAAGTCCAACCCCAAAATTTCTTCTTGAGGATAGCCAGAAGTTTCGCAAAAGCGGTTATTCACAAATAAAACTTTACCATGTATATCTACCCTAATAACACTATTACTTTCATTGATGACGTTTTCATATTGTTTGGAAAGGTGCGTTACTTGATTAAGGTTTGCATGCGATATTTTCAAAGACTTAAAAAGGTTGTCTTTCATGATGTAAAAAGGCGTTACATCATGTCTAACAGAGATATATTCTGTAATATTGCCTTTGAGGTCAATAATAGGATGAATATAGGCATCAAGCCAATAAGCATTTCCATCTTTTTTTCTATTTTTGATGACGCCATGCCATCTTTTCCCTTTTTGTATCGTCGTCCATAATTCTTGGAAGGTCTCTTTTGATGTATCTGGATGTCTAATGATATTATGAGAACTTCCAATTAATTCATGGATTGAATACCCAGATATTTCACAAAATTGTTCATTGACATAAGTAATAATTCCTGCCTTATCTGTTTTAGAAACGATAAAACTCTTATCAATTGCGTCTTTATATTGTTAGAGTAATTGCTGAGATGTTTCATAGGATTTTTCTAGTTTTTGAGTAGATTGAATAATATTGGTTGAAATAAAATGGATGACAAAAAGCATTAATATAATGATCACTAAGGTAATCATTATGAATAAAGAAAGCTTATTTTGTATTTTTTCAGCCGATTGGTTGATTGAAATTTGGGTCTGTTCAAGTAGTTTTTGTTCTATTGTGTATAAATTATTAATGGTCGTCGTTACTTGAGTAAACCATATATCGTAAGAAGTTTTATAGTGATTATCGTGTGAAATTTGGTTAATAATCGTTAAGGATTTTTCTAGTTCATAGTTATTTATGATTTCAGTATAAAGTTTCTGAATAGTGTTAGGAGCTATTGTTTGAAAATCAGTGATGTTTGTTACAAAAGCTTCCCTATACGAAAAGACTCTTTTTATAATTTCAGAATCTATCGTATGAATCAATGCTTCATTAAGAACGCCTCGAATCTTTGCTAGTGATTCTTTTGCATTAGACAAATCATTATAGGCTTGGATTAATTCTTTTATTTTATCTTGATGTACACTGGTAGAAATTACCTTGATATGGCTTTGATAATATTTGATAATGTTTGAGTATGCATCCAGAATTTCTTTTGCATTATGGATCATACCATCATCAATTTTTTGCCGTAGCAACGTAATTTCTTGATGTTTATCTGTTGTATGGTCTATGTTCGAGTAGGCATTGAAGGCTATATCAACTTCTGATCTTACTTGTGTAAGAATTTCTTGTGTATCTTTATCTTGTTTCTTTTGAAAAATGATAATCGTAGAAAGACCCCTTTCAACTTGCAAATAATGCATCATGACTGATAAGTGCTGAATGGTATTGATATGAGCTTTACTTTTTAAAATTTCTTGTTTTTCATCCATCAAATCGTGAATAATAACGAAAGAGAGGTAAAGTGCAAAAACAAACGGGATAAAAGAAATAAACAGTAATTTTTGCTTTAATGTCAATGACAGCATATAAAATAATTTCCTCTTAGAAAAATTTATGCGAGGTTCTTACCTCATCTCATCAAAGTTTAGATACGATCTATCATATAAATCATAAATAAAAATCTATTGACTTATATTCCTAATAATTATTTTTAAGAAGATACTGTATCTTTTAAGATAATTATTTATCAATGATTTATATCAATATATCTGCGAGGAGTATAAATATATTTATGTATTTTAAAAATTAAAGAAAGAATAGATTGAGATACCGCACTTTTTTCAGAGAATATAGAAGAAGGTAGATTGAAGAAAATGGTGGAGTGTAGGGGGATCGAACCCCTGACCTCAACGCTGCCAGCGGTATGTATAGCAATTTTACATTCTTTTACTATTCTTTTTATTTATTATAAAATCCCTATATTATCGATGTTGTACAATAGTATTTATGCTTTTATATATTTCACTTATTGTACTATTCTTTAGCATTTTTTACTAAAATAGTGGGGGACTAAGTGGGGGATGATATTAAGAAAAGTAAAAGAGCTAAAGCCATTAAAACAAGTTATCCAAGTTTATTTTATTATATTGATGCTGATACAAAAGCAAAGGTATGGATTGCTCGTATTAAAATAGGGAAGCTTGATACTGAACAGGTTGTTGGTCGAAGTGATGATCAATTCAAGACAAATGCTTTTTTAGCTCATCAAAAGCGTTTAGAGCTTATAGCTGAGTTAAAAGCAGGTAAAAGTATCCTCAAAAGTGATAATCCAACATTAAAGCAGCTGTTTGATACTTACATGGAGACTAAAGGAAAAACAACTGTAAGAGCAGTAAATTATCCTAGTTATTTTGAGCATCATATAGAAGATGCATTAGGGCATAAAAAACTTCGTGATATCAAACTTAGAGATTTGCAAAATGTTGTAGATAATATGATTAGCGCAGGGTACAAGGTAAGTCATGTTCGAACACTTAGAGATATTGTGAGTAATTGCTATAAAATAGCTATTTATGATAATTTGATTGATGCAAATTTAACTGAGCATATTGAATTTCCAAAGTCTGATAATAATCGTTATTTCAATTTAGATGATGAATCACGTAAAAAACTCTTTGAGGCAATTATTAACATACCATTCATTGATTATAGAGTTATGTTCTTTTTCTTACTTCGTGGACGGCGCAAGGGTGAAGTTTTGAAATTAAAATGGAGTGATGTTCATTTTGAGTTAGGCACGTATGTTATTCAGGATTACAATAGTAAAACACGTGATCGGCAAGAGTATTTTTTAGATGATGCATTATTATCTGAATTGCAGGTATTAAAACAATTAAGTGACAATAATGAATATGTGTTTACAAACCCTAAGACAAATACAAGATTTGTAGATATTCCTAGACGGTTTTGGGAACATATTAAAGAACAAACAGGCATAAATGATATGAGAATACATGATTTCCGCCATCTTCTAGGCTTTACAATGGTTAATAATGGTGTAGCTCTAGAGTTTATAGGCAAAGCCTTGGGGCACAAAAAGCCTAGTACAACTCAGAAGTACAGTAATATGAAGGCTCAAATGGCAAAAGAAACAGTCGATACATATTTAGGGATTTTGAAAAAGTAAATAAATTAGCAATAAAGGATAGCAAAAATGGAATTTGTCAACGAATTGACAATGTGTACCATTTTTGATACAATTCAACTATGGAAATGAAAAAAATCACTTCGATCTTTTATGAAACAAATAACGGAAATAAACCCGTTAGAGAATGGCTGTTATCTCTTGCCAAAGATGATAGAAAAATCATTGGTGAAGATATTAAAACTGTAGAGTATGGATGGCCAATAGGTATGCCCACATGTAGGGGTCTCGGTAAAAAGCTTTTTGAAGTGAGAAGCAATATATCAGACAAAAGAATTGCAAGAGTTATATTCGTTGTTATCGATGAATACATGGTACTGCTGCATGCGTTTATTAAAAAAACGCAAAAGACAGAAAAAAGCGATCTCGATTTAGCCTTAAATAGATTAAAGGATATAAAATGAAACTACAACCAAATATGAAAAGTGATTTTGATGAATTTTTGAGAGAAGAAGGCATCTATGAAGAAGTGAATGATGCTGCTATTAAAAGAGTTATTGCTTATCAATTAGAACAAGAAATGAAAGCTCAAAAAATTTCTAAAACAAAACTGGCGCAAATGATGCACACAAGTAGAGCTGCGGTTGATCGATTATTAAGCCCCTCAAACGAATCATTAACGCTTACAACATTAATTTCAGCTAGCCAAGCTCTAGGTAAAAAATTAAACATTTCTCTTGTATAAAACAAATTATTAAAAAAGAGCTTTGGCTATACCTCAAATCAAAGGATTTTCTATGGCAATCGCAGATAAATTTGTTGTGAGTGAAGAAACGGCAAAAGGTCTGGTAAACGGTATTAAAGTTGGTGGGTTATGGGGTAGAATTGGAGTTTATTTTTTATTGTATATCCCCATTTCTTTGCTAATCGGTATGGCTCTAAATTTACCAATACCCATAGGAATAAATAACAGTGCAGAAGTTTTCGTTAAATTTTTTGGTTTTTTTGGTTTCATGTTGATTCCATTTATTCTCGTCGAATTAGCAGTTCGCTCTTGGAGGACGAAGAATGATTTTAGCATTAATGCAAATATTTCCGAAGAATTGAAGCAAAGAGAAGTGAATGTCTATGTTGCTCGTGAGAAAAAAGCTCACCAAGGTTTTAATAATCCCACTACTGATTCAAAATGATCTTTGACATACTATTATTAGCAATCATTTTAGCAATCATTTTCTTGGGGAAACTTTATTTATCTAGGTCTAATAGAACATATTGCAATACATGTAAAAAAAACACCAATCATCATAGTACTACTTTATTTGACGAACGAAGATTTGGTGGTGGTATTGACCGAATTTATTGCAATCAGTGTGGTAATGAAAAAGAATGAAGTTAGGGGTACCCCCCTAACCATCAAATTTTCTAACTGTCAATTGCAAAAGAGACATTCGTAAAATGATTGCATGTTTACGTGCCAGATTGAAGAAAGTTCATTTTTCATTTTGTAAAGAAATAAATTCTCTGATTAATTGACGTTATAAGATGATTGCCTTCTCTATCAAATGTAAATCCGTATATACTAAGAGGCTCAATATTTAGGTCTATTGCATCTATCAATGTTCTATATTTAAGATCGAAAAATAAAATTTTTGATTCACTTGTCCCAATTGCTAGTGCTTTTGAATCAGGTGTAAACTCCACATGATGTATATCATTTGAAACTTTGGATTCTTTAAATTCAAAAAATTCATTTTTCTCGCAAAACTCATTAATCTGAAATATATATAAAATATCAAAATTCTTGCTATCCCATAATATAGTTTTGCCTTTTTCATGTGATGTTGCAATATATAGTCCATCTAAAGAAAAGGCTATAGAATAAGTAAATAAAAATTTATCCGTTTTGTTGATATATAGATACTGATTATTTATAATATTTTTTATACAAAATATATGATTTGAGCCGCCAAAGGCTAATATATCTTTATTGAAATTTGAACTATAAATTGCTAGATTGTTAGAGATATAATTAATTTGATCAGGCCGAGTATAGATTATTTTTATTACTTCTTCTTTTAAATCAATATCAATAATTTCTTTTGTATTAGCATTAATCAATTTCATTAATGAACTTTCACCTGCAGCTAAAATCATATTATTTTCATTAATAGACACCGTATGCAGATATATATCATCATGCTCATATATGATTTTAACACTTTTACTTTCACTATTACAATATAAGACTTTGTTATTGCTTACAAAAACTAAACTATTCTTATTTACATCTATTTCATTTATTTCTTCTAAATTAGTTTCTATACTTTGTAGATTTTCTAAATTCTTTGTGCATGTTTGAAGATATTGAGCATTGAATCCAAAACAATACATTTCATTAAAATATTTAACTGTATAACATATATCCCGCTGACTCTTGACAAGGCTAAAAAGTTTTTTAGGAACTTGAATGTTATCAAAGCTTACATTTTCAACTAAAGAACTATGTTCCCAAGGAATTTGTTTAAAATTCGTTTCTTTAATAACAAGTTCTCTTGTATTAGAAAAAATATTATGAATTGGCTGATTATACTTTTTGATATTTTCGATTAAATATTTGGTATATGTACCGAAATCTCCAGTTCCATCTTTTGCAGTACTACCAGGCGCAGTAGAAAAGGCAATTAATGTATTATGTATAGATTGCACTTTTGAAAACCCTGTTGTTTCAAACATATCAGGAGTATTTCTACAGGCATCTGTAATTATTAATTTTATACCATGAGGATTCTTATCATGTAATTTATTTTGAATTTCATCTATTGATAATGATGTTTTTTCAACAGGAAAAGAAAAATTTGTAGGTAATAAATAATTAGAATCTCTATATTCTACTCCATGACCTGCAAAATAAAAAATAATTAAGTCGTTATCTTCCACCTGTTTAAGGAAGACCTCAAAGTTTTTTTTCATATTATTATTATCATCATCTAAATGTTTAGTTACTTGAAAACCTTTGTATTCTAAAATTTCAGTAATTGCATTAGCGTCATTTATTGGATTATTTAGTTTGTTTTTATCCGGAAGATAATTGCTATTGCCTATGACATACGCTTTTCGATTCATGTATCAACCTTTAAATCATTATATTTATTACCAATATGTTTATGCTTACCATCTAAAAAGTATAGTACAAATTAAATACAATATATCGAGAAAAATATAATGATAAATCAGGTTAAGCATCTCGCACATTTACTACATAACACCTGATTCTATTTTTTTTCTTCTAAAATTATCATGCAAATAGGATTGAATGCTTTTTATTATGAGTTGTATTTTTTTTGTTTTTTTATAATACTTTATTTGCTTAAATAAATTTGTTCTAAATTCATTAAAAGATTGATAATGAGCAAATACTTGTTGATTATTACTTGCATCTATGTTGTCATCATAATATCCAACAAAGAGCGAGTATATTGTTTCAAATTTTTCGATATTTTCATTTTTTTCTAAAAGCCTGCGCTTGACTTTAACAGAAATTTCTTCCAATATTGCTATAGGCAAACTATTGATAAACTTTTCAAGTTTACAATAATGTCTAAAATATTTTTCATTATGTTCTATATAGTTGACGCTATCTAATCCAAACTGTTCTTTTTGAATAAGATCAACAGATGATAAGAATTTAGAAATAATACTTCTGTGATGTCCTTGTGTAATGAAAGAAATACCGTTAATGACATCAATAGTCCACGGATCTCGACAAGAGTTATTTCTATATTCAATATCTGTATAATACAAAATACTAGGTCTTATTTCATTACAATTTAAATTATCAATCGTAGCTTGCGTTCTTAAATTGTTTAAGCATTCAAACCATGTGTTCCCAACATAGCGTGGATGAGTTCCCCCAACAACTGTCGCAATATCAATTTTTGCATTTTCTTCAGTTCGTATTGATGTAATAAAAGCGTCATAGTTTAAATTAAGTGTGCGTGGATGTGGCTGAACTAAATCATCTTTAAATGGTATTTCATTAAGGTTATCTAGAATGATTTTTTTACATAGCCTTGTCTCTGACATTAAATAAATCTTTGTATACTTTAGATAAATTTAGGCAATATAGTTATTCAAAAAAGCTTTCACATCTTGCAATTGCAAGTTTCAGATCAATTTTTAATGCTGTAAAGCCAAAAGAGCCTTTTGTACATTGTTGTTTTTTTAAAGATTTAGATATATTTTCATTGTTAATTTTTCTAGCTGTTGCAATAGCTTCTGTGTTACTAGCAGCTTCAATACTTGTTACATAATTTGTATCATTCTTCATTTTTTCTACATGAGATGAAGCAAATTTGTCTATTTCGCTAGCAATAGACATTTTTTCAATTACATAATTTTGATTATTTTCTGTTTGATTAACATTACCTCCTACATTCATAGTTCCATAGTTATTAATAGCGTTATCTGCAAAAATAATAATTGCTGATGTAGTAATAATTAATAATGCTTTTTTCAAGTTATATTCCTTAAAATCAGATTTTTTACTCATAATTATACTTTAATTTTATTATATGTTGAGAGGTATGAAAGCATGCATTAAAAGTAGAAGATGAAAAGTATCGATATTAGATATTATTTTGTATATTTTGGAAAAAGTTTAGATAAAAGTACTACTTCTAATAAGATTATATATTCTGTATATAAAAATAATTTAACAAAAAAGGAATTATATGTCGCCACAAGTTTTCATATCATATTCACATGATAACGAGGAACACAAAAATTGGGTGTTACAATTAGCAACAAGGCTAAGATCTAACGGTGTTGATATAATACTCGATAGGTGGAATCTAACGTTGGGGCAAGATTTAGCATCATTTATGGAAAAAGGATTATCTTCATCTCAAAGAGTATTATGCATATGTTCTGAAACTTACGTTGTAAAAGCTAATAAAAAAAATAGTGGTGTTGGATATGAAAAACAAATCATGACGGCTGAATTAATGGAAAATCTCAATACAGACTGGATAATACCCGTCATTAAAAACAATAATTCGTCAAATAAGGTTCCAATATTCTTAAGAGGACGACTGTATGTAAGTTTCGATGATGATATTTTTTATGAATCAAAATATGAAGAATTATTAAGAAATTTATTAGATGAGCCAATTCTACCAATTCCACCTTTAGGAAAAAATCCTTTTCAAAATATTCAAGAATTTTCTAGGCAAAAATTTATTCCATCAAATGAAAAATATACTTCACCAGCCAACGAGGGAAAAGTTACTTTTGATTATTCAAATAATAATGGCAAGTATTTTATTGGAGAAGCTGAATTAATGTTTGAATTGGCTTTTTCAAAATCTAGTAATGATAATATACAATTATATAATGATCCTAAAAGTATAAAAAGTGTAGCTCTTGTAAAAGATACAGATAATATTAAATTTATTAAAGATGCAAGAAATTATGATTCTACATCAAGAGTTAGAAGGCCAAATATAAATCAGATTGCAATTATTCAAAATATAAATGGGTTTTATGCCGCAATAAAAATATTATCAATAAAAGATGATACAAGAGGCTACCCAAATGATGAAGTGACATTTGAATATATAATTCAGACAAACGGCACACCAAATTTTACGAGTATTATTTGAATAAACACAGCAATGGTAGAATTAACTGAATTTATTGGAAGTTATATGGCAATGCGAGACGAGAAGAATGATGTTAGGAGGCAAAACGCCTCCCTCTATCAAGCTTTTCGAACTGTCAATTGCAAAAGAGGCATTCGTAAAATGATTGCATGCTTACGCGCCAAATCAGCTTTTGTGTCTAAAAGAAACTTTTTAAGATTAATTAACAGCTCTGCAACTTGCTGTTTTTTAGCTTCATTTTTGACGTTTTGATCATTATAAACCGCTAATTCCTCAAGATCATGGATCGTTTCCCTTATCAAATTTTTTGTAACCATTTTTTCTCCTTTTGAGTTTGTGTTTTTCATTAGATTTTCCCTCCAAAATTCATTTCATTTCTAACCCCAGCCATTGCATCATCTAGTACTTGTGTACCTTTCAATTCTAAACCATCGAATATTGCTGAATGAAGAGAAGTAATTATTTTATAAATAATCACTATTGCAAACAAGTTGATCACAACCTCCATAAAGCCATTCAGCAGATAGATTTTTAGTGTTTCAAAAAATGCAGATGACATTGAAAACAGTGCTGCAAAACTCCATTCTTTGATGATTGTTGCATTGTTGTTTTCTAGCATTCCTAGAATGATCTCTTTTGAAAAAATATCTCCTACTGCATGAGTTAAACCATTTGCTATTATTGCTAACCAAATTGTCAATACAAATAATGGAATCTCTAACATTACCAGTAAGATTTTCACGGTGAATTTACTCATATGTTCCCCATTATTTTGCGTAAAAATGATAGGAAATAGAAGCAAACATGCAAAATGAAAACTAAAAATTTTCATGATAATTGTGATAAATCTTAGCAAGCCTATAATCACTATACCCGTAATCGGTAAAAGTGTTAAGAGAATTTTCATCAACACGTAAGAGAGCGTAAAAGCTGTCGCATTACTAGCAACACTTGCGACAACATTTCCTCCAAACCATCCTAAAGCTTTTCCTATTGCCGTATCTTTAGCACCTTGAGAAAGGTCTCTAATTGTTCCTACAGTATTCCCATAGACAGTTGAAGCCCCAGGTACTAGCATGTATGGAATAGAACTTACAAACGAATTAAGTAATCCACTCGTAGCATCATTGTCTCCTATGCGCTCCTCAAGCTTTTTAGTAACATCATCTTTTTGATAAAGCTTACCAGCTGCCTCAGTTTGCATTTGTATAACGGGAAGCCCCAATATACTCAAATACCCCCAATCGCGGTAGAGTTTGTATTGAAAAGTGATGAGCGTTTGTAGAATAGTAATTTTCTGATCCGCATGAGCATCTGTTGTAATAGCTACTTCGTAGGAAGATTTATAATCTTTATTTTGCTTGTTATATTTAGCCAAATAACCATCGTTTCGATTACAAAAGCTAAATGATAGTTGAGGATAACTGCCTTCAGTTGCACTAGCTGCATAAGCACCTGCTTTTACAAGACCTTCGGGAGATTTATTATAATAATTTTTCCCTGCTGAAGGTTGGTATATACTGATTGCATAAGCCCATTTTTCACTCTGTGGATAAATTGAATTAGGTGAGCCAAACTCTTTTTCAATATACTGAGTGTCATAACTATTTGTACACACACTTTTTAATGTCATATAATAATCGATAAGCTTTTGTGTTTGTTCAATACCTGCTGCGGAAGCGATTATCTGCTGTGACGTACCAATACCACTTTCATTGATTAAAGTATCTAGTGTATTATCGGTAATACTTTTAGCGATCTTATCTGCCAGTTCACTAAAAAGATAATAGCCTGTGCGCTCAAACTTTTGAAAATTTGATGAAGTCATTTCCAAATTCTGTGCTGTGGTCTCAGTAGGGGCATTCATTGCGCCATAAGGCATGAATGTGATAAATCCTATGAGAACAAAAGCTCCAAAATTTATTAGCTTTGGCTTTCTATCGTTTTTATCAATCTTGGAAAGAAAAATATGTGAAGCTGTAAAAGCTACAACAAACGCTGCTATTAAAAAAATATATAGCATTGCTTCTTTTGAAATTGAAGCATACGTTTTGAGAATGTTGGTAATCTTGCCCTTGATAATAAAACCATTATCGTTTATTGCTGATCCACTTGTGTATTGACTTGTATAGTTTTGATGTAATTGAAGCTTACCCGTCGCTTCCGTAGCAGCAGCATCAATAACATCTGTATCTGTTAAAATACCAGAAGTGATGAGTTGCGTGATATTAAGTAGGTTACCTGCATCATATGCCTCTTTCGCTATTTTATTTTTAGTATCAATAAGCCCTTGTGTCATTGTGTCTTTTTTTGCAACAATAGAAGCATTTTGTTGTTTTGCAAGTTCTAAATTTTGTACAAAATTTGCTTTGATTTTTGGATAAAAAAGTGTAAAGAGACCCTGTGGTTCGTATAAGTTATTCACTTGTGAATACATACATGTAACCGTACCACTTACAGCATCAATGTTAAAAATAGCAGCTGTCCAGCCTTCAGCCATAAATGAGTTACAATCAACTGTGGTGGCATTTTCTACGGTTGTTGTAAACTCCGACTTAACAATCGAGCGACTTATCAGGTTTTGAGGTTGAGCTGTTTCTAAATTATCTGTTCTGAATTTATCGCTTTGCTGTGTTTCAAATGATCTCCTAATTTCTTCAGGAGTAAAACCATAGGGCTCGGATGAAAAAGCTACGCTATAAAGCGTGAGTATCAAAATTATCATTGATTTCATTGTTGTGCCTTTCGTTTTGCGATGCAATACTCCAGTATCCCAAGCATAGCGACGTATGAGACCGTGAACCATTTAATGAGAATTTGGAACTCATGGACAAACTGCATGGTTTGAGCTTCTGTTGGAACCTGCATACTTGTAAAAAATGCAACTATTGAAGTTATTTGGATAAATTGCTGTAACCCAATATATAGGACTAGATAGAGTAGTAGCCTTACCAAAAAAGGCATATTGCGAAGTCGCCATTTTTGAAGCTTGTGAGCTTTGATAAACTGCTCTTTTTCTCTTTTTTCTTTTAGAATCTCTTCGATATTTAGTACATAAAGAAGCTCATAAAAAATAATACAAGAAGCAAAAAGAGTCAAAACCAAAGCTATGTATGAGCCTAGTTCAGATGTGAACTGAAAAAATGACAAAACAAACTTTAGAATTAAAAATGTACCTGCAATGAGAACAACATAGAATGATATTCTCAAGGCAACAGGTAGGGGTTTTAAAAGTAAATACAAGGCTGCATTGCTATCGATACTTGTAAGCCATTTTATGCCAATTTGCTGTGCAAGCGTTAGGTTGCTTTTCATGACTTGACTCCTAAAAATTTATAGAATTTATATCCGTAGCCTTCTGTCTTACGAGTGTCAGGATTCATAAGATCTTGAAGCTGTTTCACGAGAGTTTGGTACTCACTATTGGTCAGGAGAGGCTTTTTAGTATCTTTGAATTCTCCTCTTAGCTTATAGGCGAGGAATCTTTCATTGTCTTCTTGAGCTGATGCTCGTTGCATAGCCATTATTAAGCTTGAAATTCGACGATGTTCACCTTTTTGTTCCAAAGTTAATTCACTGTAAGCCATAGGGCATTGATGTTTTTGGTAGTCCATTTCCATCATTAAAAATGTACTAGATACGATAAAAAGACCTATTACTATAATTGCTTTTTTGTGCACGTGCATGTTGGATCCTTTTGTATTTTTAATTGAAGATAGATGATCGATAATTGAGTTTAAAGAGAGGCTATGAAAGAAGTTTTAACGCGCTCTTTCATGCGCTTGTGGTTGGTTCGCCATTTGTAAATCATTATGCGTGATAATCAAGGATGGTGGCTGTTGTTGCACTTTTTGGATGCTTTCAAGGGAATTGGCAATACTTTCAAAATATTCAACACCTCTGGCTTCAATCCTATCAGCAATTTTTTCACCTTTGAGAAGCAAATCATTGATATCTGTTTTATATTCACTCATAACATCGTAGTGGATAGATTTGAAGCTTTCTAGCCTTGTCTCTCGTGCGATTTGTGCGGTAAATTTATAACCTGAAATATCGTTCTGGTTAAACATCATTACATGCTCTGTCAAATTTTCTTTTTTTAGTAACTCTGCTACTTTTGAAGCGTTTGAGGTTGAGTTTGCGATAATGATATTGACATGATCGAGCGCCATTTGCTGATAGGCTGCTGCATAATCCATCTTGCTCTCAAATACGGCTACTTTGTTGCTATTTGGGTTTTTAAAGAACGAGATTTCTTTTTCCCCAAATGATATAGTTTTTAGGTCTCCGATTTTTTTCAAAAAGTGGATGTCTGCTCCTTTTCCGTCTTGTGTCAGAACTCCAACACCGAACGCTTTTTTTTGCTCACTATTTTTTAGAGTGTATTCACCAGAAATGATTTTCATATGTGGTGGAATCTTAACTATGCCACGAGCGGCTAAATAATCAATTGCTAGCTGATTTGTAGCCACTTCATAAACGCCTACAACATGAGATAAAGGGTGAGAGGCTTCACGGTTCATATTTGCCTCTTTTTGAGCTTTTATCCTCGCCCTATCTTCTTGCGTAAGAGTGAACGCCTCATCTTTACGTTCCAGCGCTTCATTGAGATAGTTTTTGACTCCTAACATCTGCAAAGAGAACGCTAGAGCTTCTTTGTAACCTTTATTTGTAAAATCCATAACTACGTTAACAATCGAGCCATTTTTATTGGCTCCAAAGTCTCTATATCGCCATGTGCCATTTTTCAATGAAATGAAGGCCGATGGCGTTTTTTCGTTTCGTAAATTCATACGATAGGAATCATTGCCAATCTCTTTATACTCAATCCCAAGATCCTCTAAAACTGGTCGAGGATCTTGAATAACAAGTTCCTCATTTGTTTTATCGATAAAGCTTTTGATTTGTTCATCTGTGAATTTTTTCATTAGAATTTATCCTCCAAATCTGCAAGAATCTCTGATGTTTCTTCAGTGTTAAACATGAAAATTTCTGGCAATGCGCCAAAAAGATCATGAGCCTCAATAAATTGAAGTTCTTTTTCATCATCGCCTTTGATAGAGTCAAACTCAACCTTTAATTTAAAGCGCTCATCTTTACTAAGTATTCGCATTTTATTGGCTATAACTTGGTCGTTTTTAAGGTACTTCTGAAATAACAATTCAAGGTCAACTTCAACAAGGTTGTTTTTGACTTTGAAATCTTTGATCGCATCTTGACCTTTGGTTCGTTTCTCTGCTTCAAACTTTTTCCAAAGCTTGAACTCATCAAGTTTTGATAATTTTTCTTTTGGTTTAAAGAGGTCTTTAAACTCAAAATCAGTATCTTCCAGTGGACTATTTTCAGCACTGTACTTAATCTCATAAAATGGCGTTAAATCAATTGGAACAGTCTTTTTCGCGATTATTGGAAGTTCTGCACGCGGTGTATAGCCAATATATAAAGCCTTATGATTTGGTAGATATGTTAAATGCTCAAATTTTTCGCCAAGACCATTTAAGAGATGGTTGTTAATTAAGTGAGTTTTTTCGTGTTTGGTAGAATATGATTTACTTTTCTTATTTTTGGAATCACGGCTTTCACTTTCTTCTGTGTACACATATTCAGTTTCTGCGATTGTTGTCTTCAGCAAGTTAATTGTTTCTTCTTCAATAACACAAAAATAAACCCATGCATAAGTTGATGAAGTCAATCGTTGTTGAAGCTTCTTGTCGTCTTTTGGGATGTACTGGACGGCTGGCATCAAAATCCCCGCTTTTCCTCTGATTTGAGTGTGTAACCTAACTTGAGATGAATCATCCATTATTTTAAGCATTGAAAAATACTCATCCAAGGCGTACAGTGTAAAATCAGTTGTTGAATCTGGTTGGCTCATATGAACTTGACTTAAACACGCAGTGAACGCTGCAAAAAGTGGAGTGAGTGCTTTTTCATATTCTGGTAAATTGTCTAAAATAAGCCTTGTTTGATTTTTCTTTGCAAAAAAGTCTTTAATTCTAAAACTTTTTTGATTTGGATTTTGCATTTGCCATGCCATGATTTCAAGCGGTTGTAAAATTGCCTCCATTGTACTTTTTACGTCTTGCTTGCTTTTTTGTGTTCCTCCATCCATTTCAGCAAATAGATCTCTTATCGCTTTAATGAGTAATTTCCATTTGACCGCTGGTGAAGCATTTTTATATTTGGTTTTAGTCTTGATCGATAACTCATTATAAAGTCGGTTTGCAGCAGCACTAAAGAAGTCTTTTTTATCACCCATGATTGCATTAGAGTAATTTTGAAAAAATACTTCAACGATTCCTTCGTCCTCACTCATCACATCCCATAAATAACCTCTTTGGTCGTACGGTGAGAAAAGCATATCACGCTTACGCAAGAATATTTCAGTAAAATCTCCCGCTTTTACTTGATGAATGACGGCACGATTATAGAAGTATTGGCGCAAAATATTGAAATAAAATTCGGTCTTTCCTGCACCCATTTTACCGACAAGTAAAATACCTTGGCGCATATCAACAGGGTTAAAATAAATAGGCGTGTTTTCAGCTTTTTTCTTAAAAAGTGTGCTCATGGAACTCTTGTGAGCATAATCTTCATCCACTCTAAAATTATCGATATATGCCGTGCGTTTCTTATTTTGAGAGAAAAGATTTTTAAGCTTAGATATGGGAGTCCACATGTAGCCTCTTTTAACTTCTTTTGGATTGGCAAGTGAACCAAAAGAGTTGTTATGAGCAAAAGGATATTTGCAATATACAAACCCATGCTCGACTTTCACTTTGAAAAAATGGTACAAGACTATGAGCCCTACGATTAAATAAAGTGAATATTCGATCATCTTTCTATCTCCTCTTGATTATCTATTTGTGCAGTTATTGATTGAAACATTGTGGTTATGAGCTGTAAAGCTGTTATAGGAATGGCGATAGTCGCCACCCCTCCTGATACGTCTAAAAGTTTTACATTTTCAAAAAGAGACTCCAAGGCTTCGTCTTTAATCTCATCTTTGATTTCGTCTTTTGCCCATTCTGCGATTTTAGATTTTTCCTGTTCTGGTTGAGAGCCATTTAATGACATAAAAAACTTTTTCATCTTATCGCTCCATACCTGCTGATTGGTGTTGTTCATGCGTTTGATTTGCCATTCGAACGTCTTCCATCGTCACAACATTTGCCTTTTCCTGTTGATGAAGTTGTGTTGCGAGTTGCGTTAAGTGCTCGGCGAATTTATGTAATTGTTGGCTATCGATGTTACCATCTTTATCAAGTAGCTTCTCAAAAGATAGAGGGCTTGAAATTTGCGCCACACGTTCTTTTAATTCTTCTTGTGGATTGACTGAAATTTCTTTTTGTGTGCCTTGGTTCACCTTTTGGATATAAGCTACAGGAGCATTTAGATTTTCGTATAGTGTTTGCTTTGCAAAGTTGTCCGTGAACCTATACTCACCTTTGGATGTTTCTTTCAAAATTCCTGCTTTTTGCAGTTGCTCTGCATTGCGTAATGAAGCTTCAACAAATTTGGCTGTTATCGTTGCATCAATACCGTTTTTAATAGCATTTTGTGCCCACAGTTGAAGAGATTTTTCGCTTACGCCGCCAAACTTTACGGCTGAGATATTCATAAAATCACGATTTTGTGCTTGCTCTTGGCGGTTTTTGATTTGCAATTTTTGCCATGTAGTATCAATTGCCAATTTGGTTTTTTCACTTGCAAAATCAATTCTTGGATTACGCTCATAAATAATCTCTTTGGTTAGCTCTTGTTTTGGTTGGTGCATCCATGAGTTCGCAACAGCTTTCAATTCTTCTGCTCTTTCTTGAATCGGTTCGATATTGAATAAATGCTTGTCCTCAAATTCTTGCTTTTGTGCCTCATTGAGTGCAAGGTAGGCTTTATTCTCCACTAAAAGGTCGATTTTATCCATTGAGTTTAGTTTTTTAGAGAGAGTTTGAAAATCTTCTAGCGTTTCGTTTTTAGAAGCTTCCTTCATTTCATACACTTCAAGCTTTGCTTTTAGCTCTTCAATAATTTTTTGGTTGTCTTGATGAGCGATATTAAGTTCTCTCATTTGCTCCATATCAATTTTATTTTGCATGATTTGATACAAGGCGATTTTTGAATCATGGATTGTATGACCATGTGCTATACCTTTTTTCATGAACTCATTTTCGAGTTGAGCATGATGGCTCCCAACCGCAGAATTCATATTGATTTCGAGTTTTTTATCGGTGTATTCTTGTTTAAAATAAGCCTCTGCCATTTGCATCAGTTTTGGATCGAGATGCCTTTGAAGTTCTGCTGCAACTACGGGTGGAGCTTTGTTGAACTCACGATGCTGGTACTCGCTTAAGTGTTTATCTAGCTTTTGATTGGCCACACGATCATTCACTTTATCAAAGAACCTATCGATCTTTTTTGCAAGATTCTGAAAAATGGCGTTTGTATTGTTTACGGCTTTAACCAGCATACCTCTTAGCCCATTTGGGCGATTGACGGCTTGATAAAAATCCTGCTTCATATCTTCTGGCATGAGGTCACTTCTTGCAAAACGGCTCATGATTTTCTTATCGTTTTTACGGATTGCCAATTCTAATTTTTGGCTCATCATACGTGAGACGTTTTGAGTGAAATTAAGATTTTCAGTGAAGTTAGAGCCATTAACGACACGGCTCGGTTGATCCTTGATTGCTTGGATAGTATCTGTGGAAAGGTCTAAAGCGACCTTTTGATCCATAAACTTAGCACTTTTCACTTGGCCGTTTTTGAGCCATAATTCAAGTGGTTCATTCCCCATTAATACAGTGTATTTTTTTGCGTAAAAATCTCTCATTTTATTTCTCCTGTTTGGTTGTTAAGATGTTGAATAATTGGATTTATTTCGATTAAAAACTTTTGCGCTGCATCGATGATCTCCTTTTCTTCTGGTGTATTTTCAAATCGAATCAATGAATTAATGAGGACAGTTGCCTTTTGGTTGAGATCGATGACTAAGTGTTTATTGATCCAACTTACACGGTTGTGGTCTAACTTTGTTTTGGCTGTTTGCAGCTGCTTAATTAGCTCTTGCATTAGCAGCACCTTTTTTATGCTTGTGTAGAACTTCGTTTTTATACATGTCATAATTGACACCTTGAAGACTCATACTATCCCAAGTATGCGTATTGTCTTTATTTACTACTGCTTCATTTGCTTGCTTTAATTGTTCACAAAACTCTTTAGAACCCGCACACGTAGTTAATCTTTCATTGATAATGACTTCAAAAAGACTGTTTTTTTGAACCTTGCTTAAAAGCTTCATGGCATGTACAATAACCATATTGTCACCTTCCATTTCTGCAATGTCGATAATTTGGTCAAACTCAACATTCATCCCGCATTGTGCTTTTGTGACAAAACCTAACGAAACAAGAATATTAATTACTTCGCTTTCGCTTGCAATATCATCATTAATACCAACTCTATCTATTGGAGTAAGCTCTTCAAATATGTAAGTCACAAGATAAACCAACGAGTAAATCTCATAAGAGTTTAATTGTGTTTTGCAATAAAAAGGTGTTTGCCATCTTCTGAATTCATGGGATATATACACATTTCGTGTATCATTTTTTTTATTTTTCATTGTTTTTCCTTATCTTTCTTGTTGGTTTTCAATTTTTAAGCGTTCATGCTCAACATGTTCTTTATAGCCTTGCTCGGCAAGTCTTATATCCGCCATAGTCACTCTTGTGTTAGGATCTTGAGTATTTGTTGGTTCTGTTCTAGTACCATCAACACCATCTCTTTCAATGTCGGTTCTTCTGATTCCCCATCGCTCGGTTGTGGTATCAATACTGATAACATCTCTATGATGAGTTGATTTTGTTCGACTAAACTCTGCTGTGATTGAGCTATAGCGCTCAATAAATCTATCTCGGTCACTGGTTGTTCTGGCATTTTCTAGGATCTCCTCGATTTGAATTTTTGGTACGCTTTTCAGCTCTTCGACTTTTGCGAAAAGCTTTTGCGTGTCAAGCTTGGTGGTTTTTAAAGCAAAAATCACGACTTCGTGCATGGTGTTAAGGGTTTTGCGCTCTTCATCTTGTTGAGTTTTTACTTTTAAATGTAAAGCTTGAATGCTGATACTGTTGGCAGGTAAGTTGGCTAATACCTTGGTAGTTACATTTAACGGTGCTCTTTGGTGTTTTTTTAACGCTTTTTGTGCTACAAAAATAAGGGCTTTTAGCTCTTTTTCGTCTATATTTTGAATAGGCTCTTGCTGTAGCAATGGCTTATTTTGTGGCTTGAGAGAAGAGAGCAATTTATCGATATCTGTGTATTGAGATATTAACTCTGCGTTTTGCGCCCTCACTTCGTCGCGATCAACTTCTTTTTTTGAAACTCGTGTATTAAAAAAGGCTCTTAGGCTTAACTGTGAATTGCTCAAATTAGGAAACTCTTTTTTAAGCTCATCAGCTTTAGCTTTAATGGCTTTTGAGCGGCTTGAAAAGGCTTGAATTAACTCATCGCTGACATTTTTAAGCTCATAAAAGCTTTTCTCTTGGTCTGTATCTCGTAACTCAAACCCTACTTTTTGAAGCTCCTGTTTTAAACTCTCGCGATAAAATTGACCTAAACTTTTGATTATGGGGCTATTTTTCTTCAAAAGTTCAGCCACATCGAGGGATCGGTACTTGCCATCTTCACACTTAGTAAAATTGAAAGTAACGCAATGAGTGTGTAGTTGTGGCGCAAGGTCTCTGTTAATGTCATGCTGAATCTTGGCCGCAATTAAATGACTAGTATTAACACTCTTACGCTTGCCGTTTTTCTGCACTCGTGCTTTTACTTCTTCCTGCTCTATATGAGATAAAGCAGTGTTTACGGCATTGTCATGAGCTTTTTGAATAAGATCCACAAGGGATATATTTCCCTTTGCAAGAGCTGCCTCATAAGCTATTGAAACGCTCTTAGATGGACTAAAAGTAAAATCAAACGCTGGTACATTTGCCTCTTTACCTTTTTTGCTCGAAACTAAACTTTCCCCTGTAGATGGGTGAATACCATTGAGTAATTGAATGAAGCTTGAGTGAGTTAGATCATTAAGACCTAACTCACCTTTTAACTTTCCAAAATATTCGCCTTGCTGTTGGGTGTAATAATTGTCCTTACTATAATAGGTTGAAGCTTGTGCAAGCGAGAGTTTACGAACCGTCAACATGACTAATTCTTTTTTGAAATTTCATCCCCCAAAACAACTTCAAGGCAATCCATTTAGCTTTCAAGTGAGTAATAGATTTTGGATTATGCTTAAGCAAGTAACCTAAATATTTATATTCGTCTTGTTTTGTTTTAGATTTGCTCACCACAATAGTGAGGTCACCTACCTCACTAAAATCACTCAAAATCTTATTTTTGATGGTTTTAAACGTAAGATTTTGCTTTTGCATTTCATCCACATAAAATTGACTAACCGTCATGATTTTGCTCCTTATTTTGATTTTTTCCACCCAATTTCACTCAAGCACGCCACTTTTTTGAAAAGTGGCATTGGTGCAGAACTTAAGTTCTATTTTTTCGCTCTTAATTGGTATTGACTGGTATTTTTCACTATTCTTATTCAAAAAGTGCTCGCGTACTCTCTTGAATTTCCTCAAATAATTTTTGTGCTTCTAAGCTATTGTTATATTGAGTGAGGAGTACTCCAAATTTTTCTCTATTGCCATCAGCTAACCTAAAAGCCATCTCCCTAGCTTGAGACTCACTTACTCCATGTGAGACACTGGCAAGGTCTAGAATGGTTTGCTCATCATCTTCAGCGATTTGGAACAGATCGCTGTAGGGCATATAAAGTGTTTTTGTGTTTTTGAAGATTGGAGAGACTGGTTTAATTCCCATTTCTTTATCGCCAAAAAAGTATTTGAACTCCTGTTTGATTTTTGTAATATCTTGATATTGATTCAAAATAAAAGCAGTGTTAAGTGGATCGTTAATGTACTCAAATGTATCGATGGCATTTTGAAGGTACTTTTTAATTTTGAGTGTTGGTATAATGTAAGTTTTATTTAGCTGAATTGGTTTTAGTAGATCTAAAACCCTTGTAGTATCATCACCTCCTCCCAAATCAATAATATAATCTAGTGAGTCATCACACATCACATCAAAAAGCATATCACTGATAGCTGTATCTTTTTTGTCAAGCTTGAGAGAAATTGCCCGCTCTTGAGTTAAGAAATCACTATTATTAAAAATAATAGACTTATTTGAATTATCAAGTTCAACAATCTTAAAGTTTTTACCTTGTGAATACAACAAACAAGCTAAATTAATAGATGTTAGACTTTTTCCTACACCGCCTTTGGTGGAACAAATTATATAAATCATAGATTAATCCTTTTGTGCAATTTTTTGCATTTTTGCCATATAGGCATTGATGGCTTTTGAGTTGGTTGACTCATTCGCAACTTTTGTATGTGGTAATGATTTTTTTGCAGCTTCTGAGGAGCTGAGGGTTTGTAAAGAAAAATTTTTAGAGGTTAAGTTTCGTTTAAACTTATTGATTGCATCAACTGTAACGTTTACAGAATTTTGGGCTAGAAATTCTTGGATTTGCTCGACTCTATAACCATCATTGTAAAGTTCCAAGATTTCCTTTTTAAAGCTTTTTAGCTTTGAAACTCTGCGTTGTGGTGGGCTATGTTTTTTAAAATCATCTAGAACTTTCATAGGCGTTCCTATTTTTGAATTTGAATGAATTTGATTTTTTCATTTTGACTAATTTGAATTTTCGAGTTTGAAGCTGGAATTTGAAGCTGTATAACTTTTTCATTCTGGGCTATTTGGTACTCTCCAATTTTTGAGAGGAAGGCTGACAAATCGCTACTAGCGGATGTTTCAACCTTTGATTTTTGCGGCTCGAATAGGTATTGAGTCGTGAAATAAGTCAAAATTGCCGTTGAAACAAACCCAAAAACGCAAGAGAAAAAAATTGAGCGAACTTTAAAATTTTGTATGAACTTTTCAATCCTCTCAACCTTATCTAAGGTGTCAAGGGCTTCTGGTTCTTCAAACACTTTCCCCCATTTTTCGTATTTATTCGCTGCATTTTCAATCGCTTTGAAGTTTTTTTGCAAATTTTGGTCAAATTTCTGATCAATTTTTCTTTCAATTTTTGAGATATCAAATTTGGTGATAGCCTCTTCGACCTTGGTATTGAACTTGCTGATATCCATCGTACGAATCTTATTTAACTCATCCAAAATTGCGCTTATATCTTTGTTCTGAGATACTTTTAAGAGAGCTTGCTCTATTGCTGTTGCACTGTAATTTAGGTTATTGATGAGCTTTTCAACGCTAGAAATATCTATCTTGATACCAGTGCCTGCCTCTGGTTCTTTTTCTTGCTTAATGTTTCTTGGAGAAACACTATTTTCAGAAGTTTCATTTTCAAAAAATGATCCTTCATCTTCATTGCTATCCCCGTATTCTTCATCTGGTTCATATTCTTCTTCTATTTCCTCAAAATCTGCCATTTTTAACTCCTTTAGTTTTATAAACTTGATTTTGCCTTTGTCAAAAAATGCAAAATCAAGTTTATAATTTCGTTCAAGACTCAAGACCCGTTCCCCACTTGAGTTTATTTTTTGTTCGACAACAATGCTATTGCATTGCGTACCATTGGTCGCGGCGATGGTACGAGTAATCTAAAGTACATGGGTGTAAACCCTCGTTTAAACCTCTGCAAAGGGGCTTAAACAAGGACTTAGATGGAAATACTTTCCTCTAAGCTTGGCTCTTCACTATTGAAAATAGATATTTAAAAAATTGATCACTTTGTATTGAGGTTAAATTTGCAGTTGTATTTCTGAAGTAAGCTTTTCCTTCATCACTAATACTTACTTCTTTTTTTTCAAACATAAAAATGAGTTGGTTCCCATTTTCATCTTTATTTTTTATAGTTAATAAGTTTTTTAATTCGATAAAAGTTTTTAAATTTTCAATTTCTTGCTTACTAAAGGTAAGAGGTAGATTGGTAGTGGTAAGAGGTAAGGTACAGTGCGTCTTCGTACGAGCTTCGTACGATGTATTCATTAGACCATTAAGTTGGTTAAAATCCATGCCTGTATTATCTATTTTTAAAGACTCAATTTTGAGCCGAATTGCTTTAATCCAGATATAGATTAAATTAGCATCAATCTCAAAAATAACACTCTGGCTATTTCTATTTTTGTAACCAAATAATAGAGCCACTTTACATGTATCTTGTTTCTTGTTAGTGTTCAGAGTGATTGATACATAACCACCCGTGAAGTCTGTAATCGCAAATTCTGTTTTACTTAAAATTGAATTATTGACGAGATTTAAAAGTTGTTCATCTGTGAATGTATCTGTATTTGTATTCATTTTTGTACCTCTAGTTTTAGGCACTGAATAAGCAAGTGTGAGTTATAATAGAAGTTCACAATGCTTTATTAAGTGTTGTTTGCTTAAGCCTTAGTTCTCTCCACGACCAAATTTTGAGAACTAAGGTGACTATGCTAATGCGTTTGTTTTACTTTTTTCAGCAAATTCAATTAAATCAGACTCTTGATAATAAATACGTCCAAAAAGTTTGTAGTATTTTATTTCTCGTTTTGTACGTTTTTGGGCTTGGGCCTTCTCTGCAATGGGAGGCAATATCTCAACTCCATTAATGACTAGCCCTTTTATTGCAAGCTCGGTGTTGCTTATTTTTCTATCTACCATCTTCATTCTCCTTATTTTCTCATTTTACTACTATTTATTGATAGTTATTTATTTATTTTGTAATTATACTATTAATAATTATTAATGTCAATGCTAACTACTAATAATTTGATAATTCAATAATTCTTTGATAAAATACTATTAATAAATAAAGGATTACTATGAAAATTGAAATGTTGATGTCTAAATTATTTGGTTTTTCTCCGCAAACTTATTTTAATTGGAAAAAAGAGGAGGAAAAAAGGCCTATCATTAAATTTTTAAATAAATATACGTCCAAAAAAGAATTGATTGAGTTTTTGGAAACAGGTAAAAGTGATAAATTTGAAAATTTAAAAACAACAAATGATTTTTTAGATGTATATAAAAATAAATATTTTAATTTTTTACGTGGAAAGATGTTAAATATTAACACTGGTTTGGACAATCGACTTCTACAATTTTATTTTTCTTATTTATTTTTTATTCGGGTTCATCACCATCAATTTTCTATTCATTTTCATCCATTTTATGCTTCGTTAGCTAGATTTGCGCTAGATTATAAGGATGAAATGAGTCATTACGATAAGGATAGTTTGCATGTAGTGTATGATATTGTGGATTTCTTAGAAAATGAAAAAATGTGGGATTATTTTGTTTTTTTGTTAAAGAATGATCTTAAACATTTTATAGAGGGTATTAATTTGAATGATTATTATGAAGAAGATGGCATTACCCTAAAAACTGAATCATTTTTGAATAATTGTGCTGAAGAGCCTTCTGATGAAGAGTGCAAAGAATTTTTAAAATTAAAACAGCCATTAAATGTAGATGGACTTGATCATTATTGTTTATATCATGAATATAATCATAAAAAATTGAAATTATACAAATGATTATAAGAGATAGAAATTACATGTAGAAATAGATTTAAAAATCATCTATTATTTGAGTTGAAGTAATAATTCTTGTATTAAGTTTTTCTACCATATCAAGTGTAAATTTTCTCCCTTTTGCATTTCTTAATATATTGATAAATTCATTTATCTCAGATTCATCTTTAATAATAATGTATTTAATGTCATTTGGCTCAAACGTTAATTCATAAGATTCAATACTTTTGTTAGCGGTTTTTTTATCAAATTTGTCAGTGTTGGCTGGATAAAAAAATTGATCATGATCTGTAAAATCTAGAACATATCTCCATTCTCTTTCATCATAAAATCTGTAATTTGGATAAATATTTTTACCTCGAATCAAAGTATTTTCATAATTTTTCATATATCTTACAATATCAATGAGTCTTTTAGAATCGTCAGATAAAGCAGGAATGCTTTTTCTCTTTTCTGAATTTTTAAAATGTTCTTTAAAAAAATTAATATAACTACTTGCCAAATAAGAATCTTTTGCAAAATATAAAACAGGGTTTAACTTTTTACGTTTAGCCCATTCTTTGGTTAAGCCAATGCCATAATTTCCATATTTTTCCATATGCGTTTTTATTTGAGAGAATGGTATATCGCAAAAGCTAACCATAGGGACTGCTATATGAAAATCGTTACCATCACCAAAGCTAATTTCTTCTTTACAATAATGTATTCTGAAATTATTTTCTAATATATCTTTTAGTGTTTCCTTTGAGTTGGTAAAATGAAGAATTGCATTTGAACTAATACTCATATTAAGTTGCCTTGTAGTAATGCCATAGTTAAAGAGATGATTCTTTGTAAACTAGAGCGAGGTATTTTATATTTACGTGAAATTGCAAAGATAGAGATATTATGGTAAAACTTCCAAGATACTCTCTTTTATTATTGGAGAAATATACTCTAAAGTATTTTTGTTAGCTTTCAAACTTCCGTGATTAGATAATTCAAAACTTGAAAAATGACTATTAAAATAAAAACCGCACTTGATATTTTCAATTAAATACTCTTTATTTTGTAAAAATTTTTCTAAATCATCAAATAAATCATTTTGACTATTTTTTGCAATGATTTTTGCAGAAGTAAGATTCGTAATTTTTATATCAGTACATTCAATTTGATTAATTGTCAAGTTCTCTAATTTTAATTTTAGTATTGGTATTAATTTTAATAAACTGTAGTTTAATGGTTTAATAGTTATATTAAAATCAGAAAGAGAAGCAATTGCCGTGAGTAAATGTTGAGAGCTTCTTGATGGATTTATAAGTTCTAATCCAAAGAGATTATTTTCTATAATAAAATCATTTTTTTCAAATAATATTCTTTTATAGAGAGTTAACTCATTATTTAATGGATTTTCAATTTCTTCTTCAACTTCTTTGACTTCAATGTAGGAAGCATGAATATAATTTTCTCTTCTTTTATAAATTTTAAAGCCATATTGTTGATTTTCAGAAAATTTATTGAAAACTATGTTGTCTGCAACATTGTTATAATGAGATGACCAACTCACTTCAAACCATTTTATTCTATCCATAAGTTTATTCCTTTGAATTCTCTATATCGTCATAAACTTTAAATGCAGCTTTTTCCAAAATATTCGTATATTTAATAATTTCATCGGAATTTAAAGCACGTTTCGTTGATGTGTATTGACCTTTCTCTTTAAAGCGATAAATACCCTTAACAGTAAAACTAACTTCCTCTATATTGTTGGAACTAGGGGTTAGAGAAGCTTCAAATTCTAGTTTATCCCCATTTGTTTTATTTTCTATTGCATTCCAAATGATTGAAGTTATATAGAAACCTTTATTTTTAAGATCTTGATATTCTGAAGTACTAAGTAAATTTTTTCCTCTGAATGATGCATTGGTAATCATGGTGATCATGGTGATCACATTCTCTTTTATATCTGAGTTATCATCATCATCATCATTATCATCATCATCATTATAATTGACACTCACTTTAACAACATCATGAAGTTTGCATCCATCGATACTATTAATTAAAGATGTAAAATATTGAATTTTCTTTTTGTGTTCAAAAGCGCCAAGATTGATTTTTCTTTCTGCAATTTTTATATTATTTTTGTTTTCAACTTTTTCGAGAATTTTTTGCATAATTTCATCGACTTTATCATTGGATGGCTTGCTTATCGTTGATTTCCCATCTTTTTCAGTTATTTCTATGGTACTTTCTTTTCGAATTTTTTGTCTGAGTCTGGTTTTAGAAAAATCTACTTCATCATATCCAATTTTTAGAATAGTTTTATTTGTAACATGTAAATCTGTATTGACGTTAATAACAAGATCTTTGTCTGTAAATTCCTTTACTATACTTTTAAGTTGAATTGCATCAATTTTTGTATCAATTGTTGTTACTTTAGATTTTTCTTTTTTGTATGATGGAGTAATATGATCTATTAATACATTAAGATCATAATAATCATAAAGTAAAGAGGATAAATATTTTACTAATTCGTCTCTTGGTTCTTCTGGTGATAAGATAATGCCTTTATCTCTTGCAAGCTCTATAATTAATGGAATTGTCATAGTTCTTTTTGAAGACATTAGTGCATCATAAATATCTTTTTCTGTAAAATAAATACTGCTTTCTAAATATGTTTTCATTATTCCATTCCTATTTCAATTTCACTAAAAGTTTTGACAATATTTGTAATTGTTGCGAATTCAATACTTTCGAGTTTTTGAACTGTTTCATCATTAGGTGCAAACTTATTTTTATATTCGTTAACAGCGCTTTCAAAATTATTAGCAGCATATTTATCCGCATTTGCTACTCTAACCATAATTTTTGATGCCTCTGAAATTAATTGGTAGTGAAATAAATAATCTATTAGATATTGAAATTCTTCTTGGCAGTCTCCTTCTTTAGAATAATATACAATGATTCCAAAATCATTACTATCTGGAGAGTGTGAATTTATTTTATATTTAATAATTTGCCAAGCATTGAATAATGTTTCGATTGTAGCAGATGCTTTCCAAGGATTCCTTGTAGGTTTTTTATCCAAAGTCGGATAATAAAAAGTACAGAAATCTTTTTTAGGTAGTTTTTCCTCTCCTCTTAAGACTTTAATGTCAGTAACAATTGTAATCAAGTATTGAATCTTTTGAGGGGAAAAAACAAAAATTTTGTTTCCAGATGCTAGCTTAAGCTCCCTTTTTGTTGCGTCAAGAAGCAATTTGTCAAACTGTTTATCAAAGCTGTTGTCATGATTATATACGAATAAAGAACTTATTATATCAGTATTCATTGTTTTAGATTGATAGATGTTTTGCCATTCTTGGCTAATCTGAGCACATTCACTTGCCATCGCCAAGGATTCTAAAGCAGTTCGGATGCTTGTTGCATTAATAGAGCCTTGTGCATAACTCTTCAAATCAAAATTTATATTTATATATTTTTGTTCGTAAGGATCTTCGTATCTAAAAACAATATCAGTTGGGTGGGTGGTTTTTTGGTGTTTGTCCTGTTGGCAACAGTCCCAATTAATGTCCATCGGTCCGATATTTTGCCAAAAAAATTCTGAGAAAATATCTTTAGAAACTTTTTCTGCCATTTTCGCTATGTTACTAGTTTCTGCCATTTTGTTCCTTTGTTTGCATAAAGACTTAAAAAGAAATCATCCTTGAATTATACGCAATATTAGATAATATGTAAACAAAATAATTCTAATTAGTATTCTCTATGAAATTAGGTTTGACTTATTTGCATAATATTGGTGACTCAAGAATAGCAATACTGATTTCAGAATTTTCTCTTGTAATATCAAATATATATTTACCCGCTGATTTTAATTTATCAGCAGCTTCTTTTGGCGTCATTGCTAAAGTTCTTAGATTAATTTCAAATATAAGTGCATCGAGAGGCCAACTATAAAGTTGTCTAAAGTATATAAGAGCCTTCATATCATCATCATGGAATTTTTGTTTTGCAAAATTATAAACTTCTTTGTGTAATGAAGTTTTTTTGCATTTATATTCTGAAATAATATCATAATAATCACTGAAGGCTTTTGCTGTGTCAGTACCATAGATTCCATTGTATAATTTAACCCAAAAAAGCAGAAGATCTGAATACAAAGATTGTAAAATTGAATATTGTTCTTGATTAATTGTCTGTTTTAGAATTTCTAAATTATGCAGAAGTAGCTTATGATAGGAGTTATATTTTAATTGATATAGTAATCGACCAAATTCATCTGGGTTCGATGATGGCTTTTTTTCCATAACTTCTTTTAGTATTTCTTTTTCATATTGTTTTACATATTCTTCGATACCATTATTAATCATCCCAATAACGTAGGGATCATTCGTTCCAACATGTTTTGCAAATACTTTAATAAGTGGTCTACTTAAACTAGTTAAAGGTATAGGATTTATAATATAAAGAATGATGATTATAGGGATAAAAGTACCTAAAGATGCGAAAAATGCTTCAAATGTTTTATAGAATAATGGTTTTAATTGATGTAGAAAGCCAGTTTTAAGATTCATAAACCTTCCTTAGAAATAAAATAATTAGTGGGGGATTTAGTGGGGGATGAATATTTTTTGAAGTTTTTAAGGATGTCTATAAATCCCTAAAATAAATGGTGGAGTGTAGGGGGATCGAACCCCTGACCTCAACGCTGCCAGCGTTGCGCTCTCCCAGCTGAGCTAACACCCCATTTGAAGAAAGAAAGTATTTTACCAAGTGAAACTTAAAGATTGGTTTTTA
>Ga0302250_1000677_pt1 | contig 30706 bp, 23 predicted proteins | sample AAG_RA_Asp_MG_FD_193536 | JGI IMG/M metagenome (GOLD analysis project Ga0302250, IMG submission 193536) | Enriched activated sludge microbial communities from anaerobic digester in WTTP, New Holstein, Wisconsin, United States - AAG_RA_Asp | ecosystem: Engineered > Bioreactor > Anaerobic >... | reverse complement strand
ACAAGCCGGTGCTGGTCCAGAAGGCGGGAACGACCGATGCCGGCACCCGGGCCGCCTTCAGCCACACGGCGTCCCTGGCGGCGAACGACGCGGTGCTGTCGGCCGCCATCCGCCAGGCCGGCGCGCTCCGGGTCCACGACACGGACGAGATGGTCACGCTGGTGAAGGGGTTCCTGATGCCGCCGGTCCGGGGCGACCGGGTCGCGATCATCTCCCGGTCCGGCGGCCACGCGGTGATCGGGGCGGACTGCGCGGCCCGGGAGGGTCTGACCCTTCCTTCGCTGCCCCCGGACTTCCTCGAGGAGGTCACCCGGGTCCATTCCTCGTCGGTGATCCGGCCAAGGAATCCCCTGGACCTGGGGGACCTGTTCCAGTTCGACCTCTACGCCCACCTGATGGAGGCCGCCGCGGCCCACCCGGAGTTCGACGCGGTGGTGATGGCCCACACCTACGTCGCGGACGCCCGGCGGCACCAGTCCCGCCGCCTGATCCCCGCCGCCGAGGAGATCGTCCGGAAGTACCAGAAGCCGGTCTTCCTGGTCCTGGTCACCGACGGCCAGGAGATCGCCTACCTGAAGAAGAAGCACGACTTCCCGATCTTCACGTCGGTGGAACAGGCCTTCGCGGCCCTGGGGGCGTCCCGGCGCTCGGTGCGACGCAAGGACCGCCGGGCCTCGAACGGCCACTGGCATCCCTCTCCCGCGCTGGCGGAAGCGGCCCGGGACCTGTCCTCCCGGGCCCGGAACGGCCAGACCCGCCTGCTGGCCGAGGGATTCGATCTGCTGTCCCGGGCGGGGGTCCCCGTGCCCCGCGGCCGGCTGGTCCGCAGTGCCCCGGAGATCGGGGAGGTCTCCTGGTTCCCGGTGGCGGCGAAGGTGATCAGCGCCCGGGCGGTCCACAAGAGCGACGTGGGCGGGGTCCGCCTGAACCTCCGGAACCGGGAGGAACTGGCAGCGACCTTCAAGGACTTCGAGGATCGGTTCGGCCCCTTCGGGGAGGCGGAGGGCGTCCTGGTGCAGGAGATGGCCGGGCCGGGAGTGGACGTGCTGGTGGGCGGGGTCCGGGATCCCCTGTTCGGGCCCCTGGTGATGGTCGGCATGGGGGGCGTGCTGGTGGAGGTCCTCCGGGACACGAGCCTGCGGCTGGCCCCGGTGACCGAGGCCGAGGCCCGGGAGATGATCTCGGACCTCCAGGGAAAGACGGTGCTGGAGGGCGTCCGGGGACAGCCTCCGGCGGACCGGGAGGCCCTGGTGCGGGTGATCCAGCACGTCGGCGGCCTGCTGCACGAGTGCCCCGAGATCCGGGAGATCGACATCAACCCCCTGCGGGTCCACCCCGAGGGCCAGGGAGCCACGGCCCTGGACGTGCGGATCTCCCTGGACCCGGTCCTGCCGATCTCCCCCTCGTGATAGGCTTCCATCCGATCCCCATCCGGGAGCGGCGGGAATGGACCGGGAAGACGCACGACGGGAACTGGCCCGGCTGCGGGCGGAGATCGAGCGGCACAACGATCTGTACTACGTCCGGGACGCCCCGGAGATCACCGACGCGGAATACGACCGGCTCTTCCGGCAACTGCTGGACCTGGAAGCGGCCTTCCCGGACCTGGTGACGCCCGATTCCCCCAGCCAGCGGGTCGGGGGACGGCCCCTGGAGGAGTTCGCCCAGGTCCGCCACCGGGTCCCGATGCTCTCCCTGCAGAACGCGATGGACGAGGGGGAGGTCCGGGCCTTCGACGACCGGGTGCGGCGGTTTTTGTCCCGGAGCGATCCGCTGGACTACGTGCTGGAGCCCAAGTTCGACGGACTGTCGGTGGAACTGGTGTACCAGGAAGGCGTGCTGGTCCAGGCCTCGACCCGGGGGGACGGGGTGACCGGGGAAGACGTCACCGCGAACGTCCGGACCATCCGTTCCATCCCCCTGCGGCTGAAGCCCCGGAACCCGGGATCGGACCTCTTCGGACCGCCCGCTCTCCCGCGCCTGCTGGAGGTCCGGGGCGAGGTCTTCATGCCCGTCGAGCGGTTCGAGGAATTGAACCGGACCCGGGAGCAGGCCGGCGAACCTCCCTTCGCGAATCCCCGAAACGCCGCCGCCGGGTCCCTGCGGCAGCTGGACCCCCGGGTCACGGCGGGACGCCCGCTGGACTTCTTCGCCTACGCGGTCGGATCCGCCGACGGCCTGGAGGCATCCTCCCAGTGGGAACTGCTCCAGACCCTCCGGGAGGCGGGCCTGCCGGTCAGCGACCTGCCCCGTCGCGTCCGGGGCATCGACGCGGTGATCGAGGAATACCGGCGCATGGAGGCCCTCCGGGATCGCCTGCCGTTCGAGATCGACGGCACCGTGGTGAAGGTCGATTCCTTCGCCCTGCAGCGGGAACTGGGGGAGGTGAGCCGGAGCCCCCGCTGGGCCATCGCCTTCAAGTTCCCCCCCCGGCGGGAGGTGACCCGGGTGGTGGACATCGTGGAGCAGGTGGGGCGGACGGGGGTCCTGACCCCCGTCGCGGAACTGGACCCGGTCCGCCTGGGAGGCGTGCTGGTCCGGCGGGCGACCTTGCACAACGAGGACGAACTGAAGCGGAAGGACGTCCGGGTGGGTGATTTCGTGGAGGTCCAGCGGGCGGGAGACGTGATTCCCGAGGTGGTCCGGGTCCGCCTGGACCTCCGGCCGGCCGACGCGGCACCCTATCGCATGCGCGAAACGTGCCCCGCCTGCGGCGGACCCGTGTCGCGCCAGGAGGGGGAGGTGGCCCGCCGCTGCGTCAACGCCTCCTGTCCGGCCCAGTTGAAGGAGCACCTGGTCCACTTCGCATCCCGGCGGGCAATGGACATCGAGCACCTGGGGGACCGGGTGGCCGAGCAGCTGGTGGATCGGGGTTTGGTGCGCAGCGTCGCGGACCTGTACCGGCTGGCCCGGGAGGACGTCCTGACCCTGGACAAGATGGCGGAAAAGTCCGCGACGAATCTCCTCCAGGCCATCGACCGATCCAGGAACCGGCCCCTGGAACGGCTGATCTTCGCCCTGGGCATTCCCCAGGTCGGCGAGGCCCTGGCCCGTTCTCTGGCCCTCCGGTACCGCTCCCTGGACGCCCTGGATGCGGAGTGCGCACGGGAACCCGAGGGCCAGGATCCCCTGACCCAGGTGGAGGACGTGGGACCGAAGGTGGCCGGGGCCATCCGGGGATGGTTCGCCCAGCCGGAGAACCGGAAACTCCTGGGGCGCCTCCGGGAAGCGGGACTGCGGATGACCGCCGGGACCGGGGAGGCGCCGGCCGATCCGGCCTTCGCCGGAAAGACCTTCGTCTTCACCGGCACCTTGCGGACCATGACCCGGGAGGAAGGGCAGGCCCTGGTGCTGGCCCGGGGAGGCAAGGTCGCCGGGTCCGTGTCCCGGAAGACCGACGTGGTGGTGGCCGGCGAGGATGCCGGGTCCAAGCTGGCGAAGGCCCGGGACCTGGGCGTTCCGGTGATCGGGGAGGAGGAATTCCTGGCGATGCTGGGGAAGTGAATCGCCGGAAATCCCCGGCCGCCCGGTCCCGCCGGGCCCTTCAGGGCGACCCGGTGCCGGGCGAATCCTGGATCCGCTCGAGCACCCGCTGGAGCCTTTCCTCGACGTCCTGGGCCATCGAGGTCAGGGCCTCGTTCTCGACGGCGCGGAACATCGACGACGGGCGGGCGATGCTGACCAGGCTGCCCCCGGGCGTCCCGGCCACCACCACGTTGCAGGGCAGCAGGAGTCCCAGGAAGAAGTCCCGGGAAAGGGCCTCGTGGGCCAGGGGCGGGTTGCAGGCCCCCAGGATCACGTAGGGGGACATCTCGACGCCCAGGCGCGCCTTCAGCGTCTCGTGGACGTCGATGCGGGTCAGGACCCCGAAACCCTCGGTCTTCAGGGCCTCCTGGACCCGCTCGACGGCCGCCTGCCAGGGCACGGCGGGCAGTTCCCTGGTCATTCCGTAGACCGGATGCTCCATTTCCTCGCTCCGGGAATCAGGCAGGGCGGAAACTGGGCAGCGGGAGGGCGCTTGTCAACCGCCCCCGGGATCGGTGCCGGAACCCCCGGCCGAAGGTCAGGCTCCGGGGCAGCCGTCGGGCCGCTCGCCGAGGATCGCCTGGAGGTCTCTCTCGGTGAAGCCCATCAGATAGAGCACCCCATCCAGCGTCGAGGCGTTCAGCGACAGGTCTGCGGCCTGTTGGAGGACCGGCCTGGCCCGGAAGGCGATGCCCAGTCCCGCCAGGCGCAGCATGCCCATGTCGTTGGCCCCGTCCCCGACCGCCACGCACTGTTCCAGGGAGCACCCGTAGACCTGGGCCATGTCGGCGACCACCTGGGCCTTGCGGTCCGCATCGACGATCAGCCCCTTGACCCGTCCCGTCAGCAGGCCGTCCTCCACCTCCAGGGTGTTGGCGAAGGCGAAATCCAGCCCGAACCGCCGCTTCAGTTCCTCGACGAAGAACGTGAAGCCCCCGCTGACCAGGCCGATCCGGAGCCCCAGGGCTTTCAGCACGGCCACCAGCCGGTCCGCCCCGGGGGTCAAGGGCACGTCGTCCAGCAGGCGCTGGGCCCGTTCCATCGGGAGCCCCTTCAGCAGGGCCACCCGCTGCCGGAGGGCCGCCTGGAAGTCCAGTTCCCCCCGCATGGCCGCCTCGGTGACCTTCGCCACCTCCTCTCCGACTCCGGCCATCCGGGCCAGTTCGTCGATCACCTCCATCCGGATGAAGGTGCTGTCCACGTCCAGGCAGATCAGGCGCTTGTTCCGCCGGAAGGGACCGTCCCGCTGGACCGCCATGTCGGCTCCCAGGGCGTTCGCCTTCGCCAGGATCTCCCCCCGGAGGGCCCTCATGTCCGCGGCCGTCCACCGGGTTCCCGGAGGCAGGTCCACCAGCAGTTCGATCCCCGCCAGGCGGTCCCGGGACAGGGTCCGGATCTCCCGGATGTTGAATCCCTGAGCCGCCAGGAACCCCGTCGCCTCGGCCAGGGCCCGGCCGTCGGCCAGATCCCCGAGCATCGTCACGCAGAAGGCGCACCGGGAGGGGTCCGGAGCCGCCCCGCTGCCCGGTCCGTGGACCGAGACCTCCAGGCGCAGCCCCATGTCGTGGACCTGCAGCAACGCCCTCCGAAGGCAGTCGGATCCCTTCGGGACCGACAGCACCACCGTCAGGCTCAAATGCCCGTGGAGCACGGTCTGGCCCAGGTCCACCACCCGGGCGCCCTCGTCCCGGAACAGGGCCGCCAGCGACGAGGTGATCCCCGGCCGATCCGGTCCCATCACGTGCAATGCCAGCAGGTCTTCCATGTCGCCCTCTTCCGGAGCCGGGACAGGATACCCCGGAACGGGCCCCGCACGGCACCGACATCCCGCAACCAGCCGATTCGCCGGGCCGAATGGCCGCGGGAACCCGGGATCGCCTTCCGGAAAGTCCACCGGAGTTCCCCGTCCGGGTTCCGCGGGTTCAGTAGATCTGGATCAGTTCGGTCCCGGGGTAGTAGGCCTTCAGGATCTCCCCTGCGCCCTGGCCGGCCTGGGCCCTCCCGATGGCTCCCACCTGGCACATCCCCACCCCGTGCCCGAAACCGCCGCCCGTGAAGCGGAAGCCGGCCTGTCCCCCTTCCCGGGCAGGCTCGAAGACGAACAGCGACGACCGGAGCCCCCCGAGAGCCTTGCGGATGCGCAGTTCGGGAGACAGGGTCTGGGTCCCGGCCGCCCCCTCCACCTCCAGGCGGGTCACCCGGCCGGAAACCCCCCGTTCCAGGATCCTCAATCCCCGGATTTCCCCGGGATCCTTGCCCGTCTCCCGGGTCACCCCCTGGCGGACTTCCGGTTCGCTGACGAACCGGGTCCAGCGGAAAGACTCCTTGCCGTAGCGGGTCGCCCCGCAATAGGTCCCCGGCGGCGGATCCGCCAAAAACCTCGCCACCTCGTCGCCGGTGGGCCTTTCCCCCGCGAAGAACCGGGTGCCTCCGGGGTGGTCCGGCACGCCGACCAGGTAGTCGTGGCCCGACCCCTGCCAGACCGCCTCCCCCGACTCGCTGTGCCCGCCGCAGGAGGCCCCGTAGACGCTGTCCGCCAGGCCGTCGCCGTGGAACAGCATCCGGCCCCGGGTGGCGTCCACGGCCCGGCTCGTCCGGGGGTCCTCCCGGCCGACCCCCTTGTACACCTGGCAATGGACGTCGGCGCAGACCATGAAGGGGTCCGCGGTGTGGCGGTTGCCCAGTTTCGCGAAGAGTTCCCCCCGGGCCACGATGGCCTGGGCCTCCAGGGCCGCCGCCGGGGCATCGACGTAGATCTCCGAAGGGACCAGCCCTTTCAGCAGGGTTTCCGCATCGACGGCATTGACCACCGCGAGGCGACCCTCCCGGTCGGCCGTCAGCACCAAACGCCCCCGGTAGGACCGGTCCTCCCGGCCGTGCCAGGCGAATCCCTTGCCGTACTCCACCGACCGGAGCGTCACGGGCCGGCCGTCTGCCGATCCCACCATCACCATCCCCGGGAAGGACATCCGCGCGTTCTGGCCCGCGCACTGGACCTCGATGACCCCGTTCGGACGATCGACCACCTCCTCGAAGACCTCCAGCGTGGCGATGCCGGTCCGGGCCGCCAGGGCGTCCCGGCGCCGGACCGCCTCGGCCATCGTCTCGGCGGGCTCGTCCTCGACCAGCGTCACGGTCCGGTTGTCCAGCACCCGGCCGTAGAAGCCGAAGATGCTCCCCCTCTGGAACGTCCGGACCTTCAGGCCCTGGCCTTCCCAGGCGCCCCGTTCCCGCCGGATGCCGCCCAGGTCCCTGGCCGGCAGGCGGTTCAGGGCGACCCAGAACCGGATCCGGGCGGCCTGTCCCTGGTCGATCCGGGCCTTGCACGAGGTCCGGCCGGCTCCCAGCCGGATCGAGGGTCCCCCGTATCCCTCGGGCCAGAACTCCAGGGGACCCTCGGCGTCGAAGGAGACCTCCCGTTCCCCCTCCACCAGGCCCACCGTGACGATGGGCACCTGGTCCCCCGTGAAGAGGAACTTGGTCTGGTACAGCAGCGCGGTCCGGTCCTTCCGGGAGAAGTCCTCCCCCTCGTCCTGGGCCCGCGCCGGAACGCCCGCCAGCAGCAACAGGATCGGGATCGCCCGTTTCATGGGGAGGGATTGTGTCCCGGCCGGGGCCGCGGGTCAACGCGGGGATTCACCCGCCGAAATCCGCATCCACCCGGACCGTCGTGGCGCCCGGCAGGCGGAACCCCGTTTCCAGGCAGGTGGGGTCCTTCACCTGGGGACCGTTGCCCGTGGGCGCGTCCTCGACCTGCCAGCCGAAGCAGACCCGCAGCGTGTAGTCGCCATCGGGAGCCCGCACGGCCCGGCGGCACTGGCCCCCGGGGTCCATCTCGCGGAAGCGGCCGTCCCAGGTCAGCCAGGCCTGGCCCCGGTAGGTTCCCCCCGTGATGTTGCGGACGCTCCGGAAGGCGATCCCGCAGACGCCGGCCCCCGGGGCATCGCAGGAGGGGACGTCGCACCGGTCGAACAGCATCCGAGGAAGCCCGTCGGGACCGATCACCTCGGCCCAGGCCGGTTGCCCGTAGTCGTCCCCGGTCTGCACGAACACGTCTTCCGGGATGTCCGAGAGATAGCGCAGGCCGAGGCTGACGGGCGGAGGGTCCATCGAGCCCCGGGCATGGACGGCCACCACGAGGGGCCCGTCGTCGAGGTGCTCGAGCGTGACCTCGAAGTCCGCCAGGTCGACCCCCGCGGGCGACATCGCGGCGAAATCGGCGCAGCCCTCGATGGAGACCGTGGAGAACGGGCTGGCGTAGTCCCAGGCGGTGCAGGGCCCGTCGGTGCCCCGTTCCAGCACCACGTACGGAAGGCCCGGCCACGACCCGTCGCAGGTGGCGGCGCCGCCCGCGGAACCGTCATAGAGGCCGAAGACCACGGTGGCGCAGGTCCGTGCCTGGCGGTCCAGGCCGGCCACCGCGTAGCGGATGGACCCGATGGGCAGGCCGAAGAAGGACAGCGTCGCCGGGTCCAGGTCCAGGCGGGCCGGCAGCGGGGGCAGTTCGCCCGGATCCCAGGCGTCCACTCCCCCATCCTCCCGTGCGTCGAATCCCTGATCCGGCACGTCGGGGGCAGGATCGGGCACGTCGGCCGACGGTTCGGGCACGTCCGCGCAGTCCACGTTCAGGAAGGAGGGTGCCCAGGCCGTCCCGTCGAAGCGACAGCACTCGCCGCCCGGATGGACCGACCAGCAGTCGGAGAGGGCGCGGGCCTGCATCTCGGCACAGTCCGCCAGTCCCCCGCACGGTGCCGCGTCGGGCCCTGGATCCAGGGCGTCCGGTCCCGGAGGCGACTCCTCCCTCCCTGGGTCGGCAACCGCCTCGCGCCCCGGGTCCGTTCCGGACCCCGCCTCGACGCTGCATGCCCCGACCAGAACCGCCAGCCATCCGGTCATGATGGTCCTTCCGCGCATGGACGTTCCCCCGGGGTGGACAGGGACACGGTACCGATCGGAGTCTCCCCTCGTCAACCCGTGCACCGGTGGAACCGGCGGGACCCGGACCGCCGGGATTCCCGCCTAGCGGGGCAGGGGCTGCACCAGTTCGACCAGGTTGCCATCGGGATCGCGGTAGCGGGCCAGGAGGCCCACCCCGGTCCGCCGCGGACCGAAGACGACCTCCACGTTCCCTTCCACGAGCCTCCGGTGACATGCCTCGAGGTCCCGGACGGCCAGGGCGATTCCCGAGGCGGACGATCCGTCGGGAGCGCCCTCCCCGGCCCCGGCGGGCCAGATGGACACGTAGACGTGCCCCACGTCGCAGGCCAGGTGGAAGGGGAGCCCGCCACCCTGGACGGGTCGCATCGGCAGGCCGAAGTGCCGCCGGTAGAAGTCCGCCAGGGCGCCGGGATCCCGGGAGAAGATCAGCACCGCCGCCACGGCCCAGGGGGCCTGGAGCACCTCCGGTCGGTCCCTTTCCATTCCCGCTCTCCGGACGGGGTCTGCCGCGACGGCCCCTGTCCCGTCACGCATCCCCCCGGTCCCGCATCGTCGCGATGACCCGCAGTTCCTCTTCGTCCGGGCGGTCCTCTCCCAGTTCGTCCAGGCGCCCGGCCAGCAGCACCTGCCGGTAGAAGCAGTAGGGATTGTCGAACCGGTTGCTGGTGTGGCTCCAGGCGGTCCAGGCACACCCCCCCCGGCAGATGTCCCGGTAGCGGCACACCGCGCAGAACCCTCCCAGGGCACCCTCCTGGAAATCCCGGTTCCAGGAAAACGCCCCGGGCCGGGTCCACATCGCCGCCAGGGGCACCTCCCGGAGATTCCCCTCCAGGAAGCGATCCTGGCCGTGGCGGGACGAGGGAAGGGACAGGCAGCCCTTCACGTTGCCGTTCGACTCGATGCCCAGGACCTGGATCCCGGCCCGGCACCCGATCCAGAAGGAGATCTCGGCCCCCCGGTCCCGCAGGGCCTTCTCGTGCCGTCCGAAATAGCCGACGTTGTCCGCGGCGAACAGGATCGGACGCCCCCCGGGATCGGCCCGCATGGCCGCCAGGCGCGGAATCAGGTCCAGGAGGTCCACGGGCTGGATCACCAGGTCCCGGTGGTCCCGCAGCGCCCCCGAGGGGATGCCCAGTTGCACCTGCCAGGAGGCCACGCCGTGCTCCGCGAGGAGGGCCCGGAAGGCCTCCAGGTCCGGCAGGTTCAGCCGGTTCACGTGCGTGACGACGCTCGCCGGCATTCCCTCCCGGGCGCACAGGTCCAGGGCGTCGATCACCCTCCGGAAGGAACCGGCCTTCCGGACCCGATCGTGGGCCTCCTCGAATCCGTCCAGGCTGAAGGCGACGTTCGTCAGGCGGGCGTGTCGGGCCCGGTTCAAGGTCTCCGGCCCGAAGGACCAGCCGTTCGTGATCAGGTTCACCCGCACCCCCAGGTCCGACAGGAGCCTTCCCAGGTCGTGCCAGTGGGGATGGAGGGTCGGTTCGCCTCCCCCGAGGGTGACCTTCCGGCAGCCCATCCCGGCGAGATCCCGGGCCACCCGCACCATCTCGGGCCAGGCCAGTTCGTCGTCGCGGCGGCTGCCCGCGTAGGACCCACAATGCAGGCAGCGAAGGTCGCAGGCCAGCGTCAGTTCCCAGACGCAGTACTGGGGCGTCATCCCCAGTCTCTTCAGCAGTTCGATCACCGGCCGGCCTCCTGGGGAGGGTCAGGACCCCCGGGACCCGGGACGAGAGGGGGCCATGTAGAGCGGCATCGGGCCGGAATCGGGGGCCATGTACTCCGGCTGGGGTCCCGAATCCGGGGCCATGTACGGCGGCACCGGGCCCGAGTCGGGGGCCATGTACTCCGGCTGCGGTCCTGAGTCCGGCGCCATGTATGGCGGTACCGGGCCCGGATCGGTCCCCGAGTCGGGCCCCATGTAGAGGACGTCCGGGGGCACGAAGGCGTCGCTTCCCGGATCCCCTGCGGGAAGGTCCCGGACGTGCCCGTCCGGTTGCACGATGTCCGGCGCCGCGTACTCCAGCACCGGCGGCGAGTCCGCCGGACAACCGGACATTCCGGCAAGCCCGATCCCGAGGGCCGCCGGGGCCGCTCGGCGCGCCACCGGTCCCGCGAGGTCGCGGAGCAGGCCGTCACAGACGCGTTGCAGGATCTCCCGGATCTCCCGTTCAGTCATCTGGTCCCCCTTGGCCCCGGACGGAATCCTACCGGTTTGCCCCGACGATCCGCAATGAGCCAAGTCGGAGGTTTCCTGGAAAGGAGGGGCCCGGAAACGCAAAGGGCGCCTTGCGGCGCCCCCTGCGTGCCGGTGGAAGGAGATAGGAACTACTCGGTCTCGTTGTCCACGAAGAACGCCGAGGAACCGACCTGGGAGCACTCCGCGTAGATGGCCTTGGGGTCACCGAAGATCAGCCGCTGGAAGGTCGACATCGTGGTGTCGCAGTCCAGGTCGGCGTGGGCGTTCGCGGTGGCCTTCGCCTGATCCAGCGTGGAGCCGTTGCTGTCGAAGGAGTACACGAAGTACACCTCGTCGGAGACCTGGAACGACAGGGCCGCCCAGGTCTTCGTGTTCCAGGCGTCGCTGTTCGAGTCGCAGCGGTTGTCGGCGTTGGTGTCCAGCGCGGTGTCGCAGCAGGTCGCGCCGGGGGTGACGCCCTGGTCGGTCGGGAACTGGCAGTAGATCTTGGAGCCGGTCGAGGCGATGTGGGGCGCGGTGTAGTAGTACGCGGCGCCCTTGTAGATCTTGTCCAGCTCGTCGATGGCCTCGGTCGTCTTCGCGCGCCGCATGTACTTGATGAAGGCGGGAACGGCGATGACCGCCAGGATGCCGAGAATGGCCACGACGACCATCAACTCGACCAGCGTGAAGCCCTTGACGTTCAGTTTCCGGAACTTGTTCATGGAGCCCTCCTTTTTGGTAAAAGCCCGACCCGAACCCCTCGGGTCTCTGAACGCCCGCCCTCTCCTGCGGCTCGTTCCGCCCATTCCTGGAGTGCAACCAGCGTGCCAACATAAAAACAACGCAAACACGGATGGTTGCATGAAGACGGGCGGTCCGGGTTCCCCCGCGGAGGCCCGAACTTGTCACCGGGCATGGACATTTTTTGTCACCGGAGCACCGGGTTTGACCGCCGGGCCCCGTCCCCCTATCGTCGCTCCCCGGGAGGGGAGGATTTCATGGGGGGGCGGGGGGCCCGGTTCGGGACGATCCTGCTGACCCTCGCGGTCGCCGTCGTGCTGCGGGTGGCCGCCGGGTGGGCCCTCGCTTCGGGCCCCGATCCCCTGCCCTTCCCCGACGATGCTCCCTATCATTGGATCCGCCTGGCCGCGCTGATCGAGGGACCCGTGGACCTCGAGGCCCGGGACCTCGGGTCCGGCCATCCCGAGGGGGTCCTGGCCCACTGGCCCTGGGGATTCGATCTGGCGATGGCCACCCTGGCGAGGATCGCAGGGGCGGCAGGAAGCCCGGAGGCGATCTTCCGGTTCACCTCCCTGGCGATTCCGTTCCTGGGGGCGCTGCTGCTGCCGCTGGTCCTCGCCCTGGCCCGCCGGGCGGCGGATCCCCCTGCAGCCGCCATCGCCGTGGCGCTGGTCGCCGTGATGCCGTTCCACGTGCAGTACACGATGATGGGGCGGGTGGACCACCACGTCCTGGAGCCGATCACCCTGGCCGCGGCGGTGCTGGGTCTGCTCCCCGGGATTTCCTGGATCGGGTCGGGGATCTCGGGGCTGGTCCAGGGGCTGTCCTTCGCTCTCTTCCCGTCGGCCCTCTACCCGGTCCTGGTGGTCATGGCCCTGAGGGGCCCTCTCGCCGCCGTGCGCCGCCCGGGCCCGACGGCCCTCTGGGCCGCGGCCACCTGGGCCGGTGCCGCGGCGTCCCTGGCCGTTTCCCCGTACGCCCGGGACTGGGCCTTCTTCGCACCTTCCCGGACCCACCTGGTGCTGACGGGAATCTGCACCGCGGGGATTCTCGGAATCGCCGCCGCGAGGCGCCTGCGTCCTTCGGCGGGACCCGGGTTCCCCCTCGGCCTCGGCGCAGCGGCCGTGACCGTCACCGGCGGCCTGCTGCTCTGGGCCTTCCCTGCCTGGGTCGAGTCCTTCCGGCAGGGTATCGCCTACCTGGCCCGGGGCGGATTCGCCCGCCTTTCCTTCGAGGCCCGCCCCCTCCTCGCCGATCCCCTCCGGGCCTGGATGCTGCTGGGAATCGCCGCCCCGGCGGGACTGGCGGGCCTCTGGCGACTGGCCCGTTCCGACGAAGGTCCTTCGGAAGTCCGGGAGGCCCGGCGCGGGATTGCCCTGCTGGTCCTGGCGCTCGGCGCCGGCGCCCTGCTGCAGAGGCGCTTCGTGATGGTGGCGATTCCGCTCTTCGCGATCGCCATCGCCGAGGGGCTGGCTTGGACCGGCCGCCTGGCTGCGGAGACGCTGTCCCGGGCGGGAGCCCGGCGATCGCTGATGCGGGCGCTGCTCGGCGTCTCCCTGGCCGGAATCCTGTTCCAGGATGGCCGACAGGCGCTGGCGCTGGCGCCCTGGCAGCCCCGGGACCAGGCCTTCCTGGAGGCGGCTCGACGGGTCGCGACTCGGGTCCGGGAGTCCCCCGGCGGGACCCGCCGCGGGGTGATCGCCCCCTGGGGATTCGGCCACCTGGTCCGGTGGGCCTCGGGAATGCCGGTGATCTGCGACAACTTCTTCGGCGCCCCGGACCATGACCGGGGAATCCGGAACTGCATGGAGTTCCTGCTGGAGACCGACGAGGAGAAATCGACCGGCATGCTCGAACGCCTCGGCGTCCGCTTCGCGATGATCGCGCCACCCCACCCCGAGGAGGTCCGGACGATGGCCTCCCTGGCGGGCCTCCCCGAGGAATCGCTGGTCGATGCTCGGGACCGGTTCACGGCCCGCTTCGCCCGGACGGCCTGGGTCCGCCTGGGCCGGTTCGCCGCGGCCGCCTCTCCAGGGTCCCCGGGGCCCCTGGGTTCTTTGCTGATCTGGAACGTGCGGGTCCGGGACCCGGCCACCGGGGAGGTCCAGGCCGAGGTCGCCGTGCTGGAGTTCGGGAACGGGACGCCCGGCGACGGGCCGCCGGGGGGACTTTACCCCGGGGCTCCGCCGGAAGACAATGCGGCCCGGCAAACGACCGGAGACGGGCCGTGAAAGTCGCGGTGATCGGTGGGGGATCGACCTACACCCCGGAACTGATGGAAGGACTCGTCCTGCGCCGGAAGGAACTGTCCCTGGACGAGGTGGTGCTCCAGGACGTCCGCCCGGACCGACTGGGCCCTGTGGCCGGGTTCTGCCGGCGGATGGCCGATCACCTGGGGTCGCCGGACCTGCGGATTCGGGACACCCTGGACCTCCCGGAGGCCCTGTCCGGGGCCTCCTTCGTCGTGGTCCAGATCCGGGTGGGCGGGCAGGAGGCCCGGCACCTCGACGAGACGCTGCCCCTCCGTCACGGCTGCATCGGCCAGGAAACCACCGGGGCCGGAGGCTTCGGCAAGGCGATGCGCACGATCCCGGTCCTGCTGGACATCGCCCGGGAGGTGCGACGCCATGCCCTGGGATCGTGGTGGATCAACTTCACCAACCCCTCGGGCATGGTCACCGAGGCCCTGATGCGTCACGGCGGCGTCCGGGTGGTGGGCCTGTGCAACATCCCGATGGAGATGCGGATCCAGGCCGCGGGGCTGCTGGGGGCACCCGTCGAGGAGGTCCTGCTGGACTACGTCGGCCTGAACCACCTGGGCTTCGTCCGCGGCGTCCGGTGGCAGGGGCGGGACCACCTGCCGGACCTCCTGGCCTCCCTGGCGGAGTTCCAGGGGCCGGCGAACCTCCCGGGCATCGAGATCCCCGGGGACGTGGTGGCCGCCCTGGGGGCGATCCCCTCGGGATACCTCCGCTACTACTACTGCACTGAGGAGGTCCTGGAGGAGCTGCGACGGCAGCCCCGGAGCCGGGCCGAGGTCGTGATGGACCTGGAGAGGCAGTTGTTCGCGATCTACCGGGATCCGGCCGAATTCCGCAAGCCGGACCTCTTGCAGCAGAGGGGCGGAGCGTGGTACAGCCGGGTCGCCGTGGACGTGATGGCCGCCCTCCTGTCCCCGGTGCCGGGGATCCAGGTGGTGAACACCCGGAACGGAGACACGGTGCCGGGACTGCCGGCGGATGCATCGGTGGAGGTGCCCTGCCGGGTGTCGGCCCACGGCGTGGAACCGCTGCCGCTTCCGCGGGCGGTGCCGGAGGAGATGATGGGACTGATCGCCCAGGTGAAGGCCTACGAGCGCCTGGCGATCGATGCGGCCGTGAGCCGTTCCGGCCGGGCGGCGCTGCTGGCCCTGATGGCCCACCCCCTGGTGCGCACGGCGGAGAAGGCCAGGGGCATCCTGGAGGAGATGACGCGGGCGGGGAGCATCCCGCCCCTGTCGTGATTCGGAAGGAGGAGGATCCCATGAGCGAGGAACTGGCACTGTTCGGTGGCACGCCGGTACGCACGACCCGATTCGCTCCCTGGCCCTACTTCGATGACCGGGAACGGACGCTGCTGATGCAGGCCCTGGAGTCCCGCAACTGGGGCGGCTACCCCTTCCCGAGCCCCCTGGCCGAGGACTTCGGGGAGCGGTTCGCCAGGGTCCATGGGGCCCGCCACGGCATCCCGTGCGCGAACGGGTCCGTCACGATGGAGATCGCGCTGCAGGCCGCCGGGATCCGGGCGGGGGACGAGGTGATCGTGCCGGCCCTGACCTTCATGGCCACCGCGGCCTGCGCCATCCGGGTCAACGCCGTCCCGGTGTTCGTGGACATCGAGTCCCGGAACTACTGCATGGACCCCGACGCGGTCGAGGCGGCCATCACCCCGAAGACCCGGGCCATCATCCCCGTGCACCTGGGGGCCAGCATCGCCGACATGGACCGGCTGCTGGAAATCGCCCGGCGGCACGGGCTGATCGTGATCGAGGACTGCGCCCACGCCCACGGGGGACAGTGGCGGGGCCAGGGTGTCGGCTCGATGGGGGACTTCGGTTCCTTCAGCCTCCAGTCGTCGAAACTGGTCACCAGCGGCGAGGGCGGCGTGCTGACGGTCCGGGACGACGAGATGGCCCAGCGCTGCATGTCGCTGATCAACTGCGGGCGCAAGGAGCCGGGATACGACGGCTTCGAGGGGCAGCTCTTCGGGGCCAACTACCGGATGAGCGAGCTGCAGATCGCGGTGGCGATGGCCCAGGTGGAGCGCCTCGAGGAGGTGACCGAGCGGAGGGCCCGGATGCACGCCCGGTTCAAGGAACTGCTCCACGGAGCGGTCCGGGGACTCCGGGTGCTGGACACGGATCCCCGGGTGACCCGGCTCCACTGCTACCAGACGATCATGCGCTACGACCCCGAGGCCTTTGCCGGGGTGCCCCGGGACCGGGTGCTCGAGGCCCTGGATGCCGAGGGCGTGCACTTCTCCGGGGACTTCTATGAACCGCTGTACCGCATCCAGTTGATGAACGCCACCAGCGACCGCTGGCCGATGCTCCGGGAACGCTACGGGGACGGGATCCTCGGACACCCGGAGATCCGCTGCCCGGTGGCCGAGAAGGCCGCCTACGAGGAGGGGGTGTGGATGCACTACCCCCACCTCTCGGGCACGGAAAAGGACCTCGAGGACATCGTCGAGGCCGTCGCGAAGGTACAGCGGCTGGCCCATCGGCTTCGGGACTGAGCCGGTCCCCGGGACCGGAAGGAGGCGGCCATGAGCGAGACGTTCGGAGTGGGCCTGGTCGGATCCGGGTTCATCAGCCTCACCCATCTCCAGTCCCTGCGCACGATCCCCGGCGTCGAGGTCCGGGCGGTGGCGGACGTGGACCTGGACCGGGGGCAGTTGTTCGCCGAGACCCACGGCATCCCGAAGGCCGTGGCGTCCCACCGGGACCTCCTGGAGGACCCGGCGATCCGGGCGGTCGTGGTGGGGGTGCCGAACTGCTTCCACCACCCGATCACGATGGACGCCCTCCGGGCCGGAAGGCACGTCATCTGCGAAAAGCCCCTGGCCCTGACCCTGGAGCACGCCGAGGAGATGGTCCGGACCGCCCGGGAGAAGGGGCTGGTGCTGGCCTACGCCGAGGAACTGTCCTTCGTGCCCAAGTTCCTGAAGGCCGGGGAACTGATGCGGTCCGGGGGCATCGGCAAGCCCTACCTGCTGCGGCAATGCGAGAAGCACGCGGGCCCCTACTCGCCCTGGTTCTGGATCCCCGAGCAGGCCGGCGGGGGCATCCTGATGGACATGGGGTGCCACAGCATCGAGTGCATCCGGTTCCTGCTGGGCAAGCCCCGGGTGGAGTGGGTGCAGGCCCACATGGGCACCTATCTCCACCGGGAGATCACGGTCGAGGAGGATTTCTGCCTGGTGCTGATGGGCTTCGAGGACGGGACCATCGGGCAGGCCGAGTCCTCCTGGGCCCTGAAGGGAGGGATGGACTCGACGCTGGAGGTCTTCGGCACCGAGGGGGTCATCCAGGCGGACCTGCTGAAGGGCATGGGGCTGCGCGCCTTCTCGGAGAAGGGCTTCCCGGAGATGTGGGAACCGAACCAGGGCTGGGTGTTCCCCGACTTTGAGTGGCTGTGGAACAACGGCTATCCCCAGGAGGACCGGCACTTCGTCGAGTGCATGAAGACGGGGCAGGTCCCCATGGAGTCGGGGGAGGACGGGCTGGCGGTGCTGGAGATCATGCTGGCTGCGTACCACAGCGCCGGGATCGGCCAGAGGGTGCGCCTGCCGTTCCGGCCGAAGGGCCTGACGGTGCCGCCGGTGGACCTCTGGCTGCACCCGCGCCCGGAACTGGGAGCGGGACCCATCCCGTGACCGGGGCGAGGGCCCCCGGGAACCGGTGGCCGGGGACCCCAATCGAGGTGCTTCACAAGGCGCGAACCTTGTGCTAGGTTCCGGAAACCTTCCATGCGGGTGCGAATGGCTTCCCAGGAAACCAAGAGCGGAACTCGGCAGGGAAGACGAGGGGTTCGCACCATCGCGGCCCGGAGACTGGCCAAGGTGGACCTCTCGGACGGGCTCCCCTTCGACCCCGAGGAACTGGAGAGGTTGCGCCCCCGGGTCCGGTCCGAGTGCCTCGGCGGGCCGCGCCCGTGCCCCTGGGTGGGCTGCAAGTACCACCTCTACCTGGACATCAATCCCCGCACGGGGTCGATCAAACTGAACTTCCCGGACATCGAGCCCTGGGAGATGACCCAGTCCTGCGTGCTGGACATCGCGGACCAGGGTCCCGTGACGCTGGAGGATGTCGGCCGCATCATGAACCTGACCCGGGAACGCATCCGGCAACTGGAGGTGGCGGCGTCCGAGAAGGTCCGTTCCTCGCGGGTCGCCATCGAGTACCGGGAGTTCCATCGGGAAACGCCCCGCTCCGTCACCCGTCGGCCCGCTCCCGCGAGACCGGCGGAGGACGAGGAGGAGGAGACCGAGGATCTCTGAAGTCCGGCGCGGTGATCTTGCTTCCCCGGAACTCCCTGCGGGCGCCCTCCATCACGGCTTTCCGGCAGCGGTTCCGCCTTGAAAGGGTGCGGTCGCTCCTCTACACTGTCGGCGGTGTCTGCTTCCGTGGATCGGGAGGTGGCAAGTGCGAGGCAGGATCTGGTGGCTGGTTGCGACACTGGGGCTGCTCTGGGCCTGCGACCACGGCGGCACTCCGGAGTTGCCGGATACCCGACCCGGCGACCCCGGAGAGGAGACCCTCGAGATCCCCGTCGTGATCAACCCGGACGAGGGACCACGGGAGATCCCGGACACGGCCCCGGCAGACGAGGGAACCGGCTCGGACGAGACGGGAACGGACGGATCTCCGGACCAATCCCCGGACTCCATCGAGCCTGGGGCTCCGGGCTGGCCCTGCGAGAAGTCCTCCGACTGCAACTCCCAGTTCTGCATGGACTCCCCCGACGGGAAGGTCTGCGCGCAGATCTGCGTGACCGAGTGCCCCGAGGGTGCGAAGTGCATCCAGGTCCAGCAGGTCCCGGACCCGGTCTTCGCCTGCGTCTATGTCTTCGCCCGGATCTGCCGCCCCTGCATCCAGGATGCCGACTGCGTGGTGCCCTACGTGTCGGGGGTGTCGGGCTGCGTGCCCGGCGACCTGGGTTCCTTCTGCGGGACCTCGTGCAACCGGGACCAGGACTGCCCCGCCGACTTCGGCTGCCGGGAGGTCCAGTTGACCGGCGGCCTGCGGGTGAACCAGTGCGTCCGGCTCCAGGGTGAGTGCGGGTGCAGCCAGGCCGCCATCGAGGCCAAGGGCTGGACCGTGTGCTGGTCCGAGAACGAGTTCGGCCGATGCCGGGGACAGCGGCGATGCGAAGAGGGCGGCCTGTCGCCCTGCGATGCGCCGACTCCGGCCGCGGAGACCTGTGACAACGTGGACAACGACTGTAACGGCATCACGGACGACATCCAGTCGAAGCCCTGCCTGGTTCGCAACGAGTACGGGTCCTGCCCCGGAGTCTCGGCCTGTCGCCTGGCCCAGGAGGTCTGCGTGGGAACCCCGGCGGCGCCCGAGGCCTGCGACGGAGTGGACAACGACTGCGACGGCCTGACCGACGAGGAGGATGCGGCGGGATGCCGCACCTACTACCAGGATGCGGACCGGGACAACTACGGGATTCTCCAGGACAACCGCTGTCTCTGCGCCCCGAAGGACCCCTACCGCACCACCGCGGCCGGGGACTGCGACGACGAGGACGCCGAACGCCATCCCAACCGGGGCGAGACCTGCGACGGCAAGGACAACAACTGCAACGGGGTCGTGGACGAGCCGGGAACCCAGGGATGCACGACCTTCTACCGGGACGGGGACGGGGACGGCTACGGGGTCACGGCGGATTCCCAGTGCCTCTGCGTGGCGACGACACCCTACACGGCCACCCTGGGAGGCGACTGCAACGACCAGAACCTCGACGTTCACCCGAACGCCCTGGAGACCTGCAACGGCCGCGACGACGACTGCGACCGGGTGACCGACCCCGAGGGGGCCCACGGATGCCAGAGCTACTACTACGACGGCGATGGCGACGGGTTCGGTGCCCGGAATCGCCCGGCCCGATGTCTCTGCTGGCCCGACACGGCCGCGAAGTACACCTCCCTGTCCGACACCGACTGCAACGATGGCGACCGGCAGATCAACCCGACCCGGCTGGAGCAGTGCGGCGACGGCATCGACAACGACTGCGATGGGCTCACGGATGAGCCGGGAGCCCAGGGATGCACGAACCGGTGGGTGGACGGAGACGGCGATGGATGGGGCGGCGGCGACCCCCTGTGCAACTGCCGGGCCGAGGCCCCGTACCTGGTGGAACGGGGCGGCGACTGCCTCGACCAGGATCCGCAGATCCATCCGGGACAGTCGGAGGCCTGCGGGGACGGCATCGACAACAACTGCAACGGGGCCACCGACGAGGAGGGGGCCTCGGGATGCGTGAACCGGTGGCAGGACCTCGACCGGGACGGGTACGGCCAGGGGAGCCCCCGCTGCCTCTGCGCCCCGGAAGGGACCTTCACGGCGCCCTACGGAGGCGACTGCGACGAGAACGACCCGGACCGGAATCCCGGGGCCTTCGAGGTCTGCGACGGCATCGACAACAACTGCAACGACGTCGCCGACGAGGAGGACGCGATCGGCTGCTCGACCTGGTACTACGACTTCGACGGCGACGGCCACGGTGCGATCGGATCCGGTCGCTGCCTGTGCGGATCGGCGGGCTTCTACCGGGCCCAGGACGGGCGGGACTGCAATGATCGGGACCCGCTGATCGGCCCCCAGGCGACCGAGGTGTGCAACGGCGTGGACGACAACTGCAACGGGGCGACCGACGAGGAGAACGCCCTGCAGTGCCGGTCCTTCTACTACGACGGGGACCGGGACGGCTATGGTTCGATGGTGGTGATGGCTCGTTGTCTCTGCGGCCCGGACACGCCCGGGAAGTTCGACACCCTGGACGGGGGCGACTGCGACGACGGCAATGCCAACATTCGCCCCGACCAGCCCGAGGTCTGCGAACCCGAGGGTCAGGCCTCCCGGGACGACAACTGCAACGGCATCCTGAACGAGGAGAACGCCCTCTACTGCGTGAACTACTACTACGACGGGGACCGGGACGGTCACGGCACGCCCGACCGGGCCCCCCGGTGCTTCTGCCCCGGGGGGAACGCCGCCCTGAAATACGACAGTCTGTTTTCGGACGACTGCGATGACGGGGACCCCTGGACGTCGGGAGGACTGCCCGAGCGCTGCGGCGACGGCAAGGACAACGACTGCGACGGGCTCACCGACGAGGAGGGCGGGACCGGCTGCACCCCCTACTACCGGGACAACGACCGGGACGGCTATGGGGCCATCGGGGACTTCCGCTGCCTCTGCGCGGTGGACCCCCAGGGAGTGTACGTCGCCCTGGAAGGCGGGGACTGCGACGACATGGACGGCAACACCCGCCCGGGAGGCACGGTCTGCGGGAAGGACGGCAACTGTGACGGCTCCACCCTGGACCCGGGGGAGGCCTGCGACGACGGGAACGCCGTGTCCTGGGACGGGTGCACGAACTGCCAGTTCTCGGAGATCCGGGTGAACTCGCCCTTCCTGAACGACCAGGTGTATCCCGCTGCGGCGCCGCTGACCTCGGGGGGATACGTGGTGGCCTACCGGACGGACCGCATCGGCACGGGATACGACATCGCCTTCCGGATCCTGGACGCCCAGGGAAGCCTCGTCGGCACCTCGGAAAGCACCGCCAATGCCACCACGGCGGGCACCCAGCAGTTCCCCGCCGTGGCCGCCCTGCCCGGAGGCGGGTTCGCGATCGTCTGGGAGTCCCTGGGACAGGACGGTGACGGAGCGGGGGTCTACGGAAGGGTCTTCAACGATTCCGGGACCGCAGTGGGCGGGGAGTTCCTGGTCAACGGGACCACGCTGCTGGATCAGAAGGCGCCCCGGATCGGAGCCCGGCCCGACGGGTCGCTGGTCGTGATCTGGCAGTCCTGGCTCCAGGACGGTTCCGAGTGGGGGGTGTTCGTGCGTCGCATGGGAACCGACGGGGTCCCCCTCGGGTCCGAGACCCGGGTGAACCAAGCCACCACCGGCCCCCAGGACCAGCCCCGGATCGCCGTGCTGCCGGACAACCGGTTCGTCGTGGTCTGGAGGGGGCTCGTGACCCGGGGGGACTCGACCACGGACCGGGACGTCTTCCTGCGGCGCTTCCTGGCCAACGGGAGCCCGGACGGGAACGAGATCGTGGTCAACGCCACCACGGCCAACGACCAGCAGGTTCCCGGAGTGGCCCCCCTGGGTGGCGACCGGGTGATCGTCGTCTGGGAATCGTCGGGACAGGACGGCAGCGGGACCGGCGTCTACGGGCGCATCGTCGGGATGGACGGCACCTTCCTGACCGGCGAGTTCCGGGTGAACTCCTACGCCCCCCAGGACCAGGGAGTCCCGGCGGTGGCCTCCAACGCCGACGGGAAGTTCGTGGTGATCTGGCAGTCCGCCTTCCAGGACGGGGACGGGCTGGGCATCTACTACCAGCGGTACGACGCCTCCGGCACGCCCATCGGCCTGGAGACCCGGCCGCACCTCCAGACGGCGAACGACCAGGCCCAGCCGGGGATCGCCGCCCAGGGGACCCATTTCCTGCCGGTCTGGGCGTCCTTCGGGCAGGACGGGTCGGGGTGGGGGATCTTCGCCCGGCGCCAGGACTGGTAGGTTCCCGGAAGCAGAAGCGCGCGGCGATGGACCCCCGTGGGGTGGGCGCCGGACTCCGACCGGGCCAGGACCGCGGGGTCAGGCCTTCCCGCCAGGGGTTCGCGGACGGGGCTTCCTCGGGGCGGCGGGGGCCGCCTTCGGCTTCTCCGGCGCCGGCGCGGCCTCGGGTTTCGCGGAAGCCGCCTGCTTCGCCAGTTCCTCCTTCAGCCGGGCGACCTCGGTCTCCAGGCTCCGGACCACCGCCCGGAGGGAGGACATCTCGTCCCGGGTGACCAGTTCCAGTGTCCGCGCCACCAGGCGCACCTGGGCCTCGACGTTCTGGCGCATGTCGGCCTGGAGGTTCAGGGCCTGGGTCAGGAGCGCCTGGACCTTCTCGTCCTGGATCACCTTCAGGGCCAGGGGCGAGAAGCGCTCCAGCACCCCCTTCAGCACGACGTCCCGCCACAGTTCGAACACCATCGTTCCCTCCTGGATGACCCCAATGGGTCCTTGATCATCCCCGACCTCCCCGACCCTGTCAAACCGCCGGAAGCCGGGCATTTCCGGCCTTCCGGGGCGATCCCGGGAGGGCCCGATCCATTGACTTGAAGCCTTCCTCCATTACACTTCCCCCGGGACCGGACGGGACGTCCCCGTCGCATCCTTTCCACGGAGGTGAACGATGGAGCGCAAGATCCGGATCGCGATCAATGGGTTCGGCCGCATCGGCCGGCTGGTGGCCCGGGCGGCCATCGAACAGGGATGCTTCGAGGTCGTGGCCATCAACGACATCCTCGACCCGAAGGACTACGCGAAGGGGGTCCGATTCCACGCGAAACTGTTCCAGTTCGACTCGGCCCACGGGCGGTTCCAGGGCACCGTCGAGGCGACCGAAAACCAGATCATCGTCAACGGCCAGCCCATCGACGTGCTGTCCTTCAAGACCCTGGAGGAGCTTCCCTGGGGCAGGTACGACCTGGACTTCGTGGTGGAATCCACCGGCGTCTTCCGGAAGCGGGACCAGATCGAGACCCACCTGAAGAACGGCGCGAAGCGCGTGCTGCTGACGGTGCCCCCGAAGGACTCGGTGGACCACATCACCGTGATGGGCGTCAACGACCACGAACTCCGGCCGGAGCACCGGCTGATCTCCAACGCCTCGTGCACCACGAACTGCCTGGCGCCGGTGGTGAAGGTGCTCCACCGGGAGTTCGGCATCGTTCGGGGCTTCATGACGACGGTCCACGCCTACACGAACGACCAGCGCATCCTGGACCAGTTCCACAAGGAGGACCTGCGCCGGGCCCGCTCGGCCGGCGTGAACCTGATCCCCACCAGCACCGGCGCCGCCAAGACCATCGGAAAGATCATCCCGGAACTGGACGGCCGGCTGGACGGCCTGGCGGTCCGGGCCCCGGTCCAGGACGGGTCCCTGGTGGACTTCGTCTGCGAACTGGAGCGCATCCAGGTCCAGGACCCCAAGGCGATGATCAAGGAGATCAACGCGGCCATGCGCAAGGCCGCCGAGACGGACCTGAAGGGCATCCTGGAATACAGCGAGGACGCCCTGGTGAGCACCGACATCATCCACAACCCGGCGTCGTCGATCTTCGACGCCAAGTCCACGATGGTGATGCCGAACAGCCGGATGGTGAAGGTCCTGTCCTGGTACGACAACGAGTGGGGATACTCCTGCCGCTGCGTCGACCTGATGAAGAAGGCGGCGGCCTTCTGATCGGGATCGCGGGCCTCCCTGCGGAGTGGCACGGGCCCGGGTTCCCTACTGGATGTCCGTCGGCCCGCGTCCGGTCCAGGTTTCCGGTTCCCCAGAATCCCCCGAGGACGCCAGTCCCCGGAACTCCTCCTGCAATTCCCACAGGCGACGCTTCTGCTGCGCCCGGCGCCGCTTCCGCAGGTAGGCCCAGAGGAACAGACCCGCGATGAGGAACCAGAGCACCGCGGACCCGGTCAGCACATAGAGCCACGAGGCGAGGGGGCTGGCGGTCTTCCGGAACACGTCGAAGAGGGAGGAGGGTGAAGCGCCCCAGGTGAGGTCGAAGGCGAGGGGGAAGTCCATCCCCGATCGCATGGCCTCGACCAGCCGGGCAATCCCCCGCCCTCCGGACCGTCGATCGAGCCACTGGACGAACATCCGGGACTGGGCATAGGCCAGGTGCACCGCCGGCGGCCGGTCCGGGAACCCGTCGTCCAGGTCCTCGAGGGGCAGGTAGGATCCGGTCGCCCCGGCCTCCAGGAAGGCCTTCAGGCGCATCGCCAGGGGCTCCCCGGCCATCTGCATCGCGAACCCCTCGTGGAACCACCGGGGCACCCGTCGTCCCCCGACCGCCGTCTCCAGGTAGAGGTGCGCCAGTTCGTGCAGGAAGGTGTCCCGGGCGGAAAAGACCTCGTTGCCCCGGGCGGAGATCACCATGCGACCCTCCCGGGGCCATGCCATGCCCGCGATCCACTCCCCGACCGGCCGATCGGTCCCGACTGCCAGGGACATCTGATCCTCGTCGGAGGCGATCCGGACCTCGATCACCCGGTCGTCGGCCACCCCCAGGCGGTGCAATAGCGCCTGCCGGGCGTCCTCGGCCCGTTCCGACAGGCTCCGGGCCAGGCCCGCCGATCCGGAATCCGGGAGGAACACGAAGTGGGGAGTGCGGACCTCTTCCAGGGGGGCCGCCACGGCCCGGAGGGGGATCAGGAGGGCCATCGCGGCCGTGATCCGGGCCAGGAACCGCCTCATGGATCACCTCCGGGCCGGCCCCCCGCGAGGCCGGGAGTCACCGGGGCCGACTCCAGAAGAAGCGCCCCTCCGAGGCCCCCACCTCCAGCAGGAACCCGAAGGTGAAGACGATCCGGCCCTGGTCGTCCACCAGTCCCGCGGGGGGATTCGGGAAGGGACCCGCCTTCTGGAAGGCCCGGATCGCCTCGTCGTCCAGGAAGGGGAGGCCGGACTCCCGCTTCAGTTCCGTCCGGAGGATCCGCCCGCTGGCATCGAGGGCGACCGCCAGGATGGTCAGGCGGTCCCGGCGGCCGTACAGCCGCCCGTCGGGGTCCCGGGCCGAGTAGAGCGGGCCCGGATTCCACTGGGACCGGACCCGTTCCTTCACCCGCTGGAAGAAGTCCCAGTACTTGAAGGACCGGGTGTTGACCAGCGTGGTGTCCCCCTCCTCGGGAACCCCCAGGAAGGCGTCCCCGGTGACCACCCCGGCGGGGCCTCCATCGCCGAAGCCCTCGCCCCCCGGCCCACCCGAGCCCCAGGCCGGCCCCCGGCCGACACCCCGCAACCGGTCCAGCCCCGCCAGGATCCGGTGGCCCCGACCGTCGTCGGCGCCCCGGGAAACGGTATCGGCGGCCTCCGGGGATCCCTCCCGGGGCGATGAAGGCTTCTCCGCCCTCCGGGCCGCTGCGGCGGTTCTGCCCGGGGAGGTCGGGGAGCCGGCCTCGGCGCCTGGACTCCGGCGGGCCTTCCGCTCCCGGTCCACTCTCCGGTCGTACCGGCCGAGGAACCGGGCCTCCGGGGGCGCCTCCTCGCGGTCGGGGGGCGGCAGGTCCACCACCTGGCCTTCCAGAGGAGCCGCAGCCGGACCGGCCCTCTTCGCCCGATCCAGGATCCGCATGCGCACCGCCTGCTTCTCCTCGGGGGTGGGCGGGGTCGGGGGATGCAACCCGAGGAAGAGGACCAGCAGGCCGTGGATCAGCAGCGAGCAGGCCAGGCCGATGGCCAGGCCGCGACGGGGTGCCTGCTTCCCTGATCGCCCGGTACCCATCCCTTCCTCGAACCCCTTCCCTTCCGCCCCGATCCGGCAGATGGGAAGGCGCTTTCGCTACTCCCCCTCCCGGTGCTCCACCGTGGCAGCGAAGTTCCTGACTCCCAGGCCCCTCAGGGTGTCGATGACCTCCATCACCCGCCCGTATTCCACCCGCCGGTCCCCGTCCACCCGGACCTCCAGGTCCGGCTTCTCCCGGATCAGCGACGGGATCCGCTGCCGCAGGTCCTCCAGGGAGGTCTCCTGGTCGTTCAGCCACAGGCGTCCCTCGGGGGCCACGACGACCGCCAGGGCGTTGTCGGCCCCTCCCTCCTCCCGCCCGGAGGCCCCCTCCGGGAGGTTCACGTCGATGGAACGCCGCGTGATGTAGGTCGCCGTCACCATGAAGATGATCAGCAGCACCAGCATGATGTCCACCATCGGGGTCACGTTGATGTCGGTGATCATGCCCCGGGGGTCGCGTCCGGAAGGAGTCATCGGGTCTCCCTGATCGGTCCACCAGGAGGCATACTATCGGTCGCATCCCGACTGGGTCAAGGAACGCCGGTCTTTCCCGGACGCCGGAAATATGGCAGCATCCTCCCGGCGTGCACTCCTCTTTTCAACGAGGTTTCGAATGTCCAGCGAATCGTGCCCGGTGTCCCGGAACTGGCGGATCGTAGTGGGAATCCTGTTTGCCGCGGCGGTGCTGGTGCCTGTCGCGATCGCGTCCTGGGGGGATGTCTCCCGAAACTGCGGACTTTCCCGACAGGTCCGCTACTGGGCCGAACAGGGAGACCAGGCCTTCCAGAAAGGGGAGACCGGCCTGGCCATCCAGGCCTATCGGCGGGCCCTCTCCCTCCAGGCCCACCGGAAGGACATCGCCGATGCCATCGCCCGGGCCCGGGTGCACGAACTGGCCTGGCATCCCGACGGGCTGCGCACGGTGGACATGGACGAGGTGGCCCTGGACCTCGCGGTGGTCGAGAAGGCCTTCCCGAAGGACCTGGCGACCGTGACCGCCCTTCGGGGCTTCATGGCGTCGGCCCAGGGACGGATTCCCGAGGGACAGGGTCTCTACAAGAAGGCCCTGGAACTCGATTCCGGGAACGGCCCGGCCCACCTGGGACTCGCGCTGCTGGCCCGGAGGGACCCCTCCCGGCTGGCCGAGGCGATTTCGGAACTGGAGGCGGTGGTCCAGGCCGGTCCGAACCGGCCCGACCTGCGGGCGCTGCTGGCGCGAACCCAGCTGGACCGGGGCATGGCTGCGGAGGCCCTGAAGAACTACGAGGCGGCGGTCGAGAAGAAGCAGGAGGCCTCCTGGCTGAAGGACCTGGGACAGGCCGCCCTGATGACCGGGGACGTGAACCGGGCGGTCCAGGCACTGACCGATTCCAGCCGGCTCCAGGGTCAGGATCCCGAGACCTGGTCCCTGCTGGCCCAGGCCTACCTTTCGGGCAAGGCCTACGACAAGGCGGAACAGGCCGCCAGGACGTCGCTGTCGATCCAGGAGAGTCCGTCGGCAGCCTACCGCCTGGCGGTGGCCCTGAACTCCCAGCAGAAGTTCCAGGAGGCCCTGCCCCTGCTCCAGCGCCTCGTCTCCCAGGGCAACGAGATCCTGAACTACTACGAGTACGGCGTGGCCCTGGCCGGAACCGGACGCACCCAGGACGCCGTCCGGGTGTTCCAGGGCATCGTGCAATCGAAACTGCCCGAGGACCAGGCCGTCGCCCGGGTGGTCCAGCAGATCCAGGCCCAGGCCCAGAGACGGATCGAGGATCTCCAGGCAGCCGGAAAGTGACACCTCCCCCCGACGAACCGGACTCCACGGCGGGGTCCACCCCGGAAGTCCGACCCCTGCGGAGGGACCTGCGTCTGGTCCCCCAGCAGGACGGCAGTGCGCTGCTGGTCGGCGAGGAACGGACCCGCCGGGTCCGGCTGGATTCCCGGGGGAGGGACCTGGCGGCGCTGCTGGACCGGACCCAGACCCTCGACCAGTTGAACCTCCGGCTGGAACAGGCCACCGGCAGGGCGATGGAACCCGGCGCCCTCCGGAGGACCCTGGAGGCCTTCGATCGCCTCGACCTGCTGGAGACGAGCGATGGGCAGGAGGGTCTGCCGGACGAGACGGAATGGGACCGGCTGCCGATCCGCATCGATCCCCGGAGCCGGTTCACCTGCTCCGCCTGCGGGTCCTGCTGCCAGGGGGTCAACGTTCCCTTCGACCGGAACGCGCTGGAGAGGCTGACGCCGGACCGCCTGGAAATCCTCCAGCGGGAACTCCATTTCCGGAACGCCCCGGTCCTGATCCTGGACGCGGACGAGGGCAACGAGGTCCTGCCCGTCTGCCGGAACCGGTTCGGCGCCTGCCTGTTCCTGGAGGATCGCCTCTGCGGCCTGCACAGGCGGTTCGGACCCGAGGCGAAGCCCCTGGTCTGCCGGATGTTCCCCTTCGACTTCGTGGTGGCACCCGACGGCATCACCGTGAGCCTCCAGATGGAGTGCCGGGATCCCAGGGCCGTGATCCAGGGGGAACCCCTGGCGGCCCAGGAGGAGGAGGTCCGGTCGCTGCTGCGCCTGGCGGGTCCCAGGGCCCTGGAGCGGGACCGGGCGACCCTGGACGGGGCCACCGTGGTCTCCTTCGAAGAGTACCTGGACCTCGAACGGGAGGTCCTCGAGGCGATCGACCGGACCCGGGGATCCGGGTTCGATCTCTGGGCGGCCGGCGGCCGGGTCCTCGTGGATCGGTGGCGCCTGCCCGACCCGCCGGGAGTCCCGGCCACGCCGGAGGACGCGGCCCGGGACCTCCGGTCGCTGCTGGACGACCTGGCGCGACGGATGAGGGCGCTACGGAGCAGCGTCCGGCAGGAAGGGGCCTCCCTCCGGGTGGAAAGCCGCCACCTGGACGGGGTGCAGGAGGCCGTGGCGTCCCTGCCCCGACACGGTCCCCAGGTCTTCGCTGCGGAGGAGGACGAGGAAGCCCTGGCCATGGCCCGGGCCTGGGTGCGGAACTGGTGGTGGGGGCGGACCCCCCTCCGGACGGGGGACATCCTCACCGCCCAGGGCCTGGGTGTGCTCCAGTGGCTGCTCACCCGGGCCCTGGCCGTCCATGCCGCCCGGCTGGCGGAGCGGAGGTTCCTGACCGTCCAGGACCTGGTGGACGCCTGGACCCGGGTCCACTTCTTCCTGCGGAACCGCCGGGTCCGCGACGCGATGCGCCCCCTCCGGCCGGCGATCGTCTCCCTGCTGGTCTTCGGGTTGGACACGCTGCGGCAATCGGCCAGCCTGCTGCCGGGAGAGGACCCGGGGACCGACTTCTTCCTGCTCTGACGGCTCCCAAAACGAACCGGTTCAGGTCTGGACCAGCAGCACCGTCACATTGTCCACGCCTCCCGCCTCGAGGGCCCGCTGGACCAGCCGGTCGGCCCGCTGTTCCAGGTCCAGATCGGGGTCGTTCAGGATGCCGCGGATGAGGCTGTCCTCGAGCATGTCATTGAGTCCGTCCGAGCACAGCAGGTAGAGGTCCCCCGGCTGCACCTTCCGACGGAAGAAGTCCACCTCGGCCTTCTCCTTCAATCCGAGGGCCTTCATGATGACGTTGCGGTGGGGGAAGGATCGGGCGTCCCCGGGCTCGATCATCTTCAGCCTCAGGTACTCGTTCAGCAGGGAGTGATCCCGGGACAGCACCTCCAGGCGCCCCTTCCGCAGGCGGTAGATTCGGCTGTCCCCCGAGTACACCACGAACAGCGTGTCGCCTTCGAACAGGGCTCCGACCACCGTGGTGCCCATGCCCCGGAAGTTCATCGACGAGGCCGACATCTCGAAGATCATGCGGTTGGCGTACTCCAGGGCCGCCAGCAGTTCCCGTTCCCCGGGCCGGGTCCGTGCCCCAAGGGCCGTCAGGGCCCCCGCGACCAGGTCCCGGGACCTCGGCCCCACCTTCCGGCTGAACCAGTCCCGGACGGCATCGGTGCAGAGGCCCGCCGCCACGTCCCCCCGACGATGCCCACCCATGCCGTCGGCCACCAGGTAGAGTCCCGATTCGGGCATCACCAGGTAGGCGTCCTCGTTCCGGTTGCGCACCCTCCCCACGTCGGTCCTCGCTGCGTATTCCCGCACCGGAGACTCGACGCCGGCCTTTCCCTGCTTCATGGCGCCCTCTCCTGCGAGGACCAGGGCGGCGGCAGGATCGGCGGCCGCTCGGCAGCCTCCTGCGCCCTCTGGATCTCGATTTCCGCGAAGATCATGTCCGGGGCCACCGTGCTCACCGGGACCATCCCCGACTCGGCCCCGCAGTACCCGTTGAACACGCCGTAGCGGTCGGACGTCGCCAGGACCTTGTTGATGCTGGCCAGGGGGGTCCCGACGATCTCGAATCCCCGGACCAGCGACTCCTCCCCGGTCTCGGCATCGACGCGCCAGGCGATCCGGGGCACCCCCTTGAAGGCCTGGAACCCGTAGGAGGAGGTGTTGGTGGCACCGCCCGCGATGCCCTGGACGATCAGTCCGAAGGGCTTCCCCTGGCGCCGGACCTCCTCCAGCAGGAGTTCCTTCATCCGGGAGTGCGGCACCGGGGAGGTCCCCCGGATCACCAGGTTGGCCATGCGTCCCACGGCCGGCTGGAACCCGTCGGACCGCCCGTGCCCGTTGGACCGGTCGAAGCCGGGCAGCGGCCGTCGGGACATCAGGAATCCCTTCAGGATGCCCCGCTCCACCAGCACCGCCGGCCGGGCGTGGACCCCCTCGTCATCGACCCGGTAGTAGCCGTTCAGCGAGACCCCCGCC